>ORJL011295328.1_pt1 | contig 13077 bp, 13 predicted proteins | sample 1779941 | NCBI WGS metagenome assembly ORJL01 (sample SAMEA104232317, study PRJEB22302) | groundwater metagenome | biome: forest; feature: aquifer; material: groundwater | place: USA | collected 2011-08-07 | depth 5.8 m
GCGCTTTCGGCCGCGGCCGTCAGTGGTCTGACCTCCCCCCTTTAGCGAAGGGGGGTAGGCGGGGATTTGCAGTTTGAAATCATCTCCGACATCCCCTCTGCCACTGGCGCAAAAGGCATGACCGGTGGGCAGGTGTTGGACCTTGAGGCAGAGGGTAAAAAGATATCCTATGAAGAATTAAGAAAGATACACAAGGGCAAGACGGGGGCATTGATCACGGTCTCTGTCACGAGCGGTGCAAAGGCCGCGGGTGCGAACAAAAAAGAGCTCGCCTCACTGGAAGAATATGGCAACGCGATCGGCCTTGCCTTTCAGATAACGGATGATATCCTGGATGTCACCGCAACGACGGAAGAACTTGGGAAGCCGGCAAAGAGCGATATAGAGAACCAAAAGTCAACATATCCCGCCATCCTGGGTATAGAAAAGTCCAAGAAACTAGCCAAAGAGCAGATCGATATCGCCTATTCGGCCTTGGCCAGCCTTGGCTCGAACGCCGATCCCCTCCGCGAGATAGCGAGATATGTACTCAATCGCAAATCTTAGAAATCTTATAACCACCCAAGAGCATCTAAGACAGCATATAGTTTGAACAGATCTGTTCCCACCTTGAATTCGCCAACGGCAGGCTGCGGATCGGCGTTCGGGTAATACACGATGCCGCCGCCGGCGAACATGGTATCAAATAGTAAACCAGCCTGAACATCGAACGGGACGCCCGCCTGGGCCTTTGTTCCATCCGTAGAATAATTTCTCACGCTCACGCCGGTCCCTGCCGCAAGCGAGGCAATGCCCCAGTTGTGTTTCCAGCGAACACGGCCGCCGGTCGCCCATAACGCCGCGTTGGTGGGGTCCGTTTCGCCGAAGGCCAGAATATCCAAGCCCCCAAAGGAGATCGATTTTTCCAGTTCTTTATCTTCGAGTAATTTTAGAAAATATCCCCCCTCTGCGCCGACGCGCGGCCCTCCGAGCCTATCGGTATCGAACGTCCATCCGACATACGGCCTTAATGACCCGATCCCCAAAAAACTATCCATGGTTCCGCCCATATTTGCCTCCTTTATTGGTATTGTAGTTGCCTGATTTATCAGGCCAACATTTAGCCCGATAAATCGGGCAACTACACTTTCCATGACAAATTTTGATGACCTTAATAAATAGTTTTCATTACCTTATCCCATGGCAGGAGTTCGTTCCACCACGGCGTAGTGAGTTTGGAAATAAGCGTGTTTGCCGAGACTTGGACTTGAGAGTCACCGTAGCGCCTGAAATTTTCAAGGTGCGGAGTGAGGTCTGAAAGCCTTTCCCGCCCGCCGCGCCCTGCGGCCTCGGAGAGCGCATCTAAAACAGAAGCTCTGTACCACGTTTTTTTATCGTCCCACAATAGCCTCTTTAATATCTCAACCGCTTCATCGGTTGCGAGTTCGCCGAGCTGGCGTGTATAATTTTCCGCCCCAAACTCTTCAATGTATTGATAGACCTTTGGATACAGGTCTTCCCTCTTTTCGGTGAGGACGCAGTTAAGAACGGCGTCAAAGGCGGTGAGCCGCCTGTCACTTTTACCCGTCTTATCTTCAACCAAGCTCATGAATCTGTCAAAGATCCGGTCATCGTCTGCTATGTGGGCGCCTAGCGAATTGATGGCCAAATATTGCCATGTAGAATCGCTCTTCATCCTGGCATCTAATAGCCGAAGGGCCCTCTCCTTCTGTTCGTCCGAGAGCTTCATGAAACTTTGAAAGATCAGTCGTGTGGCCGCCCACTTGGCCAGAACAACATCATACGCATCGTTGTCATTACCGGCGTGGGCGGTATCGAATGCCAATTCTATCGTATCGGGCGTCAAGGTCATGCGGGCAAAAGCATCACCATGAGGGTCAAAACGTCCCCTATCCTTGCGTAACATCTCTTTTATAATAACCGATCGGGCCGGCTCCGTCCCGATCACATCAATCGATTTCAAGGCGTCCCAGCGTCTATATGCGCCTCCATTCGGTTCCACGGCCTCTCTATTTTCATTGACGTAATTGATGATGGCGGCAACCGCCTCTGATCTGACCTCCTCCGATGCGTGAGGTGCATAATTCTTCAATTCACCTATTGCGTCGTATTGGAGTTTTCCGCAGCCTTTTGTCACACACCAATCGGTGACCGCGGAGGAGAAGCGTCGGACATGCCTGTTAAGAGCCTCTTTTCCATCGCTCCCCGCGATTTTATCCAGAACGGTGCGCTGAACGCCCAATCCTTGTAGCGTCTCTTTTTCGCTCTCATCCAACACGAGCAAGCCTTCATTTCCGCCATATACAATGACGGATTTTGGATTTAATGACAGGTTCAATGTATTGCATTGTTCCGCCGTAAGGTATCCATTATTCACGAGACCCACGGGATCTTCGCCGCTAAGCTTTCCAACGCAGGTAATATACCCATCAGCGGCATATTGCCCCAATATCGCCTCGGCCGGCTCGGTCTTGCCCGCACATCCATATAGTTCCATATTTGCCTCCTCGATTAAAGTTATAGGGCTGATAGCTCTATTTATAGGACATTGTCAATGTTTTCTTTAGCCCGCCTTGTTATGCCTCAGTCTTAAAGAGAGGCGTGTCATTGCGAGTCCTTCGACTTCGCTCAGGACAGGCTCCGCGAAGCAATCCCCCGAACTCAATTGTTCGCAGGAGATTGCCACGCCTTAGCTCAGCGGGGCTCGCAATGACCGAGTCATTACTCCATGCTATCGTTCGAAGGTCACGGTCGAGGAGTCAAAATCGGGGATGTTGTCGCAATTCGACTGATCCAGTTTTTGAATATGCAACGTTGTAGAGCTTGCGAGTTGCAGCATGAATACAAGGCCTTCATCGGTTTCATAACAATATCTGTCTCCATCGAAGGTTACGTCGCTGAAATCGCGATTGACAAAACCGGAGTCGGCGGGAGTGAAGGTATAGGTTCCGCTGCTGACCCCCGTCAACGATGTCCCTACCGAGAAGACCGCAGTCGTTGGGGTGATATTGTCGTGGCCCAGCGCCAAATGGGGGTCCTCCGGATAGGTTGCGGTATTTGGCAAAAACCAGAGGCCTTGAGCCGTTCCGGAGACATCCTGGCCCACCTCGCCGCAAACTGGGGCCGCAGTTCTTTGTGTCGCGCCTGTATAGGAACTAAAACGGGCATCCAGTTCGCTCTTTAGCGATGTTGAAAAGTAGTCTATAGGGCAGACAGCATAGGGATAGCTGTTGGTGAAGCGAGCTTGATTAGCAAAGCCGGCAGGCGTAATGCGTGAGTCATGGGCGCCAAAGTCCAACGCCAGTTGGCCCGCCCTCCCCGTGGTCCCCAAAAGTGTCCCCGCCGTCACATCAATGCTCACGATCTTGGAGCAACTGCGAAAATCTTCTCCCCCCGTTGAATAGGTCTGACAGTTGTCGGTCAAAGACCCCACCTGCGCGGAGAGCGACGAGGAGAGAGATTGGACGTGGCCAAAATAGGCGTGCAATTCCGTGCAAGGGTAAAAAGTGACGGTATAGTCTGTATAAGAAGGATCGGCCGACAGGTGTTCTGCGGCCGATACCTCGGTAATGCGGACGTCTCCGGGCGCATAGACATCCACAGATGCGGGGCCGCCGGAATCACCCGATGGGTCGGCCAGCCGGATATAAAAATAGATATGATCCGTTGGAAATGTATGGCCGGAGGGGTTGAGGGTCCCCAGAGGGACTAACCCGCGAAAATCATCCAGCGCCATGGGTAACGCCGTAAACAGCTCCGCGCTTCCGCAGGAAAGGAGGTCGGAGGAGGTGCCGCTCCCTCCGCCGCCGCAACCGGCCTGAATGCACAGAACTGCAAGCCACACCAACAAGAATCTTCTCATTTCTATTTCTTATGGTTTAGATGGTTTCACAAGTCAAGGATGTTGATTTTTAGTCTGTGTGGGGCCAGCCTAACCAGATGTTTTTATTCGCATTGTTTGCTGCGTTGCTAAATTTTTGGAATTAGAGCGAAAAAAGGCAAAAAAAAGACGCAACTTCTTGAAAGAGGAGCCGATAACAATTATCAGATTGGAACCGGAGCAAATATGACTGAACGTTTTCGCCTGACCTGTTACAAGAATTACCTCTGCACGCTTCCTTCGTGTGTCTTTGACGGAGGCCCGGGAAAGAAGGAATGCGAAGCACCATTGAACGTGACCGTGACAACAAAGATGGACGGAAATGTGCTTGAACCGGCCGTGATCGTTCAAATTGAAGATGGAGGGACACAGGATATGTGGCTTCCATCTGATAAATCCGTCTGGCATAAATGGGAGCAAAAGATAGATTTCAAACAACGCGGCTTTTGTGAATTGAGCGCATATCACAGCAAAAAAGCAGAGGTTTATTATGAGTGTGCCGTTTCAAAGATCGATGAGGCAGACGAGGCAAAATTCTCTGCAATGAAAAAAACCCACCCAAAGATATGGGGGATGATCGAGCCATATCTTGATGAGGAAACAAACCTTGGCCTTCGTGACAGAACATTTCGTGAGTTAGCCGTCGATTTTTTAAATGCAGGGTCGGATGAACAGCAGATGTTCCCTTACGTTCTTATAGAAACCAGCAATAAAGTTTGTATGAGCGAATACAGTCGTATGCCTTACTATTCACCGACAGGAACTCTCCCGCAATGTCTAGAAGGTGGCGGCAAACAGATGGAGCAGAAGATCTGCAGGCCGGATAGCGGGGGATATGATAAATATCAGGATACCGATGAGCGCGAAGGCGACCGGGGTTGTTTTTGGAACACGCTTTTTGCATCCGTTCCGTTAACGCCGTTTGCGCCTGATACTGAAAATAACATTCGTGCGCTTGAGCTCGGCTGCGGAGCGGCCGTTGGGGCCGCCCCCCTTGTGGAATTTTTAAGAAGATACCGGCTGCCTGCCGAAACTTGTTCATTCGATGAATCCGGCAGGGAAGTGCAGTATACCGGTGTTGACCTTGACAAAAAGAGCATCGAAAAGGCAAGGACGATCAATCCTCCGAACTTCACATTTATCGATCAGGATGCTAGTCGTTTTCTGGATGCTGAACCAGATCGAAAATATGATGTCATCCTTTTCCGGCACCCTGGGCCTATGTTGGATGGAGACCTCGCAGTTGGAATGCCGGATGTGTGGGAAGGCCTCATGCGAAAGGCATACGAACACCTCTCCCCGGGCGGAATTTTGATCGTATCTGCGCTTCTCTGTGAGGAGTATTTTTTTGCACAGAGGTTGTTTGCAGATGAATTAGGAGCCGCCGTCTATGTGGCCGGGAAAAACCCCCTAAATGATATTTCCGATAGCCACTCCAATCGGGATCAATTCCTTCTTATAGTGGGAAAGACTTCCGAATAAAATCATCACAAGACATAAGTCACGTGTCTCGACAGGTTAATATATATTAACTTGCAACAAGTTGGTTAATATGCTAAACTAGCTGTAAAATATGAAGAAATACCTTTCTACCACTGAAGTTGCAAAGCTGCTTGGCATTAGTGTGGTGGCCGTCTTTAAGAAGATCAAGAGCGGTGTTATCCCTGCACAAAAGGTGGGGAGAAACTATGTTATTGATCCGAACGTCTTGGGCCTGAAAGGCGGCAATGTCCCCGCACAGGTCAAAGATAAGATCGAAAAGGCGGTTAAAAAAGTAGTTGAAGAATATGGAGAGGCGTTGAAAAAATTGGGAAGTGAATGATGCATATCCTTTCAATTCAAGAGGTAAGGGAGATCGCATTTGAATTCGCCCGAAAGACCATGTCGTGGGATGAACCCATTCCTGATTTTGAAACGAGGTTTCCTAATATTCTGGAAAGCTGCCTGACAACGCCGTTCCAAACCTTTGACAAGAAGCATCTATACAAGGGTCTGATAGAAAAGGCAGCGGCGCTTTTTTATCTGATGATCAAGAATCATCCCTTTTCGAACGGCAATAAGAGGATAGCGGTGACGGCCTTGTTAGTATTCCTTTTTCTAAATGATAAATGGATAGAGGTGTCGAACCAGGAATTATATAATTTTGCCGTTTGGGTGGCTTCCAGCCCTTCGCAGGTTAGCGAACAGGCTATCAAGGCGGTCAAACAATTTATAGAAAAGAACTTAGTAAATATCTGATGTCAAAGATCCGGATAGATAAGTTGCTTTTAGATCGCGGGCTTGTCCCCTCCCGCGAACGTGCCCAGTCGTTCATCATGGCGGGGTGCGTCCTTGTGAACGATAAACCCGTCACAAAATGCGGGGCGCTGGTCGATACAGCCGCCAATATCCGCGTAACCGGACAGGACCATCCTTATGTCGGCAGGGGAGGGGTGAAACTTGCCCATGCGCTAAAGGAATTTGCGATCGATGTTAAGGGCAAGACCTGTATTGACGTTGGGGCATCAACCGGCGGTTTTACCGACTGCCTCCTGCAAAACGGCGCCGCAAAGGTCTTTGCGATAGACGTCGGTTATGGGCAGCTCGATTGGAAATTGCGGAACGACCCTAGAGTGGTGGTGATGGAGAGGGTGAATATTAGAAATATAAATCCCCCCGCACCCCCCTTTGATAAAGGGGGGATAATTTCTGTCCCCCCCTTTTGTAAAGGGGGGATAATTTCTGCACCCCCCTTTGATAAAGGGGGGAAGGGGGGGATTACAGAAGTCGCAGTGATTGACGTTTCTTTTATCTCACTCACCAAGGTCTTTCCGAGCGTGAATAAACTCCTGGATGCCGAGGGAACGATCGTTGCCCTCATCAAACCACAATTCGAGGCGGGAAGAGGGAAGGTCGGCAAGGGGGGCGTGGTCAGGGACGAGGCCGTGCGCGAGGAATGTGTGAAAAACGTCAAGGCTGCCGCGCAGGCCTTGCACTGGCAGTTCAAAGGAATAACAACCTCACCGATCACGGGCGCCGACGGCAACGTGGAATTCCTTGCATGGTGGGTTAAATGATGATAATTTAAAAGTCAAAAGGTAAAAGGTAAAACTACAAGGCAAAATTCAAAATGAACGGCAAGTTAAAAAATTTTAAATTTTTAATTTTACTTTTTCCTTTTGCCTTTTCCCTTTTAAATTTGTCTTGCGCCCATCAAAAAAAGTTACCGCTGACCCATGCCGTCCATAAAGAGACGGACGACGAAAAGGCGTCGGCCGAGACCTACTGGCGCTACATAAAGAGCGAGATCTTTGCGGTTGACGGCAACTTTGGCAAGGCGCGTGAAGAACTCTCCTTTGTCATGGGTGTTGATCCGGGTGTTGGTTATCTCTATTATGAACAGGCCAACGACGAGGCGGACCAAAACCATATTAATGAGGCAATTGACTCATGCAAGAAGGCCATCGACCTCTCCCCCGACCTTGTTCAGGCAAGGATCTTGCTTGCAAGGCTCTATTCCGCAAAGGCCGACCATGACGGATCCATGAAGCTTCTCTCTGATACGATCCGAAATCACCCATATGTGAGCGAGGCCTATGTCCTTCTGGCCCGCGAGCAGATAAACCTGAAACGTTACAACGAAGCGGTCGCAACGCTTAACAAACTCCTTCTGGTCGAGCCCGAATCGAACGTTGCCTATTATTATCTTGGCCTCACCTACGGCTCTTATTTAAGGCAATATGATAAGGCTATTGCGGTGTACAACAAGATACTTGAGTCGGACTCCGAAAATATCCAGGTGCAAAGCGAGATAGCCCAGATATATCTGGAACGCCGTCAGCCGAAAAAGGCGCTTGATATGCTGCTTGCGATGGAGGGGACAAGCCCTAACGATGTATCTGTTCAGTTGAAGATCGCCCTGGTCTATTATGAAATGAGGGGTTTTGACCATGCGGTAGAGAGGTTCGAAAAGATACTGGTCGCAAATCCTGAATCTGACAAGATAAGGTTCTATCTTGGCGTTATCTATTCTGAGATCGGAAATATTGACGCCGCTGTTTCGCATTTCAAGCTCGTTCCGGCGAATTCGGGATATTTTAAGGATGCTAATCTTCAGGTCGCCAAATACTATTATTCGCTGGGTGATTTTGATGAATGCGTCAAGATCATCGAGACCGCAGCATTAAGGAGGCCCGAAGTTTCGGAATTCTACCTCTTTCTTGCGGCCATGTACGAATACAGGGGCCAGTTCGATAAGGAGGTAGAGATATTAAAGCTCGGCGTTCATGCACTGCCGCAGGATGAACAGATGCTCTTTGCCTTAGGCGTTGCCTATGACAAGGCGCGCGACCAGAAAGAGGCGCTGCAGGTCATGAAAAAGGTTCTTGTGTTGAATCCCAAAAATGCCAGCGCCTTGAACTATGTCGGTTATATCTATGCCGACAGGGGTGAAAACCTTGATGAGGCCGAGACGATGCTTCAGGACGCGGCACAGATCAGGCCGGACGACGGTTATATAATTGACTCCTTAGGCTGGCTCTATTTCAAGAAGGGCGATCTGACCAAGGCATACGAGCTTTTAAAACAGGCCGCGAGGCTCTCGCCCAAAGAACCAACCGTTTTTGAGCACATGGGTGACCTGCACAAGGCGCGCGTCGACATGAAACAGGCGCTTGTTGCATATAAGAAGGCGCTGAAGTTCGCCAAGGAGAAGAAGTCGCCGGATCAAAGGGAGCTCGAAAGGCTGGAAAAGAAGATATGTGAGGCGGGAGGGTGTTAAAAATTCAAAATTTAAAAGGGAAAAGGAAAAAGGATGGGAAAAGGGGAAGATTTTTAATTTTGAGTTGTAGTTTTGCCTTTTGCCTTTTTACTTTTAACTTTTTGGGTTGCGCCAAACGGCACGTGGTGATCCCAACTTTTGACACGCAAATGGCATCAGAGACAAAGACATTCAAGGGCATAGCTTATATCGTCGCCGAAAAGAGGGGCGTTAAATGGGCGAGCAATGTGGCCATTCTTGTCAAGCAGGGCGGGCTCTTGCGCATGGATGCGATCGAGAACATCACCGATATCGTTGCGACCGTTTCTGCCGGAAAAAATAAAGGGTATCTGCATCTCTCCCTTGAAGATAAATGGGTCCCGTTCGAGAATGGCATGGTGAAGCTTCCCGTCATTGGCGAGATACCTGTGACACCATCGATCCTGGGGGCGCTGCTTATCGGCAGGCCTCCGAAGGGCGAGGGGGCCGAGCTTGAGGTTGACCCGAAAGACAATGTCCCCGTTTCATGGACGATGTTCTCGGACGGGGGAAAAAAGAACGTCCTTCTTGAGGCGAGTTTTGGTGATTATCGTAGTTGCCCGATTTATCGGGCCAAAAGTAGCCCAATAAATTGGGCAACTACATGTAGACGATATCCGCAGCATGTGATGATCAGATTTGAAAAACCCAAGCTCTTGATGGATATTCGTTACAAAGATATGTGGCCGGACGTGAACATCCCGGACGCGTTGTTCGAAATAGGGCCAAAAGGCAGTGACTAGTGGCTGGTGGAGTCAAATTGAAAAAGATCAAAGTAAAATCAAATCCCCCCCAGCCCCCCTTTTGTAAAGGGGGGAGAGTTCGTGTTCCCCCCCTTTGTAAAGGGGGGTTAGGGGGGATTTTCTTGCTTCTTTGTTTCTTTGCCTCTCTGCTTCTCTCTTCCTGCCAGTTCAAGGTCCCGAAGGACCCAGAAACGCTCGTCACCCACCTCATGGCCGACCCGGGGATACTCAATCCCATCCTTTCAACAGACGCCTTTTCATTCGATGTGATGAACTATATCTATGAAACCCTGATAGAGATGGACAATAAGACGCTGGAATACAAGCCACTCCTTGCCGAGAGCTGGGACGTCTCCGACGACCATCTGCAATTCACGTTCCACCTTAGAAAGGACGTCAAGTGGCAGGACGGCGTGCCGTTCACGGCAGAGGACGTTCTTTATTCCTACAACAAGATCCAGGACCCAAAAGTCGACGCCGCCGTCTCGCGTGTTTCCTTCAGGGACGTTAAAAAAGTAGAGATGCTCGATAAGTATACGGTGCGTTTTACATACGCAAAGCCATATTTTCGGGCGCTCCTTGTCTGCGGGGCGATAAGCGTCATTCCCAAACATATCTATGACAATGGCGTGGATTTTAACACGCACCCCGCGAACAGGCACCCGATCGGCACCGGCCCGTTCATGTTCAAGGAGTGGAAGACAAAGCAGAAGGTCGTCCTTGTCAAGAATCCCAACTATTGGAGAGATCCGCCAAAGATCGACAGTATTGTCTTTAAGATCATCGAGGACCAGACCGTCCCGTTCCAAGAGTTGAAAAAAGGTGACATCGACCTCATGGGCATACGGCCCATCCAGTGGGAGAGGGAGACGGATACGAAGTCTTTTGAGAGCCAGTTCAATAAGGCCGAATATTATCTTCCCCAGTTTAGTTATATCGGCTGGAATTTAAGAAGGCCGTTCTTCTCCGACAAGCGCGTGCGCCACGCCATGTCGATGATGGTGGATAAAGAGTCTTTTTTAAAAAAGATCATGTTCGGGCACGGCGTGATTGTTGAGGGTGATCAGTATTATTTCGGAAGCGCATATGACAGGTCAATAAAGCCCGACCCGTTCGACCCTGAAGGGGCAAAGCGGCTCCTAGACGAGGCCGGCTGGATAGACCATGACGGCGACGGTCTTCGCGACAAGGACGGCGTGTCGTTCAAGTTCGATTATTATTATGCCTCCGCCTCTGTGGGCGCGGCGCAGATGGGGACGATGCTTCGAGAGGATCTGCAAAAGATAGGAATTCTCATGGACCTGCGGGGGCTTGAGTTCAACGCGCTCATTAAAGTTTTAAATGAGCATTCATTTGATGCGGTGACACTTGCGTGGACGGTCCCGCTGGAAAATGACCCATATCAGGTCTGGCATTCGTCACAAGTTAAGGAGGGTTCTAATTACATCGGCTTTGAGAACAAAGAGGCCGACAAGATAATAGAAGAGATACGCGTTGAGTTCAGTAAGAACAAGCGCGACGAGCTGTTCAAGAAATTGCAGCAGATATTGCACGATGAACAGCCCTACACATTCTTATTCAATCAGGCATCGCTGGTTGCATATAACAAGCGCTTCACGAACGTTAAGGTCTATAAGCTGGGGCTGGATATAAGAGAGTGGGGAGTTGATAACAAATTCAAAAGGTAAAAGGGAAAAGGGAAAAGTGCGGAAAAAGGCAAAGGCGAGGAAATTTTGAATTTTGAATTGTGGTTTTAACTTTTACCTTTTTAATTTTTAATTATGTTAGCTTATATACTAAAACGAATGTTGCTCATAATCCCGACCTTTATCGGGATCACTATCATCACGTTCGCAGTGATACAGATGGCGCCGGGCGATCCGGTCGCGCTGAAGATGCAGAGCGGCGAGCGCGGGATAAAGAGCGAGGCGATGGCAAAGACCGTTATCGAGCAGACCAGAAAGCTCTATGGGCTGGACAAGCCGCTCCACGTTCAATATGCCCTGTGGATGAAGAGGCTCGTCACGCTCGACTTTGGCGAATCGTTCAAGGATCACCGCCCGGTGATCCAAAAGATAGCAGAGACGCTCCCCATCACGCTCACGCTCAACATACTCACGATCATCATCATATATCTGATATCCGTGCCGCTCGGTATTTTTTCGGCGCTCCACCCAAAAAGCGTCTTGGATAAGTTCGTGACGCTCGGCATGTTCATCCTCTATTCGCTTCCGGCGTTCTGGGTGGCGACCATTCTTATCGTCTATCTTGGCGGGGCCGACTATCTGAACTGGTTCCCGATCGTCGGCTTTGTCTCGGACGGGGCATCGGAACTGCCGTGGTATGGCTGGGTGGGCAATGTCGCGTGGCACCTTGTGCTGCCGGTTGTCTGCCTCACCTATGGCGGGTTCGCGTTCCTGTCGCGTTTTTCTCGCGCGACCATGCTTGAGGTCATCCGGCAGGATTACATCCGCACCGCCCGCGCAAAGGGGCTGCCGGAGTGGAAGGTGGTCTATAAACACGCGCTGCGAAACACAATGATACCGCTTCTGACGCTCATGGGGACTCTGCTTCCGGCGCTCTTGGGCGGCAGCGTCATTATCGAGCAGATATTTTCCATCCCCGGAATGGGGAGACTTTCGTTCGAGTCTATTCTGGCGCGCGATTATCCAACGATCATGGCGATCGCGGCCATTGACGCGTTCTTGACGCTCATTAGCATATTGCTCTCGGATATAATGTATGTAGTTGTGGATCCGAGGATAACGTTCGAAAAGGGTTAAATATGTCCTATTGGCGCATGGTTTGGCATCAGTTTAAAAAGAACCGGCTTGCGTTGGCCGGATTGGCGGTGGTGTTGCTGCTCTTTGCCGTCGCCATTTTTGCCTCGCTGCTCGCCCCATATTCACCGACCGCCTATGACCTGAACTCCATCCTCATGTCGCCCAGCAAGCTGCACCTTTTGGGAACGGACGATCAGGGGCGCGATGTTCTATCGCGCATGATCTTTGGCGCGCGGATATCGCTTTCGGTCGGATTTGTGGCGGTTTCTATCTACATTGCGATCGGTATTCTTGTCGGGGCGGTCGCCGGCTATTACGGCGGGTGGATAGACATCGTCATTTCAAGGATCATTGAGGTGATGCTCTGTTTTCCAACGTTCTTTTTGATATTGGCCATTCTGGCGTTCGTTGGTCCGAGCATCTATAATATAATGATAGTCATCGGCCTCACCAGTTGGACGGGAATAGCCCGGCTTGTGAGGGGCGAGTTCCTGCGACTAAAGGATCAGGATTATGTCGCCGCAGCGAGGGTGAGCGGGGCGTCCGATCGGCGCATTATCTTCAGGCACCTTTTGCCGAACGCCCTGGCGCCGGTCCTGGTCAGTGCATCGTTCGGCGTGGCGTCGGCCATTTTGATCGAGTCGTCGTTGAGTTTCCTGGGCTTTGGCGTGCCGCCCTATGTCCCGAGCTGGGGCGGGATACTTTCGGCCTCGCGTGAATATATGGACGTTGCGTGGTGGATGACGATCATCCCCGGCGTTGCGATATTTTTAACGATCACCGCATATAATCTGGTGGGTGAGGGCTTGAGGGACGCGATCGATCCCAGAATGAGGCAGTGACTAGTGACTGGTGTCTAGTGACTGGTTTTTCCAGCCACCAGCCACCAGCCAC
>ORJL011209379.1_pt1 | contig 13075 bp, 12 predicted proteins | sample 1779941 | NCBI WGS metagenome assembly ORJL01 (sample SAMEA104232317, study PRJEB22302) | groundwater metagenome | biome: forest; feature: aquifer; material: groundwater | place: USA | collected 2011-08-07 | depth 5.8 m
ATTTTTTAAATCGTCAATATCAGTTCTCTTAAAATAAGAAACAAGAATTTCTATATTCTTATATGTTTGATTGAGAATTAAATTAATACAATCTGAAATTTTTTGTTTGGGAGCAAGCTCGGCAATAACAATTACAGAAACTCGCTTATGATTTTCATTAGGCATGAGAGACGAATTAAATTTGTTATTTTTTATTTATTTCTAATATTACAATTATTGCACTGCTTTTTGATTTTCTTACACACTTATAATGGATTCTAATTCTGTATTAATCTTTATTAATTCTTTGTTTTTGATAATAAGAATACAATTTTGATATTCACTCCAATTGATTACATGAGTTTTATTAATAACAGAACTTTGAGTTTCATTTAGTACTATTTTATTTAAGCTGTTTATAGTATAGAGAGTATTAGTTTCTTTTTTTCGATGTAAACTAACAGTTCCAGGAATTTTTTGATCAAATTGAACTTTATTTTCTGTTAAAGCTATGTTGTAAGTAAAGATAATTTTATCCTCATCATCTTTATTTTTCAATAAAAATATTTTAGAATTTGATATTAAAAATTGTTCTTTAATCTTTTGAAGTGTAGTATCTAAATCAGTTCGCTTACAAAATGTTGCAAGTAAAGTAGTTTTTTCGAGTATCATATAATATATTATATAACAAAAATATTGTTATTGTAAACAGTTTTTCAGAATGGATCTTTTCCAATTTGGTCATATATTTTCTTAGATATTTCGTCTTTCTTTAATAGAGTGAATGATTTAGATATATTTTTTTTATCTTCTTCAATCATAACTCCAGCTACTTTAGGTTCTTTATCTTTATCTATTGTGGGTGCTGTTCCAGCACTCATTGTAGCTGCTATTTCGTTTTGTTTATTTAACAATAAATCTAAAATTTCATCATAATTATTCCCATTAAAATTTATAGCAGAATTATCTACAAATGCTATACTTAGAGGTTTTTCAATTGAAATTCTGTCTACTTGAAGATTGTTTTTCTTGAGAATACTCTCAATATAGTTTGTTAAGCTTTGATATTCTTCTTTTGGAGTAGCAGCATATCTAGCAGTGTATAAAACTATTTCAAATCCATTTTCTTTAAGTTTATTTAGAAATTCAACTGCTCCGGATAGAGCATTTTCTTCTTTATCAATTAAAGTCCCGTCTAAATCAATTGCAACAGTTTTAGAATTTTCTTTCTTTTCAGATTTTATGTCATATGAAATATCAGATAAAAATGCTTTATCAGGTTCTTCTGTTAGTAATTCTCCCAAAATAGTTTTTCTAAGTTCAGATGCTATCCCTTTAACAATTTCAGCAAATTGTTTCTTTCCAGATTGAAAATATTCTTCATATATATCATCTGATCCATCAAATCTATATTTACCATCAATCAATATGAATTTATTTCCTTCTTCTTCAAGTCTTAGTTTATTGTCTATTCTAGATTCGAGTTTTCTAATATATTCATTAAGAGTTTCTTCATCATGAACATACTGAGGTTTAAGATCTTCAATTATTTTTTTTGCGATTTCATAATAGAGTGATAAAACTCGATTTAATCTATCTTGTTTAGAAGATTTTAATAGATTTGATGTTTTTTCTTGAAGTCCAGAATGTGATTGAAACCATTGATAATATCCTTGAGGACTAAGGAGTTGAGGACTTCCAGATTGAACTATTGGTAATTTTTGCATAAGTATATATTTTTCAATAACGTAGACTATATAAATAATTCTGTAAAGTATTTCTTTTTGAATGAAACTATGTTATATTATATCCATCAAATTCAAACAACTAAAGGAGTTTCAAAATGGAATTTTTAATTGTATTCATATGGATACTTTGTGCATCTTTTTCTTCTTATATCGCAAGTCAAAAAAACAGAGATGCTTTTAGTTGGTTTTTCGTTGGACTTTTATTTGGAATATTTGGTCTCATTGCAATTGTAAGTATTCCGCAATCAAAAGAAACTACTTCAAAAGAAACTACTCTTAATAATGTTGAACAATCAAAATTTATTTGTAAAAATTGTGGGAGGCAAAACCCCAGTGAAATAACACGATGTTTACAATGCGCAACAAAATTAAATGCTGATGTATCAGTAAATGACAATCAAGTGCTTCAAGATGTTATCAAAAAATTAAGCTGAAATTTTCACTTCAAACTCTACAAATTTTTTCCATGGTTCTGGTATTGTTTTAGTTATCAGAGCCATTTTTATTGCTTCTTCTACTTTTTTTCTTTCTTCAATTAAACAATCTACCGAAAATGAATCATACTTTACATATGGTAATGGAACACTCTGTAATTTCTGATTTCTAAATTCTTTCTGAATTTCTATAATCCCTTTCATACATAAAGATGCAACAGTAGATTGACATATTGTATTCAGTGCTTTAGTTTCAAAGTTATCATCTTTACTAAAATATCTTGTTTTTCCAAATATTGTAGTTAATTTTTTAGTTTTCTTAACTTCGGCTAGAATTTTATCTCTAAAAATTTTGATTTTAGGATATAACTTAAATAAAATATCTGAGTTTAATTTCTCGTAGCCGTACAGCGCAGATTGGACAAACGTTTTCATAAATGTTCTTTCGAGATCAGATATTTCATTCTTCTTCAACCAAATTTTTCCCATAAGAACATAGGGATCTTTCTTTTCATTATCTAATTTTTCTTCTGCTAAAGCTGCTGCAACTCTAAACTCTATATTTGACCAATCTGCTATAAGAATTATTCCTTTATCTCCAAATCTTGATTGATATGTATCAAGTATCTTTTGGTTATTACTTGTCTGATAACAAAATGGCTCAGTATTGACAATTCTTCCAGTTACAACTCGATCATAATGATAATTTGGAACAACTCTGTTCATAGTTTTTCTTTCAGTCATTCCATTTTGTTCTAAGAAACAGAGATAAAGTATAAATTCTTGTAGAAACTGCAAATACTTCTTTTGATATTCTTCTAATTTAATATTAAAAAAATGTTCTCCAAATCTATAAGCAATTGCAGCATCTTTTGACAAATAAATATCAATTAAATAATTAGGAATATACTGCCAATTATTTTTTTCTACTTGAATATTCCATATTTTTTTGATTCTTTCATTTTCAATTTTATTGTCAATTTTATAATATTTAATTGCTAATTCATAAAGATCTATATTTAGACTATTTTTATAAACATTTAAAAATGCTTTAGAATCAAAAAGTTGAACTTTGCTAAGATAATCAATTCCTAAAAATGAGAGCGAAGAGTATACTTTTTTAGAATCAGTAACATAAACCAAGGTTGAAGATTCAATAATTTTATCTAAATAACATTTTATTGAGCTAGAATCCCAAGCAAAAAAAGACTGTTTTGATTTATTATAAAAATATCCATAACCTGCATTATTAGAAATAGAAACTATAGAAAACCCAATATTCATAGTTTAATTTATATAATTTTGAAATCATTGTAAATAATGTTAGTCAAAATCTAAAGATACTCTTATTGTTAATGGAATTGTTTGCGGTTTTCTAACTGGAGCTGCTAATTTCGCAATAGCCATCATTTCATTTTCATCATTATATAGACCAACACTGGTAACAAAAGGCCCCCAATTAGTTCCTAATCTATCTAAATAAAAATTACCGCGATCTAAACTCACCGCATTTGAAGACAATCCCCATTGATATCCTTGAGCAGTATATGATGTAAGACTTGAATTATTTATTGGTTCACCAGTCATTGTAGCATTGTAAAAAGAACTTGTATTATTAGGATATCGTAATTCATCTGAATCAGCAGTACAGAATGCGTTAAGTTGCCAGATTTTGTATGTTGATTGTACAGAAATAGATTTTAGAGCAGAAACTGATTGAGCTATTTCTTTATTCGGACCATGAATTAGAACGATTCCAGAATCATAAAAAATAAGACCAGCAGATGGTCCGTCACTGTTAACATCATCATATGTTGCATGTATGTAACCAAATTCTTCATTCGCTGAAATTGGATTTGTAAATGTTATTACGTCACCACCATAAACAGCTGAAGAAGAAGCGGTAAATGATAATGGTTTAATTTTTTCACCAAATTTAATTTTCTTAATTCCAATAAGACCAATGTTTCCCAATCCACATCTAATATCATTATACACATCAGTCAAATCAGTTGTTTTTCTCCAATATGTCATATAATTAATAAATTGTCCAGATGAAGTATCATTAAAAAATCTATCTGATATCCCTTGAGTCTGTAAAAATCCATGAACAAAATAAGCATATGATGAATTACTTCCTGAAGAATTAGCAATAACATTAATTACAGACATGGAAGCATCAGAAGCTGTAGTTGCAATTACTTGATTTGACCAAACAACAGTATCACTAAAAAAAACATCATTTGGTTTTAAGTGAACAAATCCAATAGATGTAGAAGAAGAACTGGATTGTGCTCCACGAGGAAATGAAATAAAAGCTGAAGCTGAAGAAAGAGGAGTATAATATCGAGTAGTTGATGCCATATGTTATGCCGTAATGCTATATCCAGAATATGTATTCTTGAAATCAATTCGAGTTTGAGCCAACACATTATGATCAACATCTTTTCTAATTGGATGATTTAATTTCGCTATTCCCATTAATTCATTGTAATCATTATAAAATCCAATAGAAGAGATATATCCTGCAGATGGTTTTAATAATTGTTCACCAGTAGTTTTGTCTATGCCAGTTTTGTTTTCTGTTATATTCATCTCAGAACCAGATGATCCAATATTCAAAATTAAACGCTCAACAAATTTTTGAGATGTAAAATTAATCTTATCAACATATATCGAACTCGCACTTTGTGAATTATTTAAAGATAATCCTGATACTCCGATAGATTGTAAAAAAGGAAGTCCAGATAATACAGATGTTTGATTAACAGGATATTGTCCATCTAATACAACAGTTCCCAAATCATAATTAATCGTTCCAACTTTTCTCCGTATACCATTTTCATCTTCAAATTGTAATGAACCTACTCTATAAACATTATCTTGATCTGGAACTGGGACATCAATGATATTGTAATAACTTTGAGTAATTGCTGAATCCCAAAATCTTAATGGATTTCCCATAGATGGAGATAGTTGAGACCCAGAAGAACTTGTAAAAAAATCTTTACCTGCATGATCTATTGCTGAAATACTTCCTTGAAGAGTTTGGTCAAATTTATAATATGCTATAACATTTGCTGAAGATCCTCTGAACCACTGTCCAGTTAAAGAATCCCACATTATTTCAAACCCTGGTACACCTTCAGCTGCATCTTTCCCCCAATAAAGAAAATCAAAAAGTGAAGGATGTCCAGTAATTGAATCTGGCCCAATTACTCCAATAGAAATATCTAGATTAGTTGAAGTATCTGGTAATGGTCGATCCCAAATACATAATCTTTTTATTATCATAGCAGCTGTTTGATCGACTTGCGTATTTGAAATGATTGAAGATGCAGCTACCTGTGACATTTTGGCACCAATTCCAAAAAATGTAGCACTGTTACTATCATTAAAAATAAATTCAAGAGGAGTAGATTTTCCTGGCCACGATGATTCATTTGCAACTACAAGACCATCAACAATTAGAATACCACGAGACAAAGCAGAAGTTCCTCGATTTCCCATATTGGGAAGTGAAGTAGTATCATTACATGCCCATGTAAACATGATAGTATGCCAATTTCCATCATATAAATTAGTAGCATTTGAAATATTCCAATTTCCAGATGCAGAATTTAATGGAATAGATTCAGTTTCTCTACTGTCTTCAATGAGACTACGTATTCTAATTGGTGTATCAGAACGATCTAAAAATAATCTTAATCCGTCAACGTTACTCATGAGGGTATAATATTATCAGTATAAATACTAAATATTATTGGTAAATTTGGAGTTTTTATCCAAGAATGATTTTGATGAATATAAAAATCCCATGGCGAATTTGTTGCTCCTGTTTGTGCTGTCCAAGATGAATCAATATATGATGTTATGGAAGCTGTTGTAGCTAATCTATTTCCAATTCCATAAAGTGTAGCAGGAACATATTCACATTGTATATCATCAATACCAAACCAACTTTTTACAGAACTTAAATGTACTACTTTAAACCATAAATCAATTCCATTATGATCAAACTTTCTATCAATTCCATTTTTTAATTCACATGTTAATGAAATTGATGAAATTGAACTAGTAGAAATCCATGAATTTATATATGATGAAATAGTTACAGCACTTACAGAACTTATTAAATCTTTTCCTGCGCTATTTGATGTTGCAATAAGAAAAGAACTTAATGTTGGTGAATTTGTAATGTCTCCTGAAACCGTAGCACGATATTTAATAATAACTCTATCAGAACCATTTTCAATAGAATATGCTGGAGTATTGTGACTATATGAATTTTTTGTTGTAGTTGATGAGATACGTTTACATGCAGTTGCTCCGGGGCTACCACTTAATACTAAATAATGTGTAATTGCACACAAACTAAAAAGTGTTTTAGAATTAGCAGATGAACCGTGTCCTATTCCATCTGTAACAGTTGCCTCTAATTGATTTCCATTTTCATTAACCCATCCAGTCAGTCCATTATTAGTTCCTATTCCAGCAATAAACTCTGAATTATAAATTGGTGCTAACCATGGTGAAATTTTACCATATGTTGTACTTGTACTTAGTGCAGCAGAAATACTCCAATATAATTGTCCACCACCATCATTTGTAAATTTCCATACTGCAGAAGTTCCACCTGTAATTGCAGAAATTGACAACCCACTATATGTTGGTCTATTAAATGTTCCCGCAATTGGATTTCTTATCCACATTCCAGTTGGAACACCACAAACTGGATTTGCACTTAATGATTTTAGGTCAGAATATCTTTGTAAGACAATTTGATTATTTATCCCAGCCCCAGAAGATAAAGTATATCCCAAAGCAGATAAAGAAGGATTTCCTACTCTTCTATGAAAAAGTGTCTGATATTTTGGTCCATTGTTCACAAATTTCACTCTCATTGCTATCGTAAATCCAGTTAATTGTTTTTGGCTAAATGATACAATATCAGAAAATGATCCAGCACTTACTCCTCTATCTAATAAAGATCCAGTAAGTCCTTGCATTCCAGTAATAGCTGCCCACTGACCAGAACTAGAATTTGTTTTTGTATCATTATCAAAATTAAGACCAATTTTTCCAGCTAATTCGATTTGTTGTGGTCTTACATTCATTCTAAATGTTCCAGGCTTCACTCTGTCACCATAAAAATTTCTATTCATTAACAACACCCGTACTGATGTTAGTGCTGCTCCAGCTTCACTTGACCCTAGAACTCCAGGTGGTGAAGAAGAAATAGATTGACTAACAATTAAACTACTAATTCCAGCTGTTGTTAATAAATAGTTATTCCAAACTTGATGAGCAGATAATCCAAAATCTCTGTAAACATATCCCCTAATATGTTCATATAAAGCAGAAGAACTAATTGTTCCTAAAGTAGATCCAAAATTTCTAAATGATCTTGAAGTTCCACCTGTTAAGCTTGCTACAGTAAATCCATTTTTTATTGCTTCTGAAAAAAATATATTCGCAGAATTACTATTCTGAGTTATGATTTTTTCAGATTCGTCAAATACTGAAACATTAATTTTTTCAAAATTTTGAATTAATTTAAAATGGCTTTTACCATTTTGTGAATCAATTAATTCTGTTTTAACATTTTCAGGTAAAAATTCTTGCTGAATAAGATTTGGCATTATAAGTTATTAAATTATTCTCGTATTGAAGACTTTTCAAAAGTCAATTTGCGCTTTAATTACCACTTCTGAGTAGGCATCTTTGCGTTTTGCTGGATTTAATTTTCCTACTGCTAATAAATTCCCACCATCATCATATAAACCTACAGTAGTTATAAATGTAGAAGGATTTGCTGTCAGTGAGCCAATAATAAATCCAGATGCATCTCTTGCTGTTGGGTTAGTAGTATAATTAAATTCTGTGTTAAATGCTCTACAAAAATAAATTGTTCTTTTTACAATATTTCTTGTTTGAGCAACAAAGCTAAATAAATTTAAATTCAATGGAGAATATCCACCACTTAAACTAAATCCAGATGCAGAATTTGTAAGAACTGTTCCTGTATTTCCAGAACCACCATGGAATACTATTACTCCATGATCATAAAATACTGTCCCAACAATGTCTGATGTATTTGATTTACTTAACATTGATCCAGTTAGTCCTAATGGGCTTGCAACAGATGCTGTGTTTTGTTTATCATATGCAGTAAGAGCAAAGTTTGTTCCTGTAATTGTAGCTGTAATTGAATTTGGCCATAATCCCTCATCTAATAATGGTCTTCCAACCTGAATACATCGAATTGTCGTTCTTTGTGTGGTATTATCATACGAATCATTGATATATGTAGAAGTTCCAAAGAAGTAATTTGCAATATGTCTAAATGCAGCAGAAGAAGAGATGTTAGACGCTGATAGGGACGAAGTATCTGGTTTAAATAAAAATCCTGCTGTTGTAGAATTTGCAATAAATATCCATACTGCAGATGCTGCAGCTTGAGCAGAAGTTGAAAATGTAAATTGTGTATTTGCCGTATCGAGTTTTGTTGTTACAAAATCACGACTTTCATCAAATTTTACTAATGACATATAATTTATTCCTTAGGTTTGAGTTTCTAAAAATCCTGTTATATTTGTTCCAGAAGATCGAATTAATTGAATTAAACGTGCTTGACTATAGAGTAATGTATCAATATAGAAAAGTTTTCCAGTATTACTTCCACGAACTTCAATATATGTATATGCTAATCCAAGTTCTCCAAATTGATCGACCGCAGCACTCCCAATTGGGGTTGGTAAAACTGGACTACCTCCACCAGGTATACTTGTTGCTGTATTTAATGTTCCTTGATTTCCACTAAAAAATAAATTTCTAAGTGCAGCATAGATTTGATCTTTATATCTCGAAATTAATGCAAATTGTGTTGCTAAAGATGATCCTTCTTCTGGTTGTGATATTGAATTTATAAATTCTTTGAGTATATCTGGAGTAACAGTATTAAATACTTGAGTTTCTGGTCTAACACTTACTATAACAGAAATATTTCCTTGAGTTTGATTTTGTCTAGATTCATATGGATCTGTACATGGAACTGAATCTACTCTATTACTTCCTGCTCCAACAAACGATCTATTATTTGATCGAACTAAATATTGTTCGTCTCTACCACTATATGTTCTGATATTAAAAGTAAATGTTTTACCTCTCCAAAAATCTGCATCAAGAATTAATCTAGCTCTTGTTCTCATACTTCTTTTTGCTTGATCTCCATCAATAAATGGAAATCCAATATCAGCATCTAAATGAGCAATGTTTAAAGTGTTTGGAACGAGAGTTTTTAGTTGATATCGTTGTGATGGAACACCCCCAACAGTATCTGCTTCTAAGATTGGGGTACTTAAAATCGTAGTATTTGCTGCATCTATTGTCGTTCCATCAAAATCAGAATAATTTATTTCATCATCACTAAATCTATATTTAGTTATTCTAAATTGAGCAGAATTATCTGCTAATAATTGCCGACCGTAACGAGTGAGCTGGCATTGAATTGTTCCACTTGTCGTTAACATCATATCTTTAATTTTTTCCTTTTTCTATTGTGCAACTGATACATTTGAAGTAACTACACATGGAATTGAAAGAATTGCTCCAGAATCCCTACCAGTTATATCAATATATGTTGTCCCATCTTGTAAACCACCCTTTACTGATATAATTCCAGAACTTTGCCCTCCAGTATCCTGACTAGCAGTTATGACTGTTGAAATTACAGTTGCAATTGATGAATTTCTTGAAGTAGCAAGATATGCAGTGTCAGTAACTCCAATTGTTGATACTAAAATTGTTCCAACTGATGGTATCCTTGGGTTAGCAACTTTAGTATTTTGTAATGACAATGATGTCGGATTAGCAATAAGGTATCCAACCTGAGTTGTTCCTCTTGGTGCAGTAACAAGACGATATCTTAAAGCTGTTAATTCATTTGAACTTGGCTCAAGAATTGGTAAATTTAAAATATCTGTATCATTATCTGTAGCCGCATTATAAAGCTGGTAATTTATTTCATCGTCTCCAAACGAAAATCTGCTGATTCTAAAACTACCATCATTCTTTGCTAACGCATTACGCCCTGCGCGAGTTAGAATACATGTAATTATACTACTCGAACTATCTAAAAATCCCATATTATTTATTTTCCTTTTTATCTAAATTTGTAATCATTATTCTATCTAACCCAAATTGATCAGCAGTCAAGTCTAAAATCTTTTTGTTTGAAAGTGCTACTGCCCAATGAGTATATTTATATTTTTTCATATGGTGATATATTTTTCCTAATTGTTTTCCTTCATATTTTATCAATTTAGCATTAACACCATTTTTCTTCAATTCTTTTATTAAATTATCAGAAACATCTCTACAATATCCTTCCCATGTCTTTGACCCGTTTAATAATTTAGTATATAAAGAATATACTTTATAAACAGATTTTTTTATTTTTGGTGATTCATTTGATAATCTTTCATTAATATATTTTAATGCATTTTTATTTTTTGGAGATTTTTCTTTAGAATTTCGTTTTTCTTTACTTCCAACTTTTACTAACTTCCCATCTTTTGTCTGATGCGTTACTTTCCCAGATGAATCTTTCCACTTGCCCCACCCAACAGATTTGAGGCCCATTTTATGAGCCTGATCAGAAGCTTGAGATTCTAGAATAAGTTGAGAGAAGAGTTTCATATAGTTAATTTTTTTTGTAATTGTTTAATAGCAAATTTTCTAGCCTTAATATCATCTTGTCTTCTCCATGCTTCAGCAGATTGTTTATATTCTTTATCATATTGTTTTAAATTTTGAATTTCTATAGAATTTTGCTTTTCTAATTCTTTAATTTTTTGTTCAATTTCATCTTTATCAGTTGAAACATTTCTTAAATATCTATCTTCACTTTCCAAATATTCTCTCATTCAAAATTTCTTTGATTAATTTCTTTATTTATGATTTGTAGATTTTCATTGTTTTACTATACTGAAATTGTATTTATTAATTCTAATACTCCACCAAGCCCTGATTCATCTACTGACATAAATATTGGTAATTTATTTGTTACACCACTCAATAAATTTGTAATTCTTAACTCAACTACACCAATTCTTAAATCAAGATATTTTGTTTTTCTAGTAATTAAAAAATATAATCCAGTTTTATTTTGAATAGTAAAATCAAAAGTTGTTTTAGAGCTTTCTAATAGATTACCATTAACATATATGTTAAACCAATGATCTGTTGCTGAAATTGGACTTCCACTTGATGAAAATGGTACCTCTAAACGCAAACAATCTTGTTGAGAAGTAATAATTTTTCCAGTTTGAGATCGTGTAAGAAAAACGGTGCCAGTAATTGATGTTGTCCAATCACTTATAGTAGAATCAGTTCTTAAAAAATTTCTATTAATACTTGTAATTAAAGTAGTATTTAGAGGATCAAAAACATCTTGGTGATATGGCTGAACTGCCTTATTACTAACAATTCTAAAGTCTGCAACAGTAGAATTAAGATTGGGAATTTGATCTTGATTAACATAAGTAAAATCAAATGTCGATTTTGTATCCCCACTCCATGATTCTTCCCACGTCAAAGTTTCAGCAGTTATATCTTGATGAGACATTTGTTGAATTTGTTCTATTACAATCGTATTAGAAAGTAATGATTCCGGAGAAAATGTTGGAGTATTTGTATGAAATCTTGAACTCTCGAGTAAGTGTTGTTCAATTGTAACCCCCCGATTTATCAAAATAGTTCTTGCTGGGATTAATTGTCCAATTCCATTCATTATCCCTTCAATTAATGGAGCTAAATTTTCAAGAGCAGAAATATAATTATTGATATCAATTCTGCTTCCAAGAAGGCTATTTATTGAAGATGAATAACGACTGAATACTTGAGATGCAGAAATTGTTTCAGTCCTATATCCATAAGGATAACCACTAAATGATCCATAAAAATTTATTGGATCTCCAATTACAGAAGAAACATTAAGATCTCCTAAAACATTAAGAATATCATTATTAACAGCTTGAATTGGTCTAAATCCAACATGTAAAATGTTTGACTTTCCGAATTTAGAACCGTTATTATTAATATAAATATCAACATTATCATCTGCAAATTCGCCAATATTTGTAAATGAAGTTTCTTTTTTCATTACATCAACCATTTTGTATGCATTTCTAGAAGTCAAACTACCAAGCCCAATACCTGTCAACCCAGAACTTAAAGTCCAAGAATTAACAATATTATAATCTCCAGATAAAATAACATTTTCTTTTAATTTCCAATTACCAACTATATCAGTTATTGGCCCTCCAGTATTCATCCAAGACATTGATTCGTAATTAAATGTATGTTTTCTTATATCTAATTCATTAAGAGCTTTTTTGAAAAATTTAACTTCATGAATATCACCTACCCATCCAGATGATGTATCTCCAGAAGAAGTACCAGCGATTGCTGGATTGATTGCATAAGATGAAACAGCTGAAACAGAAGAAACAGAATTAAATACAGAAGAACCAGAAGATTCATCAATCCAACTACTTCTAATAATAAGATTAGAACCAGATCGTATTCCAAAAATATTCACAAAATTAGTAGATAAAGCATTTCTTAAAGAAGCAGAAGATGATGGTATAGTCTGAACATAAGACTCAATAGAAGAAGATAAAGTTCCAAGAATAAATGATTGATTATTCCAGTATAGATTTAATCCATCTGATCCATCACCAATAAAAAATAAACTTGCTAGAGAAGTTATTGAAGATGAGCTCAATCTCATTTCTATTGTGAAATCTTGATTTGCTAGAATATTCCAATATCCAGAAGTAGACACATCAAACCCTATTTTATCATTTCCTGTAAAATTTAGTACTCTTACATTTTTATAATCTATTTTAG
>ORJL011482028.1_pt1 | contig 13073 bp, 12 predicted proteins | sample 1779941 | NCBI WGS metagenome assembly ORJL01 (sample SAMEA104232317, study PRJEB22302) | groundwater metagenome | biome: forest; feature: aquifer; material: groundwater | place: USA | collected 2011-08-07 | depth 5.8 m
CTTGACCGCCGAGATCTTAAAATCCCGGTCAAACTGCGTCTTTTTACCGTTTTCTACTGCCATAGGACACCTCCCGATTTGGAGCTGGTTTTATGCTAAAACCAACTCTCCGTTGTGTCCACTAAATCGGGGGAAGATCACCCGTTGGACGGGTTACACGGCGGCGGAGGCTATTGGCAAGAGAACAAATATCCTCAAATCAGGCCAGCACGGCCCGGAATTTTACAAGCATATGTGGGACACAATTTTATCCGGCCGAACATGGCTTGGGGAGATTATCAATCGCCGCAAAGATGGAAGCCTGTTTACGCAAGAGGTGACCATTACGCCCGTCAGTGCCGACGATGGGACCATTACGCACTTCATTGCCATCTTGTTGGATGTCACTGAAAAAAAATTGCTCGAAAAACAGGTCCTTCAGTCACAAAAGATGCAAGCCGTCGGTCAACTGGCCGGAGGAATAGCGCATGATTTCAACAATCTTTTGACGGTGATTAACGGTTATTCGAAGATGATGTTAAGCCAGTCCGCGCCGGATGACCCCGGAAAGGCTGATCTCGAAGAGATCCTGAAAGCGGGCGAGTGCGCTGAGTCATTAGTGAAGCAGCTCCTCTCTTTTTCCAGACAGCAGGTTTTTCAGCCTAAGATCATTAATTTAAACGAATTGATTCTGGATATGGGTAAGATGTTTAAACGCCTCATTCCCGAAAACACAGAGGTTACTATTTTAACGGCGCCGGACCTTTGTGCCGTCAACATCGACCCAGGTTCTTTTCATCAGGTGGTTACAAATCTTGTTGTCAATGCAAGTCATGCCATGCCTGAGGGTGGAAAAATCATGCTCGAAACCAAAAACGTCGTCTTGGGCCCGGAGTATGCGCGGAATCATCATGAAGTGATACCCGGCGAGTATGTTTTACTGGCGGTCAGCGACACGGGAACAGGGATGAGTGAGACGGTGAAGGACCACCTTTTCGAACCTTTTTTCACGACGAAAGAAAAAGGGAAAGGAACCGGTTTGGGGCTTTCCACTGTCTATGGGATCGTCAAAAAAAGCGACGGGTTCATAGAGGTTTATAGCGAGATGGGACACGGAACAAGTTTCAAAATTTATTTGCCGCGTGTTCACGCGGCGCCGCAGGTCTGGTATGATTCTGAATCTGCGGAGCCGCTACCGAAAGGAAACGAAACAGCGCTCATCGTGGAAGATGAGGTTTCCGTGAGAAGGTTTATTACCCACGTTTTATGTGAGTTGGGCTACGAAGTCCTAGAGGCTTCCAACGGCGAGGAGGCCTTGCATCTGGCCCAAGGGTATCGCGCCGGTCCCATCCATCTTCTGATTACTGATATGGTGATGCCTCAAATGGGCGGCAGAGAATTGGCCGATAAACTAAAGCCGTCTTATCCTGGTATTAAGTCTATTTTTGTTTCCGGCTACACCGAAAACATTGCAATTTATTCCAGAAATTTGAAGGCGGACGAATCTTTTTTGCAAAAACCATTTTCTCAGCGGGCGATGGCTTTTAAAGTCCGTCAAATGCTTGACGGGGGAAGCCCGCAATTGATCGGATAAAAGCCTAACAGATTTCAGCTCATCGTGTCCCCCGAATTATGATACAGGTAGCACCTTAAAATTCCTGCTTGGAACGTGAAGAGGAAACCTCCAAGAAGATTTCCGAGAAAAGCGAAGACAACCCCAAGCATTCCGCCGGCTATCTCATCAACACCATAAAAGCAATCGGCAACCAGAAGTCCAAATAAGTCGTGGCTCGAGCGTGAGTCCGAGCCTTCAGATGATCTGCTTTGCCTTTCCTTAGATTTTGTTGGCCTTTGATCTACCCGCCTGTCGCCTGCCTGCCGGTAGGTAGGTATGGACAGGGCTTGAGCCTATGGTCGAGGCGGAGGTGGAAAAAATCACGAAAGTCTCAACCGACCCAGGAACCAAGGACACTGCAGAAGCAAAGAGCACTCTAAGTAAAGGACTGCCGTGATTACGGCAGTCTTCCTCTATCACTAGGTGCTCTTTGCGACTGCAGAGAATATAGACCGCCTCAATCCCGAGGTTCTGCGGCGGAACATAAAGAATCCTCCCTAGAGCTCTTCCCCCGCCGCAGATGACGTGCGCGGGAGGGGGGTGTGGTCGCTCTGTCACCACAAAGCTTTTTCTAAAGACACAGCGAAGAACCGAAGGTTCTAGCACCCCCCTCGTCGGTCTTACGAGGGGAGGGGGCCGCGCAGTAAAGGACACGCCGTGTCTCCTACCACTCTTGTATTTGATCTTTTATACGTACTTGTCACCCCCATGTTCTAAAAAGAATACAAGCCAACCTCTGATCCTAAGTCCGACGCTCCCCCTAGAGCGGCGGTGCGGCGGCCTAGCCGCAGAGAAGAGCGAGCGGCCTAGCGAGCTCAAGGAGCGGAGCCGAGGCCCAAGCCGAGGCGGAGCGCGTATTCACATTAAGCTACGGAAGGTCCGCACGGCCTGGGGTTTGCTTTGGAAGTTTAATTATTTGGGGTGGTTAGGAATTTCGGGTTTGGGTTTCGAGCGGAGGGTTTGTCTTTTGGTTTTATTCCGGCTTTGAGTCTTGGCGTTTACGACAAGGATTTGATCCGGCTTCGAGTTGCCCTACTCACGGCTATTGAATCTCCTGGAAGCTCAGCGTTTAAAAATTGCCGGATAGTTTTAATTCACAAAGCCTGTAGAATTTCTGTGGCCCGACGCGAATTGTATACCGGGTCTCATGGGTACGATGATCATTTCTTAAGGTGTGTTGATCGAAGAATGTCGTGTGGTAGAATGAGGCTAGATTTTAAAGGAAAAATGGTGTGGTTCGATTTGGATGAGCTCACACCGCCATATTTTTTAACCGAGCGGAGCCTAGGATTCGAAGAGAGCCGCGTTTATCGATGCGACCTCAAGGAGCATCGATGCGGCGAATGGCCGACCCAAAGCGGACACCGCAGTGCCGCGGAGGGCGCCGAATCTTCAGGCAAGCCTTTCACACACAATCCTCCAGATTGATTTCTCCCTTCGAAAGTCGTAGTATGACTTTTCTATGACCTCTCCGCTTTCCAAAGAACAGCTCCGCGATTTTGCTCGCGACGGGTTTCTCGTCGTGCGGGGCCTGTATTCCTCCGAAGAGGTAAGCCGATTCTCTGAATGGATCGACGAATTGGCGTCGCGCGAGCCCGGCAAGGAATATGTCTTCCGCGTTTAAGCGCCTCCTTCAGCTGGCGCTTTTCCTGGGCGGTTTGGTCGCCTTTTTTTTCTCCCTGCGTTATGCGGGTTTCGATCGTCTGGGCATTCTTTTGCCTGCCGTAAGCGGTCCGGGCCTGGCGGTCCTGCTTGTCTATCCGTTCATGTGCGCATGGGATGTCGCGGGGTGGCAGGCCCTTTTTCAAAGAGAGGTCCGCGGACGGGCGGGGTTCGGCACGCTTTATTTTACCCGTCTCGCCGGAGAGGCGCTCAACAACATGGCCCCGTTCGTCGACATCGGCGGGGAATTCCTCAAGGTGTCGCTCGTCGCGTCGCGCTGCGGGATCACGAAAACCGCGGCTGTGGTGCCGGTCGTGATGGCGCGGACCGTGCTGTTTTATTCAGAGATCGTGCTATGGGCTGTGGGGCTCGTGCTGGCGTCCGGATTTTTCGCCCCCGAGCATCCGTGGGCCTGGGCGCTGTACGCGACGATCGCGATCTCGCTTTTCCTTGGCGTCACGCTGGCGTGGTTCCAGCGGCGCGGGTTTTTCTCGTCGTCCTCGGGGTGGCTCCGGTCCTTCGAGGGCAGCCGCCCGCTTCTCGAAAAACTGCATGTTCCGTTCCGGGAGGCGGATCAGCAGATCGCGTCTTTTTATAAAGAGCGCTTCGGGGCGTTTGGCGCATCGCTCTTCCTGCATTTTCTAGGCTGGGCAGCGGGCGGGGTCGAAATTTATTTTGTGATGAACCTCATCGGTGCGCCGGTGTCGCCGGCGCAGGCGGTCCTTGTGGAAGCCTTATTCCAACTTGTCAAAACGGCGAGCTTCTTCATCCCGGGCAATCTCGGCGCTCAAGAAGCGGGTTTGGCGATCGCCGCAGAGTGGATGGGGTTTCACCCCTCCGTGGGAGTCGCGCTGAGTCTTTATAAGCGTTTCCGTCAGGCGGTGTGGACGGCCGTCGGTTTTGCCGTCTGGGGGGCTTTCAAACTTTTGCCTGCCAAATCGGCTCCGACGCGGTATAATCCCACCTCATGACCCCACCATCTGATTTTAACGATCGCGAAGCAATCGGCTCGTTTAGGCGAGAAGATCAGGTGGAGGGGTGAACAAATCCGCTCAGTTCCGAAAACGGCTCAAATCCGGAAAGCCCGTGCTTCTTTCCGGAGCCCATGATGCCATTTGCGCCAAACTCATCGAAGAGGCCGGTTTTCACGGGGTGTGGGCGTCGAGTTTCGGCATTTCGGCCGCGTCCAAGTGCATGCCCGACGCCAACGTCCTGACGATGACCGAGGCGCTCGAAGCGACGAAGGGGATGAACGAGGCCACTTCGTTACCCGTCATCGCGGATTGCGACAACGGCTACGGCAACGCGATCAACGTGATCCGCATGGTCCGCGAATACGAGCGCGCGGGCATCGCAGGCATCTCCATCGAAGACAATCCTTTTCCCAAGAAGTGCAGTCTCTATCCGGGCGAACGGCAGGAGCTTGTCGACAAGGACGAGATGGCCGGCCGCATCCACGCCGCCAAATCGACGCAGCGGAACCCCGATTTCTTCGTGATCGCGCGCACCGAAGCGCTCATCGCGGGCCTGGGCATGGAAGAGGCGCTTTCGCGCGCGAAGGCCTACGAAGAGGCTGGCGCCGACGCGATCCTGATCCATTCCCGTCTGTCGACGCCCGACGAGATCCGCGAGTTTTGCGCGCGCTGGAAAAAGATCGGCAAGGCGCCGCTCGTCGCCGTCCCCACGAAATACCCCGACATCACCGCCAAAGAGCTCAAAAAAATGGGCATCGACATCACCATTTTCGCTAATCAAGCCATCCGCGCGTCGATCAAGGCCATGAAAGAGACGCTCGATGAGGTCCGCAAGGCGGAATCGGTCTCATCGGTGTCAAAAAAGATCGCGCCTTTAAGTGAAGTGTTCCGCCTCGTCGGTCAGCCTGCGCTCGAAGAGAACGAGGCTAAATTTGTGAAAAACTACAAGCGCCGTCCATCGGCCGTGATCGTGGCGGCGGGTTTCGAGCGTAACCTGTGGCCGCTGAATTCGGACCGTCCGAAAGCGATGCTCGACATTCGCGGGAAGAGTTTGCTTGAGCGTCAGGTGGAAATTTTGAAGAAGGCCGGCATTGACCGTATCGCCGTCGTCACCGGATACAAGCGTGAGAAGATCAGCGCTCCCGGTATTGTGACCTATTACAATCCCCAGTTCAAAGACACGCACATCCTCCACTCGCTCTTTCGTGCGGAAGCGGAGATGCAGGATAAATTCCTATTTCTTTACGGAGACGTCCTTTTTGAGGAGCACATTGTCGAGAAGCTGATGCGCTCGCGCCGCGACATCAATCTCGCCGTCCGCCGCGGTCTGGCGCCCGGGCAGGACTCCTCCAAACGCGAACGCGACTGGGCGATCGCGGACGACGACCATGTAAAGGCGATCGGCCACCATCTCGGGAAGGGATCCAACGCCGAATTCATCGGACTGGCTTATTTTTCCAAGCGCGGGGCGCGGACGTTGCGCGAAACGTACCATCATATCGAAAAAAGGAACGCCCGCGCGCCGTTTTACAACGCCCCCAACTTCCAGAAGGCCCAGTTCACGGACATGATCCAGGAGCTTTTAGCGCGCAAGGAAAAGGTGAATGCAGTGGCCGTACAGAGCGGGTGGCTGGAGATCGACACGTTCTCGGACTATCAGCGTGCCTGGGCGCACGCCAAAATTTCTTAAGCGCTACGGCCTGGCGGCCGACAGCACTCTTTTCAGGTCTTCCTCGAAGTCAATTTCGCTCCAAAAAATATCCCCGACCGTTTCATAGCCGATCGAACGGCTCTTCATGAGCTCGGTGTAGGCGTCTTCGTATTCCACGGAGTCGATCCCTTTTTTCACAAAACCGTCCAGGATCCTCCGGAGGGCTCTGGCGTCGTCTCCTGAGAATTTCACGATCCCCGTGGCCTCGCCGACCGCCTCGAGAGCCGGGTCGATTTTTTTGGCGATCTTGACGAAACGGCCCTTCTTAGCCATCAGCATCATTTCCTCGCCGGTGCTTTTGGAGCGCGTGTCGAGGAGGAACGCGCTGGATTTCGGAGAGTCGACGAGCTTCTGCAGCGCCTCGACCGGAAAATAGACGTCGGCGTCCATGACGAGCACGTCACTCTTGAGTTCGGAGCCTGCCATTTGGAGCGAGAGAATACTGCCCTTGCGGTATTCGCGGTTTTCGACGAAGCGGATCGTGATATCCTTCCCGTACCGCGCGCATTCGCGGCGGACCTTGTCCTGGAGATGGCCGACGACGATGACCACCTCTTTCACGCCCGTCTGGCGGAACGCGTCCAGGTAGCGCTGTAAAAGCGTCGTCCCGTCGATGGGGAGAAGGCATTTGGGCAGCGCGAGCGTCGCCGCGCCGAAACGTTTGCCGACCCCGGCGGCGAGCACCACCGCTTTCGGGGCGGGGCGGCGTTTGCCGACGACGGTTTCGAGCCCTCTCAGAAAGCGCCGCAGATCGCTTTTAGTCACGTCCCCGAGATTCGCGACGCGGAAGATGCGATCCTTCAAAACCGATTGCCCGGCGTAGATCACGAACTTTTTTTTCTTCAGCCGCGCATGCAGTGTCTCGTAGGAGGCTCCATCGGGTATCCACAGGGCCGTCAGGACATGCGAACGGTATTTTTTTTCGACCAGAAAGCGGATCCCCAGCGCCTCCAAACCCTTGACCAGGAGCGCGCTTTTCTTTTCGTAGCCCCGTATCCGTCCCGCGACGGTTTCTTTAGAAAGCTCCGCAAGCGCCGCGTCGAACGAATACACCAGCGGCACGGCCGGTGTGAATGGAGGCGAATCTTTGTCCTCGGAGGCGAGGATCTCTTTTAAATTCATGTACACGCTCGTGGAACCTTCCAGCGCGCGCGCTTCCGAATTGGAGACGATGACGAAGGCCAGGCCCGGGTGACCGTGAAGGCATTTTCCAGAAGAGCCCGCAAGAAAGCCGATACCCGAAAAGTCTATTTTTTCAGCCCCGAGAGAACTCACGGCATCGACGAGGAGCGTCTTGCCGTATTTTTTAGCCAGGAGAGAAACGGCTCCGAGCGGGTTGAGCATGCCGGTGGATGTTTCGTGGTGGACGAGCGCGACGGCGGTCACGGAGGCGTCTTTCAGGCGTTCTTCGATCTCGCCGAAAGGGGGGAATTGGCCCGGCGCTGCGGGCATGAACATGTGGGGCACGCGGTGCGCGGCGAGCATGTCGCGCATGCGGTCGCCGTAGACGCCGTTGGAGAGGACAAGGATTTTGCGTCCCGCCCGTGCGCCGTAGGCGGACAGCATGGTCTCCACGGCGAGCGTTCCCGAACCGGTCAGGAGCGCCGCGGTGTGGGAACGTTCGGCGCCGAAAAGCCGGAGCAGGTTTTTCCGCACGCGGCGCAGGAGCACGGAGAATTCTTCTTCGCGGTGGCAGAGGTCGGGACCCATCAGCGCCCAGCGCACGCGCGGCGTGACATTGACGGGACCGGGGTTGAGGAGGACCCAGCGCAGAGTCTTCAAGCGAGGCTCTTCGAAAAGCCGGCCGTGATGGCTTCCGGGCTGAGGATGATGCGCGGCGCGGCCGCAGAGGCATCCCGGGATACGCGCACCAGGAGAAACGAAGGGCCCTTGCGCTTGAGAAGGGCCGGCATCGATCTTTTGAGCGCTGCCGTCGTCGAAACACGCGCGGCATTCCTGTATCCGCAGGCCTTCGCGACGGCTTCCAGTTTGAGCGCGTCGGTGTAGGACACCTGGCCGCCGGTGGATTCGTAGCTCGCGTTATCGATGACGATGTGGACGAAATTTTCAGGTTTCAATCTGCCGGCGACCGGGAGCGACCCCAGGTTCATGAGTACGGCGCCGTCGCCGTCCAGCGCAATGACCTTCTTTTTTGGCTTTGAGACCGCGACGCCGAGCGCGATCGAGGAGGCCATACCCATCGATCCGATCATGTAGAAATTTTCGGGCCGGTCGGCGACCGCTTGCGTGACGCGGCAGAGATACCCCGTGGCCACGATGACGGGCTCTTTCTTGAGGAACGAAAAAACGATGGCGGCGGCTTCTCTCGACGTCATGCTCCGAAGATCCCTTTTTTAATGAAGAGTGCGACCGGTTCTTTTTTATCATCGAGCGCACGCCCGGCTTCCGCAAGCGCTCCGGCAAGCTCCTCTTTTTCGGGGACGAGGCATTGGATGCCCACTTCTTCAAGGAGCGCCACGCAGGATCGGCCCATGATGAGGTGTTCCGGCGCGTCGGGACCGAGGCCGCGGTAGGTGATGAGGCACAGGACCGGGATCTTATAGATGAGGTTGAGCGACGTGAGGACGTTGAGCGAATAACCGATGCCCGAATTCTGCATGAGCACGACCGGGCGTTTGCCGGCGAGCGCCGCGCCGCTGGCCATGCCGATCGCCGCGTCTTCACGCGGAGCGGGCACGTATCCCGATCGTTCGAGCCTTTCGATCAACGCGCCCAAGAGCGAGCAGGGGACGCCGGTGAAAAAATCGAACCGTTCTTTTTTGAGAGAAGCTTCGAAACGGCGGGCGTTTTCAACGTGCTCAGGTGTCCATTTCATAGAGTGAAATTATAACAACGCCTTCCGGAGAAAGGAAGTGCCGAATTTGGGCGGGTTTGTTAAAGTAATCCCATGACTTTCGACAACCTCTTCAGTTTCAACCGCATCATCGCCACACGGGTCTCCGACACGCTCGTCAAAACCCCGCTGACGCCCAATCAATTGACGACGCTCTCCCTCGCGGCGGGCCTGGCGAGCGCCGCGGCGATGGCACACGGCACCCGTGCCTGGCTTATTCTCGGGGCGCTGCTTCTCCAGACGGCGTTCATCCTCGACAACTGCGACGGCGAGATCGCCCGGCGGAAGAACCTGAAGAGCCGGTTCGGCATGTGGTACGACTTCATCGTGGATGTTTTAGTCGATTGCGCGTTGTGGACGGGTCTGTGCATCGGCGCGCTTGCGCAAGGGGTCACGCCGCTCGTGGTGCCTGTCGCGGTCGCCGCCGCCGCGGGGTCTCTCTCGCTTTTCTGGGTCGTTGTTTCGAGGCGTTTGGGCGGCGGCAGCGGCAAGGAGCCGTCGCCGACCAAGAATCCGTTTCTGTCCGCGCTGCACGTTCTTGGCCACGACGGCGATCCGTCGCTACTGGTCTGGATCTTCGCCCTGGCGGGCTACCCGGGATGGCTGTTGTTGGCAGGATGCGTGTACATAAACTTTCTCTGGGTTTATACGGCGCTTCGGCGCTAGGGTCATCTCTTATCCTCGACCGCTGCGTTCATTGCCGCGGTATCTGGGCGGACGGAGGCGAGGTCTGGATGACCGTTCAGTTTTTAAGCGGCTGTCTTGACCGTCGAGGCTTGTTCCATCGCCTGCATTTCACCCTCGAGCGCCTTGCGCGAGACGGGTCTTCCGGAGCGGGGAATGTCGACCGCCTGCCCCGGTTTCAGTCTGAAGTTGCGCCGCGCCCCCCTTGCCAGCACTTTCACTTCGCCTTCGCGGACCGCAAACGTCGTGACCGCGTCGCCGCTTGCCGAATCCACCCGGCCCCAGAACTGCGTGCCGCGCACCGAGGCGATGGCCGTCGGCGTCTCGACGCGGAATTTTGACGCGCGGGGGAGTTTTTGGAGATTCAGGATCACGTTGCCGGAGACGACGTTGAGGCGCATGTTCTCGGAGGCGGTCTCCTCGAGGTTGACTTCCGAAGAGGGAAGGATGCGGCAGCCGGCCAGATCGTTGAGACTGATGTCCATCGACCCTCCGGGACCCGATTGAAACACGTCACCCTTGCGGATCTCCATTCCGGGGACGGCGGGAATGAACGAACCGCGGCGTTCGACCGCGGCATCGCCGGTGACGGTCGTCACGGTGCCCACCGGTGAATCGGCGGATGCGGGCAGTGCGGCCAAAATAAAAAGAAAAAATGCAGCAACAGTTTTTTTCATCGGAAGCTCCTATTTGAGTGGACGTATTATATCACACCCCCCGGTCGCTGCAGGGGGATTCGGATCCGCATTTTCCTGGGCAACGGACCCGTTTTTGGCTATCATGATTTTCGGGCATCGATCGATCAGCCAAGGAGGGCCGGGTCATGTGGGGCATCGTCAAAGTCGTGATCGCCGTCGTTGTGGTCGTTTTTCTTGTGCAGCTTCTCCTCAGCGGTGTCACCAATCTCCTTAATTCCAACACCAACGTTAAGGCCAATTGGCGCACATCGATGCCCATGGACCAGGAAGTCCAGTTTCATGAGATCCCCGCGACGGATCTGTGGACTTTTGTCCCGAGGCCTGTTTACCGTGCGGTGACCGATGCGATAGACGCGGCCGTGCGTTTTTATGAAGACGGTAAAAGAGCCGTTCTCCGCGCATGGCCGGCCAGGGGCTCTAGGTGACTCATGTCCGTGCGCGCTTCTGCGAGACGCGGCATTCTTTGGATGGCCGTTTTCTGCATGATATCTGACGCGGCCCTGCTTCAGTCGGACGGTGCGCGCACCGGCCGCATCGGTGCGGAAAAGTAAGCGGACCTCATCTGGTATTACGTCGATTGGAAAGACGCCCCCGCCGGCACACGCGGGCGGCGCTATTATCTTCAGACCTCGTCGGGTGAGCTCACGGAGGTGTCTCTTTCGGCGAAAGACCAAGTTTTTAAGCACGCGGACGCGTCGCAATTCGACGGGTTCCTGTCAGGATTCACGGTCGGGAAATGACGCTGCAGATTTTTAAAAAAGGAGAGAGTGCAATGAAGAATAAGATCGTTCGCCCCTTGATCGCAGGTCTCGTTCTGGGTACGGCCGTTACGGTCGGCGCGTTCGCAGCCGCACCCACCGGAGAGATCCCCGTGTGGCGCCAACTCGAACAATACAGCCAGAAGGACAAGAGTTTCACTGAATCCCGCCGCCCACAGCTTGAGTCCATCGAGAAAGAGATGGATAAACTGACTCAGCGGGCCGCCGCCATGACCGAGAAAGAACGGGCGCGCCTGTCCGAGCTGGACACGCAGCGGAAGGCGCTCGCCGGCGTCATGGCCGAACACGAATTTACGCTCTCCAACGACGTGGCTCAGTTTGCGACCGCGCGTTCCAAGGAAGCAAAGTCGAAGTTGGCGGAGCTTAAAGGCGGCGCGCCATCCGCCCCTGCGATGGAGGGGCAGCCGCGCCCCGGCCAACCGGAGACGGCGCCTTCCCCCAAGAGCGAGATCAAGCCGGCCCAGAGCGCAGAGCAGAAAGCGATGACGGACTTTGAGACCAACGCCCGGAAAGAACGCGACGCGCTCCTTGAAGAGCTCAAGAAGCTTCCCCTCGACCCCGAAGAGATCGCGTTCAATGAGCTGAAAGTGAAGCTCCAAAAGATCGCGGCTGAAGAGGAAGCGAAGATCCGTCTGATCCCGCCCGGCCCCAAGAAGCTGCGTCTGGAAGCGTTTGAGAAAAAGATCCAGGCTGAGCGTAAGGCGCTTCAGGAGACATTCCAGCCTGCCGCCCCGGCAAAGCCGGCGCCTGCGAAGGGGCAGTCCTAAGGGCAGGTCTTAAACGCCGCTGAAGAAGGCGGCGGTCAGAAAAGGGGTTTCTTGTTTTTGAGTTTGTACTGGAACGTATCTTCGGCACGCACCGTTATGAAAGGACGCTTGCCGGAGCCGGAGCTTGCTGCAAGCGCGGTTTCGTCGGGCGTGGCGGGGCGGAGGTTCTTGATCTCGTTGCGTGAAAACGGGACTTCGGAACCTTCCATCAGAAAAATGATGCTGTCTGCGCGTTCGCTTATGATCTTGCCGACGACCGACTGACCGCTCTTGAGTTCAAGCACCGTGCCCGCTTGGACGGCCGCGGCGGGTTTCAGCGCGTCGGGGTGCAAACGCACACCGAACACCCATGCCGTGGTCAGGACGAGGACGGCCAAGAGCGTGATCTTGCGCAGGACGGGGGCGACGGGAGTCCTGTCGGCCGAAGTTTCTTGAACGGTTTGGCTTACAGGTTCCGCCGCAGCGGGCTGAGTTTCGGGTGAGGTTGTTTTTTTGGGACGGAATCCTGACATAAGGTACCCCCTGTCGTTCAAATATAAATTACTAAGTATGAATTATCAAGGTTTATCGGGTTTTATTTGTGATGCGCCGGCGTGTTACAATGTCTCAACCTGTCACCCTTTAAGGAGAAAAGAATGAAGAAGATCGCCGCACTGTTCGTTTTCGCCGCACTTTTCAACGGCTCTGTCGCCACGGCCTCCCCTGAGCGCGGCACCCCCGAGTACGATAAGCTCAAAGAGTACAAGAAGACCCAGCGCGAACAGCGCGAGCGCGAAAAGGCCGATCCTTCAGCCAAGAAGCCCGGTTTTTGGGCCCGCGAAGGTTCCCGCTCCGGTTTCACTGGCACCGGTAATATGTTCGGCAATTTGATCGGCAGCGTCATCCCGGGCGAAAAGCCGGGGTCGCGGAGCGAGAAGACAGCGTAAGATTCGCTTCTTTACAGCCTATTCAAAAGTAGGTAGAATCTACCTACATTTTTCCCGCCGTTTCTTCGAGAAATTGTGCCCGTAGCTCAATTGGATAGAGCATCTGACTACGGATCAGAAGGTTGTAGGTTCAACTCCTACCGGGCACACCAATTTGTAGTATCGAACTGAGTGTTACAAGCGGGGGCGTCGGGGTTCACGGCGCCCTCGCGTACCCTCGCCGCCAACTGACCAGACTGCCCCCGATAGAACTCCTCCACCATCGATTCATTCGTATCTTTAATAAACCCCGGTTCAATAACGAAGTGCAACACTTGGTGGGTCTGAAGGCTTCCGCGCTATGATGCGTGGACTATGCCGACAACCTACAAACACCTCGATAACCATGAACGCGATCTACTCTCTGTTCTCAAAAGTCAGGGCA
>ORJL010300305.1_pt1 | contig 13071 bp, 13 predicted proteins | sample 1779941 | NCBI WGS metagenome assembly ORJL01 (sample SAMEA104232317, study PRJEB22302) | groundwater metagenome | biome: forest; feature: aquifer; material: groundwater | place: USA | collected 2011-08-07 | depth 5.8 m
ATATTAAGAAAGATATGCTCGTTGTGAATGATTTATTGACTTCAACAGCTTCCGGAATCAAATGGAGAAAAGCCCCCCCGAATAATGTTCCTGCTGAAAGGCTTACCAGGGCAAGAAGAATGTTATTTATTTTTTTCTCACCAAGGATTAAAATCCATGCTCCAACTAATGAAATTATTGAAACCAAAATCACACTTAGGATTGTGTAATAATATATTTCCATAAAATAACATTGCCTAACCGCATTTATAATATTTTTGGCAGAAGGTTATAAATAAAGCCTAAGTTCATCAATTGTTAAGTTAACTTTTTTAACATAATTTCTTGTTTCTCCATAAGGAATTCCCATGTCACTTCCATTCCATCCATCATCAACCCAATTATCAACTGCTCCAGAGCCTGCATTGTATGCTGCATGAGCCATATCAGGGTTTCTGTATCTGTTGCTTAATTCTCCTTTCAAAACTATTCCTGCTGACATTGATAAATAAGGATCAAATCTTGCATCAATACTTTTATCATTTAATGATTTTAATTCTTTAACATAATTTGAAATAAAATTATCTCTTTCAGATATTGTTATTTTCCCTTCTGAGAACATCTTTTCATTTTCAATGTATTCATCATATTTGTATATTGGCCATAAACCAAGTTCATATGCCTTTTGAGGCATTAACTGGGGAATCCCTGCAGCTCCTCTTTGAGAGACAGCATAATTATCCCAGCCTGATTCAACATTAAACATAGCTGCAATCTCTTCAGGGTTTACACCTTCTCTATTAGAATAAACAAAGAGGGAGTCTATATATCTTGATGATTTAGGAATTATTTCCCTTATTCTCGATTTTCTTATTTCAATGACTCTTTCTTCAAGAAATTGAATCATTTAATTAAGCTCACGAGAATAGTCTTCAACTTTTTCTATGGAAACTTCAGAAGCAGATTTATGATAACTTGTTGAGTTATGAGGTGAAAAAATAATAGACAAACTAGCAATTGCAGGCAGAGCTACCTTTAACTTCAAATAATTTACAATACCGGCCATCTTCATCTATTGTGATAATCTCATTCCTCCTGTCACTCTTTTTTGCTTGTGCAACAATGATTCTTTATAAATATTTATGTTTTATTGGATATAATTTAAGAAAATTTTCTGTAAATCATGATGAATATTTTTCTTGTTATATAAATCATTAAAAACGCTCCTGAAAACCATAAGATTGGATAAATACTAGGCATGTTCAGGCTGAATCTTCCGCAGAAATCATATACACAGTTTATGTTGACTTCTGATGATGTGAAAATTCTTGTGAGAAAGAATATTAATGTAAGCTGAACGATGCTTATTTTCCAGCTGTTTTCTTTTTTATGATCCAAAACAAGAGTAGCATAGTATATTACTGGAACAATTATCAGATGATGCAATGTAACCAATCTTGGAATTATAAGACTTTCAATGAAAAAATAATCAACAATTCCAAATAATGATTTTCCACTTGCAATGTATGAAATAAAATCAACGGTCCATATTAAATCAGGTATTGCCAGAATATAAAGCTGACTTTTCAGTATGCTTGTCTTCTTTAACAATACTCCAATTCCAACAATAGGAACCGCTGAGAAGCAAACCCAAAAAATACCATAAGAATCATATGCTGATGAAAGATAAAAAACATTGAAGAATGCACCAATGCTTATCAAGATAAGTAGAATTCCAAGCAGGGAAAGAATGACATTGTAAATCTTTTTCATCAATTATATAATTTTTTGATAGATAATAAGCTTTCTAATTATATATCAAGAACTACTTGAATCATTTTATCATCTATTATCATGTCATTGTAAGTTACTGCCTTGACGTCCAAACCAAGTTTATAATTTTTTAGATTATCTCCTGAAAGAACTGCGGTAAGCTCATTATTTGTTATTTTTATCTCTTTTACTTTTGAAAGAAGAAAGTTCTTTGTGTTCAGAAGAAAAAGTATTTCCTCAAGAAAACGATATAATAAGGACTTTCGGTCAATGCCTTTTATCTTTATTTTTTTTGTTGTTTCTTCTTTTACTTTATGTTTGCATATTATCTTGATCATGGCATATGCAGAATTAGAAAATTTTTCCTCAATTGATTTTCCAAATGCCTGGAATTTTATGTCTGCAGTATGGTCAAGATATTTGTATTTCATGAATTACTTATTATTTCTGTGTATAAAAGATTATTGAAATCTTTGGCAACCTTTATAAATTCAAATTATATTTTATAATATAAATGTTGGTTTATACATTATTTTTGAAAAATGAGCAGAATAAACAGAGACAATCTGAAAGGAATAAAGAGAAGGATAAAAGATCCTTTTACTAAATTAGAATTCTCATTCATAAAAATATTGACAGGATCTGATCTTTCAAACAGAAGATTGCCATTGATGTCAATAAAAAGCGTAAATCCTGGTCCAACAATATGGCTCACTGCATGCGTTCACGGTGATGAAGTTGGAAGCATGGTTGTTGTACAGGAACTTTTCAGGAAGATAAAGAAAAGAGGATTGCTCATGGGTGAGGTGTATGCCTTTCCGTTGTTGAATCCTTTAGGATTTGAAAATTATTCAAGAAATATAACTTTAAGCAGAGAGGATATTAATAGGGCATTTCCAGGAAATAAAGATGGATCTCTTGCACAAAGAATAGCTGACAAAATATTTAATACTATAATTGATACAAAACCTGTTTTGGTTCTAGACCTTCATAATGACTGGAGAAGATCAATACCTTATGCAATAATAGATCCAATTCCTGAAGGAACATCAAAAGAGGTTTATAATTCTGCAAAAGTCTTTGGTAAAAAGACGGGATTTCCATTAGTTCTTGATACTGATGACATATCAACAAGTCTGGCATATAATCTTTTGAAAAAAAATATCCCATGTCTAACATTAGAATTAGGAGAATCATTTGTTGTAAATGAAAGAGATGTAAAGCAAGGAGTTGGAGCAATATGGAATATCATGGAATACCTAAAAATGGTTAATCCTCTTGAAAAACCTGTAAATTACAGAATTCCTATTGAAGTAAAAGACAAAATATTAACATATTCGCAAGAACCTATAAGCCATTCAAGCGGTATAATAAGATTTCTTGTAAAACCTGAAGACATAATAAAAAAAGGAGACCCGCTTGCAAAAATATATAATTCAATAGGAAAACTCATCGAGACACTCTATGCAGAAAATGATGGAATGGTTCTTGGAAATTCAGATTCATCATTAGCTTTTCCAGGAACTGCTATAATGGCTTTTGGAATTTTCAAGAAAGAGAAATAAATAAAATTTAAATATAATCAGATACTCCAAATTACATGAATAGAGAGGTAGAAAAAGAGATTATTGATATTCTGAAGATTGCTGTTGAGGCAATTAAGAATGATGATGTGAAGACATTAAGGGACTTGTCCAATAGGATAATTAATTCTTCTTCTATATATCAGGATGAAGACACAATAATAATAGCCGTAATAACTTATTCATTGTCAAAAATATATGAAAGAAGTGATTACAGGAAATATTCTGGATGGCATTTGTTCTATGAAACAACTGCAAATTCATTGAGGGAATCTTTATTCTCATTAGAAAACAATGATATTTCCGGTTTTGAAAAAAGCCTGAAAGGAATAATAAGCATAATAGATAGGCTTGATAAGAAACTTAAGGATTATATAAAAGATGTTATAAAAAATTCCCAGATTGGAAGGGGTTCAAGACTTCATGAGCATGGATTATCACTAGGAAGAACTGCAGAACTTCTTGGAATAAGCAAGTGGGAATTATTGGAGTATGTAGGAAATACAGGAATTGCTGAAATAAAAGAAGGATTTACTTTAAGCGAGGATAAGAGATTAAAAGTAATAAGGGGGCTTTTCAATGGTTGATTTAATATTTGATACTTCTTCAATAATATCGCTGGCAACAAACAATCTTCTTGACAAATTATCAGAGATGAAAAAAATGTTTAAGGGAGATTTTTTAATTTCTAATGCGGTTAAGAAAGAAATAATAGAAAATCCAATAACAAACAGGAAATACAAATTTGAGGCAATATTAATTTCTAGCCTTATACAAAATAACATATTCAGGATATATCCAAAGATCAACATCGAACAGAAAACAATGAGAGTTCTTGAAATATCAAACAATATATACTCTGCTTATGGAAATCCAATACATATCCTTGACAAAGCTGAAGTTGAAACTCTTGTGTTGACTCAATTGTTAAAAGGTGTTTTTGTCGTTGATGAAAGAAGCATAAGATTATTGGTTGAGGATTATAGAAAGCTTGCAATGCTTCTTGAAAGAAAACTTGATACCAAGATAAAAATAAATACACAGAACTTGAAATTATTCAAATCTGAGATAAGCAATGTGAGCATAGTAAGAAGCGCTGAATTAATGACTATTGCTTTTGAAAAAGGATTATTCAAGGAGTATGAAAGCAGTTATGCTGGAAAAAAAGATATTCTTGATGGAGTTTTATGGGGATTAAGATTGAGAGGATGCGCCATTTCAACTGAAGAAATTGAGGAATTAATAAAAATAGAAAGAGTTAAATAATAAATTTCTGTTTTAATTTTATCGGGGGTATAGCTCAACTTGGTAGAGTGGCCGATTTATTAAATTAAAGCCGAAGCTCCAGACCGGTTGATCTGGGTTCAAATCCTAGTACCCCCAATTAATTTTTAGAAAAATATTTTGCAAAGTGTATTTTAGTGTGGTATATTGTGTTACCTTTGTAAAATGGTGTTTATCGAAATGTTTATAAATGAGTTACTTCTTTAAAATGGTATTCAACACTTGGAGGTTTGGTATTTATGGTAGGATTATCTAATAAAAAATATGGTTCAAGAGGTTTTAGAAATTTATTAAAAGCAGGATTATTTGCTACTTCAGGATTGGTCGCTGAATCAAGCTTGGCACAAAGTCCAGTTAATTATAGCACTCAAAGAGATTCTATACAAAATGTTCTGAATCAAAACTCAACGCTCATATCTGAAAAGAAAGATTTAGTAGACAGTTTAGAATTAAGATCAAAAGCAATTTTAGAAGAATTGGGAAGAAAAAAAACATATACGGCATTCACAAAAGAAGAAAAAGAAGAAGGATTATTGGTTGCTAATGCTTTGACCAATGCAAAATCAGATTTAAACAATCTATACAAAAAAGCACATAATGATTCATTATCTCTACAATCAATTCCAGTAGGCAATGTTTTAGCAAGACAAAAACTGTTTGATTATATTGTAGGAGAAATAGGAGAAGCCAAAGTTGATACATTTGTCAGCCAGAGATTACTGGGAGATGATTATTGGATAGAAAATTTGGATTCTAATAATTTAAGTGATGGTTATAAAATCAGAGTAACATCCCCTAATTTTGGACCTAAAAAGGATAGGTACAATGCAAAAGAATTGCAACAGACTGGAGATGTAATGGGAATTTTGAATACATTCCAAGATGTTATTCCAAATGAAATCCAAGTAGAATTAATACATAATTATTTAGTTGAAAATCTAAAAAATAGTTCAGACTCTGCAAAAATTGACAAGAGCAAAATAAGAATTGATAGCGATGCAATATATTATGATGGAAGCAACCGTAATCTAATTAGAAAAGGTGTAGTTTCAGGAAAAGGAAAAAACAGGAAAGGAAGAGTCCAGATATTTAATCAGGATATAATTGCTGGAAAAATTGATCCATCCTACAGTAATCTAAGCCTAGAAATTCCTTTTGAAATTATGGGAATAAAGTTTATTCAACAATATAAAAAAGATTTGCTAGAGGGTATTGATTTAAAGAGTATGTGGGGATTAGGATTAAAACCTATGAATATTAGTCCTCTTGTACCTAGTAGAACTCCTTTAGAGGATTATGATTTAATTACAGCAAAAGATTATTTGCTTGAACAATTAGACACATTAAATACACAAGTTTCAACTTTGAGAGATTTTGAAAGATCTTATTCAAAATTATCTGATTTGGTTGGAGATAGGACTACATTTAGAGATGATGATGTTGAATTAATCAATAATGAGCTAGGTAATCTTAGAAGTTTATCTCAAAAACTTAATGCTAATCCTTTATATGCAGGTATTGCAAGAAAGGCTGAATCATTGGAAGATAGTTTATTGCAATTAGGCACTTCTTATGAAGGAGTAATTCAAAGAGAAGAAAATGCAGCTGCAATAACAAATACTCAAGCACAAATTGAGGCTTATAAAAACACACTTTCAGGAATAAAAAGCATTGAAATAAATCCAACAATTGCTAAGTTTGGCTTGGAAGGAGAATTAACAATACCTAAAGTTGGTTTGTCAATGGAAGAACAATACTTTGACAGCTTAACTCAAAATGTTTTGAATTTCAATGATAAATATAGAAATTATTTAGGAGAAGATACTTTGCATTCAGAAATTTGGACTCCATATTCTGTATTTTTACAAGGAGCTAAAGCAAAATCTGAACTTAGATTGAATGAATTAGAAGCATTAAATGGCCTAACAAATCAAAACGACATTGATAATACTGAAGAAGCAATAAGAAGATTCATAAGAACAGTTGATGAAACTTTAGGATCTCCTCTAAAAATTGAAGATGAAATACTTGAGACTATGGCTGAATCAGCTGATACAACTAAGTCAGATATGGTTTCAGATACAATTGTTGTAGAAAAACCATTGTTAGTTTATCAAAAAGGATTCTTTTTTGAGCCACATATGACAACTAATTTCAAAGGAGATAATAGAGTTGGTGCTGGTGTTGGATATGACTTTGGTCATTTTTCATTGAGCATTGGCGGAGATTTTGGATATGGTAAAGAACATTCTGAAATAAAATCACTGTCAGAGCCTAATGAAGATGGATTGCAATATGGAAACCAAATAAAAACTGATGTTGTGTCAAATAGAGCAACAGTAAGAGCCATGATTGGAACTTCTTTATCAAGAAAATTAAGTCTTAGCGCAGGACCTCTGGCAGAAATAAAATCTGAATATAAAACAGAGAATGTGCAGGAACAAATTTACAGAGATGGAAAGATAATAAGAGCAGGACAAGGATATCAGGTAAGAAATAATGATATGGATGTAAAATATGGTGTTGGAATTTCTGGAGACCTTAGTCTTACTGATAAATTTGGTGCTGTAGCAGGCGTTGATTTCATAAGAAAAGATGCAAGATTCAAATTAGGGGTTAGATTGGGGGGAAGATGAAAAAATTAATTTTATTTTTATTGACATTTGTATTTTTGATGCAGTTGGCTTCAGCTGCTGTTGTAGTGTCATACTTCACGGATAATAATCAGCAAGAAATAGAGATTGTTGAAGGTCATTCAACTAATTTTAGAGTTTATGCAGGAGCTGCAAGAAATCTTGATTTAAGAGTATGGATAGAAAATGATGAGGCAGATGAAATTCATGAGATATTCTCTGCTCAAGATTTTAATGATGGAGCTGCAAATGGAAACATGAACGTATTTGATAGGGTTTTCACCATAGATTATGATATGTACAATGACATGGGTGATTATACAATTCATGTTTTTGCAAATGATGATTTTGATCCTGATTCAGCAATCCTTGATTTGAGTGTTCTTCAAAACAATGCACCAGAAGTAAGAGTTATCCATCCTAATGGGGGAGAAGTACTTTCTGGAATGTCTGAAATAAGATGGAATGCACAAGATCCCGATGATGATATTTTAACAATAACAATAGAATACAGCAATAATAACGGACAATCTTGGAATAATTTATTCAATAATTTACAGAATGATGGTGCTGAGCAGTTTAATACAAGAAATCTGCCAAACGGAAACCAGTATCTTATAAGAGTGAATGCAAATGATATGATAAATATTGCAACTGATAATTCAGATAATACTTTCACGATAAGAAACAACAATGCACCAACAATAGAATTAATAAATCCTTCAAATAATGAGATTAATGTTCCTATAAATGTTCAATTAGTATGGGAAGGTTCTGATCTTAATAATGATAGACTAACTTATGATGTCTTCCTAAACAACAACAGAATTGCAAATGACATAAATCAAGTTACATATGATTTAAGAAATTTGAATTTTAACACTGTTTATTCATGGTATGTAATTGTAAGTGATGGCAACCAGGAAGTCAGAAGCGAGACTTGGAATTTTAGAACAATTGCAGAAGTTGCAGAAGAGAATCATGCTCCAACAATATTATTGATATCACCTTCAGATAATGGAAGAAATATTCCAATAAATATTGAATTAATATGGGAAGGACATGATATTGATAATGATGTATTGACTTATGATGTTTACTTTGAAGGACAGCTTATAGCAAATGATCATGGAAATCAGGAAATTGATCTTCCACAGCTTCAATATAACACTGTTTATTCATGGTATGTAATTGCAAATGATGGAGAATTCTCAGTAAGAAGTCCAACATGGATATTCACGACAGTTGAAGAGCAAAGACTTAATATGCCTCCAACAGTTGAGATAATTTCACCTATGCAAAACTCAATCATAAAAGATTTGCATAATATAAGATGGAACGGAGAAGACGATCATAGAATTGTAAGAACTGTAATTTATTACAGAAGCATTAATGGAATTCCTTTGATAGGTCCATTGTTTGATATATTCAACAATTATCAGGTTCTTGTTACATTGGAAGGAAATCCTGAGATTTATACCTTAAATACTAAGGAATTCAGAAATGGAAGATATGATTTCAAGGTACAAGTTTTTGACATTCAGAATGCCAATGGAGATGATGAAGTAAGAACAAAAATAATGAATATAGTTCCAGCAAACTTTCCTCCAAGAATAACTTCAGAACCAATAACAAATACAAAGGTTAATACACAATATTTGTATGATGTTGATGCAGTTGATCCTGAAGGAGATAGAATATCATATAGTTTGATAAGATTTCCGGAAGGAATGGCAATAAATGCTGCAACTGGATTAATAACATGGAATCCTAATTTAATAGGAAATTATGAAGTTGAAGTAAGAGCAAGAGATGTGTTCAATAATTTTGCAGTACAAAGATACACATTAACTGTTTCAACAGATGGAAAAATTCAGGAAAAGAAAAATATAAATCATGAATTCAATGTTGATAATATAATTGTTGACTATGATGATCTGAACATAAATGTGTATGTAAAAATATACAACACAGGAAATCAGGACGAGAAAGTGCAATTAATGGCAACAAACATGGAGACTGGAGATATAACATATGATTCATTTTTACTTGACAATGGAGATGGATACTGGAGAATAATGCATCTTCCAAAACCAAGCATTAGTGGAGTTTACACAATTGCAGTTTTCGGAAATAACAAGGATTACAATGATGTGCTTTACAGAGATGTAATGATATAATGTTACAACCGTAAAGTTTATAAATAAGTTTTAACTTTAAAATAACAAATTATAATCAAAGTTAACACAGGGGGTTAAACAAATGATGAAAAAAATAATGAGTATATTTTTGGTATTAGTTCTTAGCCTTAGCGGGTTAGTTTTTAATGCTAAAGATGTGGATGCAAGGCCATTATTCAGGATTGCAGACGTTGATGTTGACAATACAGATATGGATGGTATTTCAGCATTCTATGTTGAGAGAGGAGACACATTAAACATAAGAGTTGAAGTTGAAACTGTATTGGATATGGTTGAGGGAGAAGTTGCTCCAAAAGATGTAAGAATCAGTGCAGAAATTGACGGATATGAATATGGAAACGTAGAAGATATATCTGAAATGTTCGATATGGAAGAAGATGTAAGATATGTTAAACATTTGACTTTATCAATTCCAAATGATATAGATTCTTCATTGGATTATGACTTAAGAATAAGAGTTTATAACAGAGAAGAAAGCATAGATGAATCTTATACATTAAGGGTAAAATCACAAAGACACTTGCTAGAGATAGTAGATGTTCTTTTTACACCAGGTTTAAACTTGAGAGCAGATCAGCCTTTGTTTACAACTGTAAGAGTTGAAAACATGGGAGACAAGAAAGAAGAAGATGTTAAAGTTGAAGTTTCAATTCCACAGTTAGGAAGAAGCGGAGCAACATACATCAATGAATTAGTTGCAACTGAAGAAGGCAATCCTGATGAGGAAACTTCTGAATCCAGTGATGCAATATACCTTGATTTGAGAGGAGCTCAGCCGGGAATATATGACTTAATTGTAAAAGTTGAGTACAACAACGGTCATGATGTTTTAACTCAGAGTTACAAAGTATCAATTGATGGTGCTTCACAGGTAACACAAGGAAATTTGATTGTTGATTCAACTGAAAAGGTAAAAAGCACAGCAGCAGGACAAGGCGTTGTTTACAAAATAGACATAGCAAACATGGGCGCATCTGTGAGAACATTCTCAGCAGAAGTTTCCGGATTGGACTGGGGAAGCTACAGGGTTGATCCAGCAATGGCAATTGTACAACCAGGTTCAACAGGAGAATTGTTTGTATATGTTTCACCTAACCAAGAAGTTGAAGGACAAAAAACATTCACAGTAAATGTTAAAGAAGGAAATACTGTTGTAAAAACAATAAGCTTCCAGACAAACGTTGGAGAAAGCGATGGTGAATGGGATAATGTACTTACAGGCTTGGAAATAGGATTCATAGTATTGTTAATAATCTTGATAATACTAGGGATAATCTTGGCTGTTACAAAGATGGGCAAGAAAGACAACAACGAGCCTTTGGGTGAAAGTTATTACTAAAAAGCTTTATAGCTTTTTTTCTTTTTTATTTTTAAAATGAACAAATCTGATTATAATCGAATAAAGGCATCAATAATTGCAGGAGTAACTTCATTAGGTCTTCTTGGAATTGGTCTTTCAATTGTTGCGGTTACTCATCTTGAAAGAAAACAAATTCAATATTCACAAACTCAAGATTCTTTATCAACTGAATTGGATATTTTATGGATGAAAGTTTATCAGAGTAAAGATAATTGGGAATTATCTGATTTAGAAAATATAGATGGAAATTCCATTATAAATTATACAAAAATAAGTTATGCAAAAGGTGATGATAATAAATCTTATGTTGTAGAATTTGATGGAAAAAGATATGATATTTCTTCTTTCTTCTCTGCAAAACCAAAATATGATCATCCTGATTCTTTAAGATCATCAATAGGAAGATTAGAAAGACAACTTGAACAAAAATGAACAAACCTAAGAGTGCTGATATAGGTGGGTATATTATTCCGCTTGTATTAATTGGGACTGTAATGTATTTTTCTATTAATGCTATTGCAAAATATGAAGCTAAAGTAAATCAATATTTACAAACTCAAGATTCTTTAATGACAATATATAATGATTTATCTTCTCAGGTATTATCCTTGCATGAATTATCTTTTGGAGATATTACATTTTCTGATGGGATTAAAAAGTTAGAAAGCATTGATGAAAATACTGAATTTTATTTTGATAATGGAGATCTTTCAATGAGACCAAAATATGATCATCCTGATTCTTTAAGAGCATCAATAGGAAGATTAGAAAGACAACTTAGTTTGATACATGAAGAGAAACAATTTCAAGAATAATATTTTTATATCTTTTTGTTTAATTTTATCACATGAAAGAAAAAATACTAGTGATTGGTTCTTCTGGACTAATAGGACAGGAATTAATTTATCAATTGTTTAATAGGGATTATAATGTTGTTGCTGGCTTTAATGCAATAGGAATATCATTGCCAATGACTCAGGTTAAAATAGATTTATTATCTGAAGATAATACCAGAGAGATTGTAACTTCTGAAAGTCCTGGTGTGATTATCAATCTGGCTGCAATGTCAAGCATACAAAAATGTGAAAGAGAAAGAGAAAATGCTTATAATTTGAATGTTTTAGGTGTCAGGAATTTATTGCAGTCTATTGAACATTTGAATTATAAACCATTATTAATTCATTTTTCTACAGATCATGTATTCAATGGTTTTGATGGAAGAAATGGAAATTATACTGAAAAAGATTTTCCAGACCCAACTAATTATTATGGAGAAACCAAATTTGATAGTGAAAAAATCATTGATCAATTTAAGAGTCTAGATTCAATCATTGTAAGAACTTCATTAACATTTGGGGATTATAGATATACAGATGGTAACAGGCCTGACAGACTGCATCATATGATATTAAGAAAATTAAATCAGGGAGAAGATTTTCAAGTTGATATCAACTCAGTAATTTCTCCAACATACCTTGAATATTTATGTGAAGGAGTCATATTTTTGCTGGAAAAACAGAGTAAAGGGGTATTTCATGTTGCAGGTAAAGATGCAATATCAAAATATGAATTTGCAAAAGGGATTGCCAAATTACTGGGGGCTAAATATGAAGATAGAGTAAGTTTAATGAAACAGCAAGGAGATATAAAGAATACAAGTTTAAATGTCCAGGAGATAACTGACCTAGGTTTTTATCAGTTAGGAATGGAAGAAGCATTAGATGCATACAAATCTAGAAGTGAGATATTTTCTCATTAATTATTTTCTTTCACAATAATCTTTATAAATAATTATAACTCTTTAAAAATAGCGAAAGGGGGTTATAATTAATGAATAATGAAAAAGTATTGGTGATATTGATATCTATATTGTTATTTATCCCTTTAACAGATGCCTTTGAATTAAATTCAAATGAATTAAGCAAGAGTACGTGCCAAGGAAACACCATATTATTCACTGTAAATGTCTTTGGAGAAGGAAATTTTAATGTAAATCTTGATGGAAGTGCATCATCCTGGAGCACTGCAGTCCCAAATGGATTCATACTTAGAAATAATGCAAGGCAAATTTATGTTTATTCAACACCAAACAACAATGTAAATCCAGGAAAATATAATCTAAATCTCATAGTTTCTAATGACAGGGAAACAAGAACAATACCATTCACAATAAATGTGGAAAATTGTCATGGTCTTCAATTAAATGGAGATGCGTTAAAGGAAATATGTGGCGGAAGTGTGGTCTCTTATAATTATCA
>ORJL010680173.1_pt1 | contig 13068 bp, 12 predicted proteins | sample 1779941 | NCBI WGS metagenome assembly ORJL01 (sample SAMEA104232317, study PRJEB22302) | groundwater metagenome | biome: forest; feature: aquifer; material: groundwater | place: USA | collected 2011-08-07 | depth 5.8 m
GGGATCATCGCGGGCGGGAAGATCATCGCGACGGGTTCGCCGCAGGAGCTGCGCGACCGGTTCAGCACACAGGGCAAGGTGATCGTCGAGCTCCGCGCTCCGTCGGGCGAAATCGAGAAGGGGTTCCGAGCCTTGTCGGGCGTGAAGGACGTCGCCATCGCACAAGACAACGGCTGGGGGCGTGTCGCGGTCGAACCCGTGCCGGACCGTGATCTCCGCGAAGACATTTCGAACCTGACCGCCGCCCGCGGTTGGCCGCTCCGCGAGTTGCGCCGCGAGGGCGCTACGCTGGAGGACTTCTTCGTCAAAGCCGTCGCCGAACAACAGGCCCGGATCAAACGTCAGAGTATGTAGCGATTTCGTTTCTCGGAGACGTGTCGATGCGAAATATCTCCACCATGATGCAACGCGAGATCGGGGCGTACTTTCTGTCCCCCATCGCGTACGTGGTGCTTGCGATCTTCCTCTTCGCTTCGGGACTCGCTTTCGCCCTGGGCACGTTCGCGCCCGGAGCGGAGGCGTCGCTGCGAAGCTTGTGCGAGTTCTGGATGGTCCTCATCCTGGTGTTCGTGCTTCCCATGCTCACCATGCGACTCTTCTCCGAGGAGTTCCGCATGGGGACGATCGAGACGTTGCTCACGGTTCCGATCACCGAGCGTGAGGTGGTCCTGGGCAAGTTCCTGGGTGCGTTCGCGGTGTATGGAATCTTCCTGGCTGCCCTGCTGCTCTTCCCGATCCTGCTCGGCGCCTACGGAAACGTCGACGTGCTGCTCCTGGTCTGCAATTACCTGGGGTTGATCTTGCTGGGTGCGTTGTACATCGCGGTCGGGTTGTTCTTCAGCGCCATGACCAAGCACCAGATTATCGCGGTGCTGCTGAGCTTCGTGCTTCTCGCCCTGCTCACGTTCGCGTTTCAAGGTTTGTCGCAGAAGATCGAGATCGGCTGGTTGCGGGTGTTCTTTCAGCAGCTTTCCATCCAGACCCACTTCGGCGACTTCGTCCGCGGCGTGGTGGATCTGAACCGCGTCACGTTCTTCCTCAGCACGACGGGCCTGTTCCTCTTTCTCACGGTTAAGCGTCTGGAGATGCGACGATGGCAATAGACAATCGATACGAGCCACAAGCGCAAGCGCGTGGTTCTTCCGCCGCTCAACGCCGGCTCACCGTGGGGTCCAACGTCGCCATCACCATCGTTCTCGCCGTGGCGATCGTGGTCGTCCTCCAGTGGTTCGGTTACGAAGCGTCCGCCCGCGCGACCTGGGCGCGTCGAGACATGACGCACACCGGCGTAAACAGCCTGAGCGACGGCACGGCGCACTTGCTGCGATCGCTGGACAAGGACGTCACGCTCACGTCGCTGTATTTCAAGACCGACTTGGAGGACGAGGATCAGCAGTCGTATCGCCGCTCGATGGACGACCTGCTCCGACTGTACGCCTCGACCAATCCCGCGAAGGTGCGATTCGACTGGACCAACCCGCTGAGCGATCACGAAAAGGTCAAGAAGCTGATGGCCCGCCTCCGCGAGAAGGCGAAGTTCAAAGAGGAGCTTGAGCCGTATCGCAAGAGCGTGAAGGGCTACCAGGACACGCTGGACGCCAAAATGCGAGCGCTGGTGCAATCCGAGTTGGACGCACTCGGCGCCTTCTCCGGACCGATGGTGAACCCAGCCGTGCAGCAGGCGGTCGGACAAGTCGAACAGCTCTTCAACACCTGGCAGACGGAGACGGAGAAGCTCCGCGGACAGGTCGATCAGTTGATGAACGCGGAAAACCCGCAGTTCGCGGCGGCGGTCGGCGTGCTTCGTTCGCTCTATCGGGACTTCGCGAAATCGCTCAAGGACGTCGCTAACTTCGGCAAGGCTCAAACGCAGAAGAGTTCCGACCTGCCGGCGGAGGTCGCCAAGTTTCTCGGCGACTGCGGCTCACGGTATTCAGCTCTCGGGGCCGAGGTGGAGAGAGCGCAGCAAGACGTCCAAGGGCTGCAACCGCTGAAGCTGGATGATCTGTTGCAGAAACTGGCGCCGAATTCCAACGCCGCGCTGGTCGAAACCGAGACGGAAGCGATCGCGGTCGATTTCCCGTCGGCGTGGCCCATGACCGACCAGAACCGCGGCGGCGGAAAGGCCCGCTTCCGCGATCACGCGTTCAAGGGCGAACAGAAAGTCACGGCTGCGATCCTCCGGGCGACGCACAAGGAACAGACGGCGGTGGTTTTCGTTCGATATGGCGGAGCGCCGATGCTGGGCGGCGGCCTGATGCCCGGACAGCGCAGCGGCGGCGGTGCGTACGAGGGCATGAAGCAGCAGATGGAGGACGCGAACTTCGTTGTCGAAGAGTGGGATCTGAAGGCGTCCCCGACGCCGCCCGCGATCGAACCCAAACCGACGAAGACGATCTACGTGGTCTTCAAGCCCGCGCCGCAAGAGCGGAATCAGATGGGCCAACCCGCCGATCCGAAGGATCCTCCCTTCGGCGAGGGTCATCGCAAGGCGATTCTCGACGCGATCGGGCAGAGCAACCGCGCGCTGTTCATCGGCGGATGGCATCCCGGACCCTTCGGCGGCGGCATGCCTGCGGGGTATGAATACAGCGAGTACCTGAAGAACACCTGGGGGATTTCGTTCGACTACGACATTCTCCTGTTGCAGACGGTCAGCACCGAACCCGGCAAGTTCAATGTCAACCGGGAATTCGCGAACATGCGCGACCTTACGCTCAGCAGCAACCCCATCGTGAAGGACATTCACCCCAAGCTGCTCACGCTGCCGTGGAGCGCACCGCTCAAGTTCGAGGAGAAGCTCCCCGACGGCGTCAGCTTCGACCGGTTGGTGACGGTGCCAAAACGTGACACCACTTGGGGCATCAAGAGCATCCAGGTCTACCAGGAGCAGCTCAACAACCGCGACGCCCTTTCTCGCGCCGACGGCGACGTGCTGGGACCGTTCGATGTGGCCGTCACCGCGACCAAGGGCGACGCCAAGCTGGTCCTCATCAGCGGTCGGGACTTCGCGGTCGACGACGTCGCGCTGGCGATGGTGCCGGCGATGACGTCGCAAGGGTTCACGCTGCTGCCGCGAAACCCGGGCAATGCGGCGCTTTTCGTGAACTCGTTGCACTGGCTCAATGACAACACGGAGATCATGAACGTCGGGCAGCCCGTCGACGCCTCCGTGTTGAATATCAAGGGCGACAACACCGTGACGGCCGTGCGGGTGCTGACGGTTTTCGTCTGGCCCGCGCTCGCGCTCTGCTGCGGCGGCGTCGCTTGGTGGATTCGGCGCAGGTAGCCGCAGAAAGGTACGCACAGCGTACCCTACGGGATTCGGCTGGTGCGAGATAAGAATCTCGCGGGTGCCCCATCCTCGCTACTGCGAGGGTGGGGGACGGAATGCCCGGGCGGATCCGAACCATTTGAAGAACAGAAAGGTACGCACAGCGTACTCTACGGGATCTCGAAACAGGTTTTCGATCATGAACTTCAAGACCACGATTTCGCTTGTCGTCGTCCTCGCCATCGCCGTCGCGGGTCTCTACTTGATCCGCACAAAACCCGCTCCGCCGGCGATTCCATCCGTGGAGGAACTCCGCAAGGGTTCGACCGCGCGCGATCTGTTCAAGGAACCGCTCGGCGAAACCAAGAAGATCGTCTGTTCACGCCCCGGCATGCCCGATTGGGTCTTTGAGAAAACCACGACCGACGACGCCGCGACCGCGAAGTGGCACATGACCGCCCCGAGCAAGATCGCCGTCCAACTCGGCGAAGCGGAGCGGATCGCGCGAACGGTTCAGTCGCTGCAATACGAACTCAGCTACAAACCCGGCGAAACCGGCGGCGTTTCCGCCGCGGATGCCGGTCTCGAACCGCCCCAACTCGTGGTCACGTTTACGGATCAGGACGGAAAGTCCGCCGCGGTCGAAATCGGCAGAGCGGCGTCCGAGCAGTCGACGTATGTGCGACTCGCCGGAACGACGGACGTGTGCGTGGGGAACTCGAACTTGCGACAGTTGCTCAAGTCCAAACCGGTCGAGTACCGCGACAAGCAGCTCTGGACTTTCGCCCCCGACGCCGTGAAGCGGCTAGAGGTTATCGATCGGACCGATCCGGCCGCACCCGTGAACTACGTCTTCGTTCCGGACGGCGGCAAGTGGATGATACAGTCGCCCGTCTCCGCCCGTGCTAGCGGAAAAGTCGCGGCGGCTGCCCAGGAACTCGCCAAACTTCGCGCCATCCAATGGGTCGACGACAACCCGGAGAAACTCGCCGTCAATGGTCTCTCGCCGAGCACGCTCACCCTCCGTGCCACGGTCGAGAAGAAGATCGAACCGACGAAGGACGCCGACGCCAAGAAGGAAACGGGCGAAGGTGACGCCGACAAGGCCGCGAACGCTCCGGCCGACCCGCCCAAGATCGAGACCGTCGTCTACGAGCTCCACATCTCGAACCGTGGGCCGATCGGCGAAGAGACGAAAGTCTTCGTCCGCACCGGCGACGAGTCGTTCGTCGGCACGGTCATGAAGACGTCGACGGACAAGCTCAAGCCCGCCATGGACGAGTGGCGTGACATGATGCTGACGACGGCGAACATTTCGACGGCTACGAGGCTGGAGTTGACCTCGGCCTCGGGTTCCTTCGCCGTCGCATCGAAACCGGGCGGTTGGACGTTCGAGTCCGACGGATCGCGTGCCGAAGCGTCGACCATCACCGGCCTCTTGGACTCCGTGAAAAGCCTCCGAGCGGTCGCCTTCGTCGACAATCCGGGTTCCGATTTAGCGAACATGGGCTTCGACAAGCCTCAGGCCGAGATCAAACTCACCATCCCGGGTGAAGAGACCGTCGAGCGCGTCACCGTGGGCGGGTTCACGGACGCCGCGAGCAAGCAGCTCGTCTACGTCCGCCGCAACGAATCGACCGCCGTCGCCAAGATGAAGTCCGCCGACGTGGCCGCGCTTCTGCAGGCGCCAATCGCGTTTCGCGATCGAAGCATCTTCGACGCCGCGGGCGGAGACATTCAGAAGATCGCCTTGTCCCGATCGAGCAGACACTTCGCGGGTCGTGTCGCCATGACGCTCGAAAAACCGGACGGCGGATGGACGATGACTTCGCCCACGTCGGGTCCGGTTCGTCCGGATCGGGCCAAGAAACTCGTCGATGCTCTGGCGAACCTCCGGGCCGAAAGCGTCCTGGAAGAGTCAGGTCAACCGAGCGCTTTCGGACTTGAAGACCCCGCCGTGGAACTGACGATCACGGTTCAGCCGCCGTCGGAATATCGAATCGAACCGACGCCGGACCAGCCCGTGAAGGACGAGGCGGCCAAGGATGCGTCCGGCGACAGCAAACCGAAGCCGGTGACGCCGATCGAAGTGAAAGCAGCCCCGGCATCGATCAAGATCGCCATCGCCGAGCACGACGGCAAGGTCGTGGCCAAGCGATCTGACCGCGCCACGATTTATCGCCTCGGCGATGCGCCGTATGCCGATCTTTCCGCTGAGCTGCGCTCCGCCGACGTTTTCTCGTTCGACGACAAGAAGGTCGCGGCGTTCTCCGTTCGTGACGGCGAGCAGACCCACAAGTTCGAACGCAAGAACAACAAGTGGACGTACGCCGCCGAGCCCGACCTTCCGCTCGACGGCAAGAAAGTCGACGACCTGCTCCTTCGCATTCGGGATCTGAAGACGGAGCGGTACGTCGCCTTCGATGGTGCGGCTCGCGCGGGGTTCGGCCTCGCCCAACCGACGCGAGTGATCACTCTCACGCTCGACGACGGTACGACCACGACGCTGCAGGTCTCCCCGAAGTCCTCCGTCACAGACGCCGACGCCGGCTTCTACGCGGGGTTTGCCGATCGGGCCGAGGTGTTCCTGTTGACCCAGGCGACGCTGGACCGCTTCAAGACCACTTTGGAACAGCTTGAGTAGACCACGGTCCCGTTCCCTCGCTCGCGGCGCGCCCTCGGCGGAGGACCACTCCATCACGGTCGCGGCTCTGATTGGAGCGTTCCGACGTTCGCCGAGTTTGGTGAACCCTGCGTTTCAGGGTGTAATACATTTCCTTATTTGACTAAACGCCGACGTTCTCTGAGCCGAAACGGCGTTCCGCTTCTTTTTTTCGAGAACATTCGCTTGCCGCTGGAATACCGTCCAGTCGTGCGTTATGATTATTCTGGGACGCTGGATTTCCGAACGCACGGCGGGGTGGAAGCGATTGAGTCCGGGGAACGCCGAGTCACTCGCCGCACAAGTGGGGCGGGACATTCGGCACGGATCGGGGAATCTGTGGGAGGTCTACAAATGGCTGTGCGACATCACATTCGAGTGCTCGTGATCGACGATGATCCGTCGATCTGCAAGACGGTCGGGCTGCTGTTGGAGGATCACGGGTACAGCCCGCGAACCTTCACCAGCGCCGACGAAGCGCTGGAGGCCGCGGACGAGGAGTCGTTCCAGATCGCCTTGATCGACCTGCGGATGCCGGAGATGGACGGCGCCGAGGTGGTCGAGAAGCTCAAGGCCATCGACGAACGGATGAGCTGCATCGTGATGACCGCCTATCCGGACTTGGATAGTGCAACGGAGACGATGCGCCGAGGCTCGTGCGACTACATCGCCAAACCGTTCAAACAGGAAGAGCTCGTTGCGTCCGTGGACCGCGCCTGTCAGCGGATGGGCATCATCTACACCGACGAGCACGAGTTGAACCGCCTCATCGGGCAGCGGATCCGCAGCCATCGGCTCAATCAGAATCTCACGTTGCGGCAGCTTTCGGACCGGACGGACTTGACGACGTCGCAGCTATCGCAGGTCGAGCTCGGCAAGAACGCGGCCTCGGTCTGGGCGCTGGCCCGAATCAGCAACGCACTGGGACTTCAGGTTTCGGAACTGCTGAACGGGTTGTAGGGCGTTTCCCAAGAACTAGCCGTGCCCTGAGGCATTCGCCACCCCCACTGCTCACAGAGCAGTGGCACACGCGGCGTGCGCGGATATTTCGCGGGATGGGTATTACACGTCCTTGAACTGTTCGAAGGACTGCAAGCACGCGCGGCAGTAGTGGATGGAGCGACAGAGCGTCGGACCGAAGAGGGATTCGAGTTCCGTGTTTTTGGAATCGCAGTAGGGGCATGGAGTTTGTGCGGCCTGGCCGGCCGCCGCGCCGCCGCCGCACGCTCCGAGCGGGGGCGCGAGTCCGAACGCCTTGAGCTTCCGCCGACCCTCGTCCGTGATGCGGTCGCTGGTCCACGGTGGATGGTAGACGATCTTCACTTCGATTGGCCCGCTGAAGACGCTCGATACCGCCCGCCGAGTTTCCTCGCGAATGACGTCAACGGCCGGACACGCCGCGAAGGTCGGCGTAAGCTCGACCAGCACCCTCCCCTCGCCGACGTGAACGCCCGCGACCATCCCCATCTCCAAGATGTTGATGACCGGGATTTCCGGATCGGTGACCGTAGCGAGGGCAATCTCCACCGTCGCGACGCTCGGCTGTTCCGACGTTTCGGCGTTTCGACGTTTTGACGTTTTGACGTTTTTCCCTACCACTTTGCGCTTGGATCCAGACTGTGTACGGATTGTAGATCACCCAGCAACTGCGTGAGTGCTTCGTCGTGCTTGCCGCGTCGTCCGCCATACATCGGGCGGGCCATTTCCGGCGTCGCCAACCCGGCGTCGCCCAGGACCGGAGCGACGGATGATTCCCATTGCCGTTGAAGTTCCTCTTCGCCCTGGCAAATGCCGGACTGGGCGAGGGGTTCATCCGCTTCGGTCGGTTCGAAGAGCCCGAGGGCGTGCGGATAGCTCTTGTGAAGCGCGGACTGCAACCGTTCGTGTGCGTCTTCGGTGGAATTTCCGAGTCGTAACACCCAGTTGCGACCATGCATGAGGTGGTATTTTTCTTCACCGCGAAGTTTGGTCGCCAACTGGGCCAAAGGAACGAGCGTCCCCGCGGAGAGCGCTGTCAATCGCACCATTTCCGCGGAGTCATACAGGAACTGTCTCAGGATACAGAATCCCCAGTCGTGCTGATTAGGAAGGGCAACGAGGGAGGCACAGCGAAACTGCCTGGGCTTGCGCGTGAATGCGAGGGTATCGGGGTCGGGTTCGCCCAGTTCATGCAGCATCTCATAGAACGCCCTGGCATGTCCCATTTCGTCCTGTGCCATCGAGGAGAATGCGATATCCCCTTCGAGAATGGGCGCCAACCCGGTCCACTCCGAATTCCGATGGCCGATGATGAGTTCATCGTCCGCCATCCGGTAGAGCAGATCCACCACGGCGTCCTTGGTGACGCCCGTCAACTGCGACAAGGATTCAATCATCTTTCCGTTGCCCCGTCCTTCGCATCCTTCATTCGCACGGTCCTCGGGGTCGTGTAGCCCCACGATTCTCGATAACTCTTGTCCGTGGCGCGCTCGAACATGTCCGCATCCTCATAGGCACTTGCCGTGATCGCGCTCGCAGGAACGACCCACAGATTCACACACGCCTGTCGCCGCGCAAACTGCTCCTTCGCCAAGAGCAACGCCATTTCGGCATCCGGCGCATGCACAGATCCCACATACACATGCGGTTCTCCGCGCGTCTGCTGATGGAAGACCTCGAAAACTTGTCCTTGGGTGTCGGTCATTGCGCCCTACCATGAACGCGGATCGCGTCCGGGGAGACGCTGACGATGGCCCCGTTCACCATGTCCATCTGGAACCTGGCGAGAAACCCATCGACAAGCCGGATGTATCCGGCACGACTCTCACGCGACAGGCGAAGAAGTATGATGCCACTATGCGAGCCCGGAGGAAACTTGCTCACGTTCGCAAAACCCTTGTCTGCGGTGACAAGGCATCGATGTTCATGCTGTGCAACCTCCCAGACCCGAGAATCCGGAGCACCTCCAAGACGCTCCTCCACCACTGTCGCCGCGTCGTGTCCGCGGGCGCGCAGCATCGGCGCGATGTCTCTCGGAAGGTCTTCGTCTACCTTGAAGCGTATGGACATTTCTTGCCTATCCCTGAGCCGGCACAAGATCGAAGCGATTCACCGCCTCTGCGGCAAAATACAACGCGGCCTGGATGTCCTCGACGGTCAACTGTGGGTAGCTGCTAAGGATCTGTTCGAACGAATCTCCGTCCGCGATGCTTCCAACCAGAACGCTCACGGGGACGCGCGTGCCCGTGATACATGGATCGCCGTGATGCACCTTACCGTCAACACTGATCCGCTTCCGCCATTCGACCAACGCGACCATCGTTCAACTCCTCAATGGACTAGTCCAGTCTGACCCCATCGGACCCATCCGCGCGTCTGCTGATGGAAGACCTCGAAGACTTGTCCTTGGCGATCCGATTGGCTCACGTGTCCGCTCCGCAGTTACACCGGTCATGGATTCTTTGAAAGGGCCGCCTTCAACTCTTTGACCACCCTGGGCGTGGGCACGTTGGCCGGTTCCGTCACCGCGATCACGAAATTGTCCGCGAGAATTTCCTCTGGGTGAATGATGTACGGCGTGTTGCGGCCGACCTTCTCGAAGAATCCCTTGATCGACATGGGATCGAGAAGGACCGCAGCCCCGTCGGCCGACCTGATGCTCCATTTCCCGGACTTTTCCTCCAATTCCGCGAACATGAAGTCGAGGTATCCCATGGGGAACGGGCGAATATCCGCCCGGCTAAATTTCTCGACCTTGGATACGAGCACGGGCGTGGTGCGCACCCTCTTTCCTTGGTGCTCGACCTCGATCATGACATCCATTCGCGGGGCATCCGGGTTGGTCACGCGGCGCGGCGCCAACGAATCCGGCAACGCGATTTCGTTGCACATCTCGAACCCCACAATGGCGTACAGCTTGGCGCGAAGGGAGGGGTTGTGCCGCGAGAGAACATGAAACAGTTCGTGCAACACGACGTGATCCAGTTTGGCATCTGCGCCCTGCAGCACTCGTTCCGGTAGCACGATCGCCGCACCGCGAGTGTAGGGATTGCCGCCCTCGTCGTCGTTCGAGGTCTTGACGAACAGGATTTCCGCGGGCAACGGAACACTCATCCATTCCAGCTTCGGCTTCGCGGACGTGAGGAAGTCACGCAAGGTCTGCTGCTCGGCGTCGGTCCACGCTTTCACCTGCGACCCCACGAAATCCAGGTAGGCGGACGTGCTGACCTCCCCTTCCGTCTTTGTGCGGGCGGAGCGATCGAACGGGCTGAGTCGGTCCACGAACTCGTCCTGCACATGCAGCGCTTTGCTGCCCTCCTCGACCGTCGCGAAACGCACGGTGGTGCCGCTTCGCAGCTCCAGCGTTTGGCCAAACGCCGATGCGCCGAAAAGAAACAGAAGCGAAGCGGCGAGGATCGGTATCGCGACCACGGTCCCAGCCGTGGGCCGCGCTGCCCGCGCGACGTGCGGTCCGATTCCGAATGGAAATTGTGGGAATCCGCGGCGCATCATCTGTCTCCGAACGTTCACGAAACGCCTAAGTGCCTATCCCGAGAACCCTCACCCCTGCCCCTCTCCCTAGGAGGGAGAGGGATTATTGGGCTGGGCTCTATGTCTGCGAACATCGCCCCATCGGCATCGGCACAGGTCTCTTCTCCGCCGCCGCATTCAACGCCTCGCGCACCCATCGCCCCTCTTCGTGCGCAAGCCGCCGCGTCTCCAAGCGTTGCTTGGACATCGGCCCGCCGCCGTTCACCACTCGCTTGAATTCCTCCCAGTCCGGCTCGGTGTAATGCCACGTATCCGTTTCCGAGTCATAGCGCGAATTCTTATCCGGCACGGTCAGTCCCAAATCAAGAATCTTAGGCATGAACTGGCGCAGGAACTGCTGCCGCTGCTCGTCATTGGTTTTGAGTTTCACCTTCCAACGGACCAACTGGGCCGTGTGCTTCGATTCCTTGTCCGACGGACCGTGGAACATCATGATCGGCGCCCACCAGCGATTGAGTGCATCCTGCAACATCTCCCGTTGCAGCTTCGTACCCGTCGCCAGCGTCACGCACATCTCATATCCATGCTTCATGTGAAACGCCTCTTCATAGCAAATGCGTTTCAATGCACGGGCGTACGGGCCATACGAACCTTCCGCCATCATGGTTTGATTGATGATCGCCGCGGCGTCGATAAGCCAGGCGATCACGGCCACATCCGCCCATGTTTCGGCGGAATAATGGAACACGTTCGAGAACTTTGATTTCCCGGAAATCAAGTCCTCGATCAATTGTTCGCGCGACGGTCCCAGCGTCTCGGCCGCTCGATACAACAATTGCGCATGACCGACCTCATCCTGCACTTTCGCGACCAGCGCCATCTTCCGCTTAAACGTCGGCGCGAACGGGATCCACTTCCCCTCGGGAAGCGCTCCGCATATCTCACTGTTGGCATGAACATGAATAAGGCGGATCAATTGGTCGCGGTAGGCCGTCGGCATCCAGTCCGCGGGTTCGACCTTGTCCCCCCGCTGGAGCCGGCGGTCTTTCCCCCACTGCACCCATGACCCCCTCCCGCCAATCGACAATCGACAATCCGCCTCAGCCTCCCGCGCGGCGCAGCCCGTTGAACAACATCTCCGTCAAACTCCGCGCGATCTCCTCCGGCGTCATCGCCCCGCCGGCTCGGTACCATTGATAGATCCAATTCATCGAAGAAAGGATGAGCAGCGTCGCAAACTTCTCGTCGACATCCGAGAGCGTCCCCTCTCGAATTCCCGCGCGCACCACACCGCGAATCATCTGCTCATACTCGTCGCGCTTCGCCAAGAACTGTCCGCGCCGAGGTTCACTCAGGTGCCGCCACTCGGTCATATAGATGGCCGCGCTCGACGCACTCCCGGTGATCACCTTCACGTGCGCGACGATCGCCCGGCGGAGTTTTTCGATCGTGACAATGTCCGATTCGACAATCGGTCGCACGGCCTGGAAGAACCGCTGGGCCGCGTGCTGCAGGATGTCCCAGAGCAGATCCTCTTTGGTCTCGATGTGGGCGTAGAGACTTCCGGCTTTGATGTTCAGCGCCTCGGCGATGTCCCGAACACTGGTGGCCTCATACCCCCGGTCCGAGAACAACCGCTCCGCCGCCGCCAGAACCTCTTCCCGCCGATGAACTGTTGCAATCGATGGTTCCATGACCGATCACCTAACAAGCGCTTGCTAGGGGAGTCTACGACATACTTGCCGCCGCGTCAAGTTATCGCCCTTGGGATCCAGGTCTTTCGATTCTTGCCGACGACCTCGAAAGACCACTGGTGGACAAGCCACCCGTGGCACCCAGCGGCGGCGAAGGAGGCGTCAGTGCTTCGACTCGACGGGTGCGTGCGCGTCGGGCGAGCGCGCGTCGGGCGACGTCGCAGGAGGTTTCCCGGAATCCGCGGTGATCGCGTGGGGTCGACCGAGGAGGTCGATGTGGTACTTCGTTCCGAAGAGCGTGATGTTGGTTTCGGACAGGTGTCCCAAGACGCCGAGGAACAGCGCGGCAAGGAAGCCGATGAGTCCGAACCCAACGGCCCAGGGGCGTTTTCGCGGGTGGCGTTCCTTTCCCCGGTCGAGGAACGGCCAGAACAACAGCAACACGAACGGGACCGAACACGCGATGATGCCCAGGATCGCACCGTACGGACCTTCGAAGTATTTCAGAAGTTGGTAGCTGGGCAAGAAGTACCACTCGGGTTTGATGTGCTCCGGCGTGGAAAGGGGATCGGCCGGTTCGCCGATCTCCCACGGCACCACGACCGAGAGCGTCACCAGCACCGCGAACAGCAGCACGATGACGACACCCTCTTTGAACACATGCACCGGGAAGAACGGAATCCCGTGCTCGGGCTTCATGGGCTTCTCTTCGCCCACGCGCTCCAGGGTCGAAAGATTGTTCAGCCGCATGAGGAACAAGTGCATCGCGATCAATCCCGTCAGCAACCAGGGCAGGATGATCACATGGACGACGAAGAACCGCGAGAGCGTCTCTCCGCCGACGGCGTCGCCGCCGCGCAGCAAGTATTGCAACCAACTGCCGATCAGCGGGACTTTGTTGGCCGACTCCGTCCCCACCGTCGTCGCCCAGAAAGCGATCTGATTCCACGGCAGCAGGTATCCCGGGA
>ORJL010793802.1_pt1 | contig 13068 bp, 15 predicted proteins | sample 1779941 | NCBI WGS metagenome assembly ORJL01 (sample SAMEA104232317, study PRJEB22302) | groundwater metagenome | biome: forest; feature: aquifer; material: groundwater | place: USA | collected 2011-08-07 | depth 5.8 m
CGGAAACGACCTAGAGGATCGGCGAGACGTTCGCGGCCTGGGCGCCCTTGGGCCCCTGGACGACCTCGAACTCGACCTTCTGGCCCTCGACGAGGGTCTTGTACCCGTCCAGCGTGATCGCGGAGAAGTGCACGAACACGTCCTCCCCACCCTCGCGCTCGATGAACCCGAAACCCTTTTCGTTCGAGAACCACTTGACGGTGCCCTGAGCCAACGACTTCCTCCTTGCGGCAAAGCGACGGCCCAGGCACCGAGCCGCCGACCGTTGATGAAGCGCGAGAAACTTAGCCCGAAGCAGAGGGGAACGCAAGCAGCCCGCGACGGTAGCGGGCGGCGCGAACCGTGTTCTCCAGGAGCAGCGCGATCGTCATCGGCCCGACCCCGCCGGGAACCGGCGTGAGCAGCCCGGCGCGGGCGGCCGCGCCGGGGGCGACGTCGCCGACGAGGCCCTCCGCTGTGCGGGTGATTCCGACGTCGATCACGGCCGCCCCCCGCTTCACCATCTCGGGCGTGACGAGCCTCGGAACGCCGACGGCGGCCACGAGCACGTCGGCCGCCCGCGTGTGCGCCGCGAGGTCGGCGGTGCGCGAGTGACAGATCGTCACGGTCGCGTGACGGGAGAGGAGGAGCAGCGCTACGGGCTTGCCGACGATCTGGCTGCGGCCGATCACGACGGCGTTCGCGCCCTTCAGCTCGACCCCGTACTCGTCGAGCAGCGCGAGCACGCCGAGCGGCGTCGCCGGCACGTGCGTCGGCTCGCCGATCAGGAGCTGACCCGCGTTGAACGGGTGGAAGCCGTCCACGTCCTTCACCGGCAGCACCGAGCGGATCACCTTCGCCTCGTCCACGCCCGCCGGCAGCGGCAGCTGAACGAGGATGCCGTCCACCGCGTCGTCGGCATTCAGGGCGGCGACGAGCTCGAGCACCTCCTCCTCCGAGACGGTTGCCGGCAGCCGGTGGTCGCGGGCCTCGATGCCGGCCTCGATCGAGGCCCTGTGCTTGGCGTCGATGTAGACGTGCGAGGCCGGGTCGTCGCCGACGAGCACCGTCGCCAGCCCGACGCGACCCAGCTCCGCGACGTCGCGCGCAACCGCCGCGCGCCGCTTCAGGGCCAGGGCCTTGCCGTCCATGACGGTCGCCGCCATCCGGCGCGAGCGTAACCGAGCGCCGCAGCCGCAGGCAGCGGCAACCGATCGAGGGATCGACACCGGGTGGGCGAGAGTGCATCCTGAAACCGTTCTCCGGGCGGCGAGATCGCCCCCATGCTTCGCATCGCCCTCCTCCTCTGCGTCGTCGTCGTCGCTTTCGCGGCGGTCAAGCGCGAGCGTGTGCTCGAGCGGGCAGGCCTGCTCGCCTCGTGCAGCGCGGTCAGCGTCCCGGCTGACCCGGCGGCGGAGTGGCAGGCGTGCCGCGCGGGGCGGCTGACCGGCTACCCGGACCTGTCACGGGACTCGTGCACGCCGCAGGGCATCCAGCAGTCGGTCGCCTACTGGCGCTGCCCGGCGCCCCTCGCGAGCTCTTCGCCCCCCTAATCATCTACGCCAGCCGGGTCTCGACCGCGATCGGGTTCGTCAGGCAGTAGTAGCCGGGGCAGCGCTCGTCTGCGAGATCCTTGAGCCGCGCGAGCGTCTCGGCGGGAGCATCGGCATCGACGTCGAGCTCCCAGGGGAGCTTCTCCACGGGCGGCGCGTCCGACACCCCGAGCGAGCGCGAGAGATCGACGGCGGCGAGCACGCGCGCGCGCAGCCCCTTGAGCTCGATGCCCTCGCGCGCGGCCTCGGTCGCGTACGTCATCGCGTAGCAGGCGATGCCGCCCCAGAAGCAGTACGCGAGCGGGCTGGGAGCCCGCCCCTCCCCGCCCAGCGGCGGCGGGAAGTCGACGGTCAGCTCGATCTCTCCCCCGGGGAACGGGACGCGCCCGCGGAACTGCGGTCCGCCGGCGACCTGCCACTCGCCCGCCAGCTCGACCTGCATGCGGGCGGTGGCGGGATCCTCGACGGCGGCGGCGGCGGTGCGCTTCAGGGTTTCCAGGTGGACGTTGTGCACGGTGGCTCCTCGGTAGTGGTTCCTATGAACATTCTACAACTGAGTGGTTGTGTTGTGGTAGTCTACCGCCTCGTCCCCGCTCAAGGAGTCGAAGTGGCACTTCCCCATCCTCTTCCCGACCCGCTCGTGGAGCTGATCGCGCAGCGCCTCCGCGTGATCGGCGAGCCGATGCGGATCAAGCTGCTCGACCGTCTCTGCGAGGGCGAGGCGAGCGTGCAGGAGCTGACCGAAGCGCTCGGCGCGTCGCAGCAGAACGTCTCCAAGCATCTCGGGCTCCTCCACCAGGCCGGCATCGTCGCCCGGCGGAGGGACCGCAACCACGTCTACTACTCGATCTCGGACGACTCCGCGCTCGGGCTCTGCGAGCAGGTCTGCGGAGGCCTCTCGCGACAGCTCACCGGGCTCGCCGGACTGTTCGAAGGGAGCATTCGATGATCTGCGCCAAGCTGAGCCTGCCGCGCGTGCTGTTCGCGCTGGCGGGCACGATGACCCTCCTCGCGGCGGCCCTCGCCGCGTTCGTCAGCCCCTGGTTCCTGCTGCTCGCCGTCTTCGTCGGCCTGAACCAGTGGCTCTTCGTCCTCGCGGGCGCCTGCCCGGCGTCGCTCGTGCTGTCCCGTATCCCCTGCGTCACCGAGGGAGGCCGCTCGTGAGCGAGCTCGGGCCGATCGGCAGGCTCGGCGGCTGGACCGCCCGTCACTTCAAGGCCGTCGTGCTCGTGTGGGTGGCGATCGCAGTCGGCTTCGGGGTGTTCGCGCCCCGCGCCGAGCACGCCCTCTCCGGCGCGGGCTGGGAGGCAACCGGCTCGGAGTCCGTGCAGGCGCGCGCGCTCGTGCAGGAGCTCTTCGGCGGGCAGTCGAGCTTCGCCCTGATGGCCGTCGTCCACGGCGATGGCGACTTGGCGCGCGCTGTCGCGCGCGCCAGCGCGATCCTCGAGAGCGACCCCCGCGTCGTGCGCGTGAGCGCGCCGCCGTGGTCGGCCGATCGGCGCACGGCGGTCGTCAGCGCCGGCGCCGCGCGCGACCCGAACGAGATGGTGCGCGCCGCCGACGAGCTCAAGGGCAAGCTCGCCGCCGTCGGCGGCGGCGGCGTCACCGTGTCCCTCACCGGCGCGCCCGGCATGTGGTCGGACTTCAACGAGGCCAACAAGACGGCGATGCTGAAGTCGGAGCTGATCTCCTGGCCCGTGACGATGGCGATCCTCGTCCTCGCCTTCGGCTCGCTCGTCGCCGCCGGGCTGCCGCTGATGCTGACGATCCTCGGCCTGATGGCCGCCGCTGGATCGCTCTTCCTTACGACCCAGCTCTTCGACGTCTCGATCTGGGCGATGAACTTCGCGCTCATGTTCGCGCTCGCGCTCGGGATCGACTACGCGCTGTTCATCGTCGCGCGGTACCGGGGCGTCCACTTCGGCTCGCAGATCTCCGCGGAGGAGGCGACGGCCGTGACGATGGACACCGCCGGCAAGGCGGTGCTCTTCTCGGGCGTGACGGTCCTGATCTCGCTGTCGGCGGTGATGCTCGTCCCCAGCCCGGCGTTCCGCTCGATGGCGCTCGGGATCATGCTCTCGGTCGTGTTCGTGCTCGCGGCGACGCTGACGCTGCTGCCGGCCGTGCTCGCGCGGCTGGGCGACCGGGTCGACCGCCTGGCTCTGCCGTGGGTGCATTCCGGCGAGCACCGCTCGCCCACCTTCGCCCGCTGGGCCGAGCTGCTCTGGCGGCGGCCCGTGCTGTTTGGCGTGGCGTCGGTCGCGATCCTCGTCGTGCTCGCCCTGCCGGTGCTCGGCCTGAAGACCGGGATGCCGTCGATCAAGGTTGTGCCGGAGGGCGACTCCTCGCGCGTCGGCTACACGCAGGTGCAGGCCGCGTTCGGGCCGGGCGCGCCCGGCACGCTGCAGGTGGTCTCGCCGGCGGCCGAGCAGGATGCGGTCGAGGCGACCCTCGCAGCCGACCCGGGGATCGCCGCGGTCCACCCTGCGGTTGCCTCCGGCGGCTCCGTGCTCCTCCAGGCCGTCCCGAAGCAGGATCCCTCGGACGAGGCCGTCGGCGCGACGATCGACCGGCTGCGCAGCGCGTTGCCCGCGGGCGCGCTCGTCGGCGGGGCGGTGGCCGAGAACCACGACCTCGAGTCCGCGCTCGCGGCGAAGACGCCGCTCGTGTTCGGCGTCGTCCTCGTGCTCGGCTTCCTGCTGCTGCTCGTCGCCCTGCAGGCGCCGCTGATCGCCGCCGCCGGGGTCGTCACGAACCTGCTCGCCACCGGCGCCGCGTTCGGCGTCGCGAAGCTGATCTTCCAGGACGGCCACGGCGCCGGACTGCTGGGCTTCGAGTCGCAAGGGTTCCTCGACGCATGGGGGCCGGTGTTCTTCTTCGCCATGATCTTTGCGATCTCGATGGACTACACGGTCTTCCTGCTGGCGTCGGCGAAGGAGCACTGGGACCGCACGGGAGACGCGAAGGAGGCCGCGATCGGCGGTGTCGCCCACTCGGGGCGGACGATCTTCGCAGCGGCGGGCGTGATGGTGGCGATCTTCTTCACGTTCGCCCTGTCGGGGCCGCTGCCGCCGAAGGAGATGGGCGTGATCCTCGGGATCGCAGTCCTGCTCGACGCGGCGCTCATCCGGCTCGTCTTGATGCCCGTGCTGCTGCGCGTGCTCGGCCCGGCGGCGTGGGCCTTGCCGCGCTGGCTCGACCGCCTGCTCCCCGACGTGCGCTTCGGACACTCGTCGTAACCGGCGCGTGAGGGCGAGGAGACGCTGAGCGGAGCCCTCCTCGCCCTCCCCTTCGGGCTCGCGATCGGGCTCCTGCTGGGCCTCGTCGGCGCGGGCGGCTCGGTGCTCGCCGTCCCGGTGCTCGTCTACTTCGTCGGCGAGCCCGTCAAGGACGCGACGACCGAGTCGCTCCTGATCGTGGGCCTGACCGCGTACGTCGGCGCGCTCGCGCACGCGCGCTCGGGCCGCGTGGACATGCGTGTGGCGCTCGCCTTCGGCGCGACGACGGCGCTCGGCTCGATCGCCGGCACGGCTCTGAACCGAGCGGCAAGCGGCGGCGCGATTCTCTCTCTGTTCTCAGTCGTCCTGCTCGTGGCCGCCTACGCGATGTTCCGCGGGCGACCGCACTCGGGCGGGCGCCGCCACGGGCGGGCGGTGATCGCGGCGGCGGGAACCGGTGTCGGCGTGCTGACCGGCTTCTTCGGCGTCGGAGGGGGCTTCGCGATCGTGCCTGCCCTGACGCTCCTCGCCGGCCTTTCGCTGCCGCTGGCGATCGACACGTCGCTGCTCGTGATCGGCCTGACGAGCACGGTCGCCTTCACGGCGCACCTCGCGACGGGGGGCATCGATCTCGTCATCGCGCTGCCGTTCGCGGCCGCCGCGATCGCCGGGGCGTTGCTGGGCACGCGGCTCGGCGCCCGCATCTCGAGCACGAAGCTGACGATCGGCTTCGCGGTCCTGCTCGTCTTGGTCGCCGTCCTGCTGCTCGTCGAGCAGCTCGTCTAGCGGCGGCGGAGCGCGATCCCGGTCAGAATCTCGCGGACGATCCGGTCGGCGACGAGCGCGGTGATGTCGGCCGGGCCGATTGCGGCCGGCAGCACTTCGACGACGTCAGCCCCCACGACCTCGACGCCCGCCGCCACCGTCCGGCAGGCCCAGAGCAGGTCGGCGGAGGTCATCCCGCCCGGCTCGGGCGTTCCGGTCCCCGGTGCGAACGCGGGGTCGAGCACGTCCACGTCCACCGAGAGGAAGGCGGGCCCGCCCGCGACCACCGCGAGCGTCTGCCGGACGACCTCCTCGATCCCCTGCGCGCGCACGTCGTGCATGAAGAAGGCCGTGATCCCCTGCTCGGCCTGCCACGCGAACTCCGTCTCGCCCGGCCAGTACCCACGGAGGCCGATCTGAACGTAGCGGCGCGGATCCACGAGCCCGTCGCGGACGAGCCGATACATCGGCGTCCCGTGCGAGTGCTCGACGCCGAAGACCTCGGCGCCCGTGTCGGTGTGCGTGTCGAAGTGGACGAGCCCCACGGGGCCGTGGCGGGCGGCGACGGCCCGGATGTCCGGTTCGGCGATCGAGTGGTCGCCGCCGAGCACGACCGGGATGGCACCGGCCGCGACGACCTGCCCGACGATCTCCTCGATCGCGGCGTGCGAGCGGACCGGGTCGGCCGGAACCACCGGCGCATCCCCGAAGTCCACGACGCGCAGCTCCGCGAACGCGTCGAGCTTCGCCTCCAGGTGCGGCCCGGACGGGCAGGAGGCCGCCCTGATCGCGCGCGGCCCGAACCGCGTCCCCGGCCGGTCGGAGACCAGGTCGTCGGTGGGCGCGCCGACGACTGCGACATCCACCCCGGCCAGCTCGGCGGGATCCTGCGTGTACGGCATGCCCGCGTACGTGAGTAGGCCGGCGTAGTCCGGCTTCTCGGGCAGTCCAAGCTGCCGCCAGCGCTCGAGCGGGTCGATCACGACGCGATCCTACTTTCGGAGGCCCCTCTCGATCCACTCGCGAACAAGGGCGACCCGGATCGGGCCGAGCTCCTCGCCGAGCGTCGCGGCGGCAAGCTCGCTCGCCTCGCGGACGATCTGCTCCCGCTCCGTCTCGAGCGCCGAACGCGCGACGAGAACGGCGGCGCGGGCACGGCTCGCCCACTCGAGGAGGCCCTCGAGCCCGGGCGCAGGGCCGAGGCCGCCGCCGTGCGAGAGCCGCGACGAGGCGCGGAGACCGGCGGCGAGACCGTGCGCTTCCTCTTTCAGGCACGGCAGCTCGGCTGCCAGCCGCTCCTCCTCCGCGGCGAGCGACGCCCGGCGGGCGTGCACGCGGCCGAGCACGTTCTCCGCCGCTTCGACGTCGTCTCGCGCGTGCGCGGCCGCCCGCCGGGCGGCCGCGAGCCGTTCCTCGTCCGGCCGGCGCCTGGCCTCCAGCTCCGCGAGCGCCCGCTCCGCCCCGGCGAGCGCCTTACGCGCGCGGGCCACATCGCCCTGCGCTCCCGCGAGAGCCTCGTCGAGGTGCGCCCGCTCCGCCGGCAGCTGCTCGCGATGCAGACAGATCGCCGCGGCGCTCTCGCGCACCTCGGCCGCGCGCACGTCGAACGCCGCGAGCTCGCCGATCTCGCGCGCGATGCGCTCGTCTCGCTCCTCGAGCTCGCGGGCGGCGGCGAGAAGCGCTTCGGCGCGCACGTCGGCCATGAGAGGCGCCGAGCGGAATCGAACCGCTGTGCGAGGCTTTGCAGGCCTCTGCCTAACCACTCGGCCACGGCGCCGCGGCGTCCATCGTAGCCGTCCTCCCCGCGCCGTACCCTGAGGGTCGTGAGCGCGCCGGCCCCGGTCTCCGAGCCCCACGCCGAGCCCTGCCTGCGCTGCGGCGCGGCGATGGACTGGCGCCACCAGACCTGGCAGTGCCCGCGCTGCCGCTTCAAGCTCGGCTGCTGCGATGGCGAGCCGCCCGCCTAGCGCGACCGGGCACGAATCATGGTAGCCGTGTCTTGGGGACGATCCTCAGATCACGCGGCAGATCGCTGAGCACCCGGCAGCCCAGCTCGGTTAGATAGACGATCTCCTCCAGGCGCAGGCCCAGCTCGCCGGGCAAGTAGATCCCGGGCTCGATGCTGAAGACCATGCCGGGCTCCAGCGCGCGCTCTTCGCCGTCCATGATCCACGGCGGCTCGTGCCCGGAGAGCCCGAGCCCGTGCCCGGTCCGGTGCACGAAGTAGTCGCCGAAGCCCGCCGCCTCGATCACCTCCCGCGTCGACCGGTCGACGGAGGCGCACGTTGCGTCCGGCCGCGCCGCGTCGATGCCGGCCTGAACCGCTTCCTCGACCACCGAATGGACGAGGGCATAGCGCTTGCTCGGCGGGCCGATGTGCGCCGTCCGCGTGATGTCGGAGGCGTAGCCGTGCAGGCGGCCGCCGATATCGATCGTGACTGCATCTCCGCGCAAAAGCCGCCTGGAGCCGCTGTGGTGATGCGGGTAGGCGCCGTTCGGTCCTGAGGCGACACTGGTAAACGCCACCTCCTCGCAGCCCGCCCGGTGGAACGCAGCCGCTGCGGCTTCCGCGACATCGAGCTCGCGCACGCCTTCGGCACACGCGTCGAGCGCTGCGGCCATGGCGGCGTCGGCCGTGCGTGCGGACGCCAGGAGCGCCTCCAGCTCGTCGGCATCCTTTCGGAGGCGCAGCTCCGTGAGCACGAGCGATGCAGAGACCCACCGGGCCGATGGGACGATCTGCTGGAGCAGCAGGAGGAAGTCGGCGCGCATGGTGGCATCGACGCCAACGCGGACGCCAGGAGGGAGTTTGAAAGGCCCGATCGCCTCGCGGAGCGCGCCGCCAGCTCCATCCGCGTCCTCCCAGGTGACGAAGCGCACCGTCGGCAGGGCAGCGCGCGCCTGCTCGGCGTTGAGGCTCGGAACGAGCAAGACGATGTCGTCCTGGCCGAGCAGGAGCATGCACGGCCGCTCGTCGGCGGTCGGCGAGAACCCGACCAGATAGCGGAGATCGTCCGAGGGTGAGACGGCGAGCAGGTCGATGTCGCGGACGGTCATGGTTGCCCGCGCCCGCGAGAGCCGATCTTCGTGGGGCCCGTGTGCGATGAGCCTGACTATAGAGCGCCGGGCCGGGCGCGCTCATGACGACCGCGACGCGGTGTGCTAGCGTCAGCGATTCTCGATGAGCAGCACAGCCTTCTACTCACTGGAAACACCGGTCGAGGCGGCGGGAGGAAGCGTCAGCTATCTGCGCCGCGTGCTCGACCTGGTCGACCTCGTCGCCGCGGTGCCGCCGGAGGGCCTGACGCTCTCGCAGCTGGCCGAGGGCAGCGGAATGCCGGTCAGCACCGCCTTGCGACTCGCCCGTCTGCTGGAGGAGCGTGGGCTCGCGAGCCGGCGCCCGGACAAGCGGTTCGTGCCGGGGCCGGCGCTCGTGACGCTCGGGCTTCGAGCCCTCCGCCTGCTGCCGACCGAGCACTACCGCGCGGCGATCGCCGATCTCGGGCGCAGCACCGGCGAGAGCGTCAGCGTCGGCGTCTTGATCGGCGACGAGATCGTCCTCGTCGCGCGCCACGAGTCGGCGCATCCGCTGCGCGTCGTTGCGACGATCGGCGACGTGATCGCGCCGCACCTGTCTGCGATGGGCAAGGCGATCCTCTCCGCCGTCTCCGAACAGCGTCGCTACGAGATCATTCGGCGCGCCCTCGGCCCGAGCGCGATCACCGTTGCGGACGCGCTGAGCGAGGAGCTGGAGCGCGCGGCCTTCGAAGGTTTCGCACGGGACGAGGAGGTCTTCGCAGTCGGCCTTCGCTGCATCGCGGCTCCCGTGCTCGGGCCGGGTGGCGAGGCGCACGGAGCGATGTCGATCGCCGGCCCGTCCACGCGCTTCACGCGCGACATTGCGGACAGCTGCGTGCCCGACCTCTTGACCGGCGCGCGACGTGTCTCGCACGCTTCGTCGCCCCAAGGCGAAGCGTGACCAGCGTCGCGACGAACTCGGAGTTGATCTACGCAGACGGCGTGCGGCTCGTCCCGGGCGGAACGCACTCGAACTCGCGCCTGCGCGATCCGCACCCGCTCTACATCGAGCGCGCCGACGGTGCCTACGTCTGGGACCTGGACGGCAACCGCTACCTCGACTGCATGATGGGCAACGGCGCGGTCATGCTCGGCCACGCCGATCCGGGCGTCGCCGAGTCGGTCTCGGCCGCGCTCGCCGCCGGGCTGACGACAGGCTACGAGACGCGCGCCTCGATCGAGGCGGCCGAGCTGCTCGCGTCGATCGTGCCGGGCTTCGGCAGGGTGCGGTTCGCCAACACCGGCACTGAGGCCGCGCTGCACGCCCTTCACATCGCCCGCGCCGCGACCGGCAAGGAGCGGGTCGCGAAGGCCGAGGGCGCCTACCACGGCTGGTTCGACGCCGTCTGGGTCTCCTGCTGGGGTGCGCCGGACGCGATCGGCCCCGCCGGCAGCCCGGCCTCGCCGCCCGGATCGGCCGGCCTCTCGCGCCACGCCGCCGAGACGCTCGTGCTGCCGTTCAACGACCTTGCGGCGACCGAGCGGCTGCTGCGCGACAACGCCGCCGACCTTGCCGCCGTGTTCGTCGAGCCGGTGCTGATCGACCTCGGCTGGATTCCGGCGCGCCGCGAGTACCTCGAGTCGCTACGCGAGTTGACCCGCGAGCTCGAGATCGCGCTCGTGTTCGACGAGCTGCTGACGGGCTTCCGCCTGGCGCCCGGCGGCGCCCGCGAGTTCTACGGGATCGAGCCCGACCTGACGCTCTACGGCAAGGCGCTGGGGAACGGGTTCCCGATCGCCGCCGTCGAGGGCCGCGAGCACCTGCTGGGGTTGACCGACCCCACCGCTGGCGGTGGGGTCGGCTACGTCGGCACCTTCAACGGCCATGCGATCTCGCTCGCCGCCGCGTCGGCGAGCCTGCGCGCGCTCGCCGACGGGTCGGTCCAGGCGCGGCTGCAGCGGCTGACCGAGCGCCTGCAGGACGGCCTGGCGCAGCTCGGCGAGACGCACGACGTCGACGTCGTGCCGGCCGGCGGCGGCGGCCACTTCCAGCCCTACTTCACCCGAGGCCCGGTCGAGGACTACCGGAGCGCGCTCGGCACCTCGTCCCAGCACTACGCGGCCTTCGTCCGCGCGTGCAGACGCCGCAACATCCTCGTCGCCGAGAAGGCGCTGCTGCACAGCGCGCTCTCGGCCGCGCACACCGAGGCCGACATCGACGACATCCTCGAGGCGGCAGACGAGGCCTTTGCAGAGATCGCGCGGGAGCGATGAGCACGGCAGCCCCCGACGCCGAGCTGCGCGACGTCGTCAAGATCTTCGGCGAGTCGCTGGTGGCCGTCGACGGCATCTCGTTCGCGGTCGAGAAGGGCGAGTTCTTCTCGATCCTCGGCCCGAGCGGCTGCGGCAAGTCGACGACGCTGCGGATGATCGCCGGCCTCGAGCAGCTGAGCTCGGGCGAGGTGCTGATCCGCGGCGAGCCGATGGGGCGACGGCCGGCCCACCGGCGGCCGACGAACACGATCTTCCAGCGGCCGGCGCTCTTCCCGCACTTGACCGTCGCGGCGAACGTCGCGTTCGGCCTCAAGGTCGAACACGTCCGCGCCGCCGACTCGCGGCGGCGGGTCGGCGAGGCACTCGAGCTGGTCGAGCTCGTCGGGTACGAGGGCCGCCGGCCGCACGAGCTCTCAGGCGGGCAGCAGCAGCGCGTCGCGATCGCGCGGGCGCTCGTCAAGCAGCCGACGGTGCTACTCCTCGACGAACCGCTCTCATCGCTCGACCTGCGTCTGCGCGTCCAGATGCAGCGGGTGCTCAAGCACATTCAGCAGGAATCCGGGACGACGTTCGTCTACGTCACGCACGACCAGACGGAGGCGCTCGCGATGTCGGACAGAATCGCGATCATGAACGAGGGGCGGATCGAGCAGATCGACTCGCCCGCCGAGGTCTACGGCCGGCCCCGAACCCGCTTCGCGGCGACGTTCGTCGGCGAGACGAACATCTTCGACGGGACGGCCGAAGGGACAGGCGGCTTCGTCAGCGACGGCCTCGCGCTGCACGTCCCCGGCCGCGGCGTCGCGGCGCTGATTCGTCCCGAGCGCGTGGCTGTGGCGCCCAGCCTCGAATCGCGCCCGGGCTGGAACGTCTTCGACGCGACCGTCGAGGACGTCGTCTTCCACGGCTCGAACGTCCACTACCGCGTCCGCCTCCCGAACGGACGCGAGCTCGTCGCGTCGCGGCCGAACGACGCCGCCGTCGCGGTCGAGCCCGGCGAGCGCGTCCAGGTCGGCTGGGACGCGGCCAGCGCCGTGATGCTCGAGAAGTGACAAGTGTCCGGAAAACCGATCCTACGCTCGATGAAAGGAGCGTTCTAGATGCGTAATCCTGACGAAACCGTGGGAGCGAAGAACCTCACGCGGCGCGAGATCCTCTTGGCCAGCGGCGCCGCGGCGGGTGCGCTGGCGCTCGGCGTCGACCCGCTCAACGCGGCGACGCGCACGCGGGCCCGCCGCAGCGCGAAGGTCGATGTCACGATGTTCGTCTTTCTCGGCGGCGCGCTCGCCGTGATGCCGAAGGCGTTCAAGAGCTGGTACGAGGCAAAGAACCCCAACGTCTCGATCAACATCTACGAGAACAGCAACACGGTCGGCTATCCGCTGATGGTCGCCGCGAAGCGGCAGGACCCGACGAAGCCGTTCGTGAACATGGGCTTCTTCAATGCGCAAACCACCGCCCAGGGCGATTTGGACGGCATGTGGGAGAAGCTCGACTACGGGCGCCTCGCAAACGCCAAGGACATCTATCCGGCGTTCCGGCGCTCGAGCCAGAAGGGCATCGGCATCGGGGCCGACCAGCTTGGGCTCGTCTACAACAAGCCGCAGATCACGAATGCGCCGAAATCGTGGTCGGATCTGTGGAACCCCACCTACGCGGGCAAGGTCACGTTCTTCGACTACTACTGGCAGGCCGTCTACGCCGCCGCGCGCCTGAACGGCGGAGACCTGCGCCACATGACGGCCGGCTGGGATCTCTGGTCGAAGCAGGCCCACGACCAGATCCGGCTGATCGTCACCTCGAACCCCCAGTACCTGCAGGTGCTGACGAACGGGACGGCAAGCCTGACGTCGTATTTCAACGGCACCGCGCGCCAGTGGATCCGGCAGGGCGCGCCGCTCGAGTACGTCGTGCCAAAGGAGGGCGCGATCAACGTCCCCGTGTACCTCCAGTCGGTGAAGGGGAACACGCCGCAGCAGACCGAGGTGTGCCACGACATCATCGGCAAGATGCTCTCTCCGAAGTGGTGCGGCGGCTGGGCGAACACGAGCGTCGAGGTGGCTGCGAACAGCAAGGTGAAGCTGCCGGAGGAATTCAAGACGCTCCCGGCCTTCCAGAAGTCGACGATCGACACGCTCTGGCAGCTCGAGTGGCAGGTCGTCGCGAAGGCGATCGGCACGTGGCGCAACCAGTGGGACAAGCAGGTCAAGGGCAAGCTGTAGGTGCTTGAGGACGTACAGGACGGCGGGGGCCTGTGACGC
>ORJL010821713.1_pt1 | contig 13068 bp, 11 predicted proteins | sample 1779941 | NCBI WGS metagenome assembly ORJL01 (sample SAMEA104232317, study PRJEB22302) | groundwater metagenome | biome: forest; feature: aquifer; material: groundwater | place: USA | collected 2011-08-07 | depth 5.8 m
CGCGGCAGGCCGGGGAAGATCGCGGAGTTGATGGCCTTTTCGTGCTCGGCCTTCATCAGGATCAGGCCACCGCGCGGGCCGCGCAGGGTCTTGTGTGTGGTCGAGGTGACGACGTCGGCATGGGGCACCGGGTTCGGATAGTAACCGGCGGCGACCAGGCCGGCGTAGTGCGCCATGTCCACCATGAAGATGGCGCCGACCGCCTTGGCCACCCTGGCGAAACGCTCGAAATCGATCTTCAGCGCATAGGCCGAGGCACCGGCGATGATCAGCTTGGGCTTGTGCTCGTGCGCCAGCCGTTCCATCTCCGCATAGTCGATCTCCTCGTTCTCGTCGAGGCCGTAAGGCACCACGTTGAACCACTTGCCGGACATGTTGAGCGCCATGCCGTGCGTCAGGTGGCCGCCGGCGGCCAGGTTCATGCCGAGGATGGTATCGCCCGGCTTGAGGAAGGCCATGAACACCGCCTGGTTGGCCTGCGAGCCGGAGTTGGGCTGAACGTTCGCCGCGTCGGCACCGAACAGCTTTTTGGCGCGATCGATGGCCAGTTGCTCGGCGACGTCGACATTTTCGCAGCCGCCGTAGTAGCGCTTGCCCGGATAACCCTCGGCGTATTTGTTGGTCAGCTGCGAGCCCTGCGCCTCCATGACCGGCCAGGACACGTAGTTCTCCGAGGCAATCAGCTCGATGTGGTCTTCCTGGCGGCGATTCTCATTCTGGATCGCGGCCCACAGGTCGGGATCGGTCTTGGCGAGGGGGTTCTGCTTCACGAACATGGCGGAATCCGGAGAGGGAGGGGAAGGCGCGGATTTTAGCATCCGCGCCCGCGGCCCCGCCAGTTGCGACTAGCCCGCGACCTCGTCGAGCGCCTGCTGCAAATGCCGGCAATCGGCCCAGGAGACCAGCCGCCAGCCGCGGTCGTCGTGCTCCAGCCAGTTGAAGGCGGCATTCGGCAACGCGAAATCGCGCGGTACGTCGAGCGCACGGCCCGTGGCGGCGCGATAGGCGATGTCGAGCACGCCGCCGTGGGTGAAGGCCAGGACGCTCTGCCCGCGATGCAGTTCGGCCAACGCGTCGAGCCCGCGCATCACGCGCGCGGCAAAGGCGTTCAGGGATTCGCCGCTGTCGAAATCATAGTCGGGCGTGCGCGCCTGATGGTGCTGATGCACCTCGGGAAAGTGCTGACGGGCCTCCGCCGCGGTGACGCCTTGCATGACGCCGAAATGCCGCTCGCGCAAAGTCGGCGCCGGCGACACGGCGAGCCCCAGCCCGGCGGCGGCAACCTGTGCCGTACGCCAGGCTCGCCTCAGGTCGCTGCTATAGATGGCGGCAAATACCTGGCCGGCCAAACCCACCGCGACGGCCCGCGCCTGGACTTCGCCGCTCGGGTTGAGGTCGATGTCGATCTGGCCCTGGATGCGTTTTTCGCCGTTCCAGTCGGTCTCGCCGTGACGCACCAGGCAAAAGCGGGTGATTCGTGCCGAATTCATCCGCGAATTTTACGGCTTGTGGCGGGCGTCGCTGCGCAGCATGCGCGTCAGGTTCTGCCGCACATAGCCGATGTGGTCGGTCGCCGCTTCCAGCGCCTGCCCGGCATCGCCCTGCTCGATCGCATGCCAGACCGCGCGATGCTGATCGAGCAATTGCCCCTTGGCCGCCGGCACCTGGACCAGTTCGCTCAGGTTGCGGCGCAGGTTGTCACGCATCAGGCGCAACAGGCTCGCCGTCAGATGGCCGACGATTACGTTGTGCGAAGCCTCGGCTATAGCCTGGTGAAACGCCAGGTCGGTATCGACCTGGGCATCCAGGTCCTCGCCGGCAAACGCCGCTTCGAGCTGCGCCAGGCGTTGGCGCACCCGCTCGCGATCCGCCGCGGTCGCGCGATGCGCGGCACACTCGGCGGCACGCCCTTCCAGCATGTGGCGAAATTCCAGCATGTCCTCATGCACCGCCGGATGATCGCGCAGGATTTCCTCCCAGGGATTGCCGAAGCTCGCGTCGAGACGATCGGTGACGAAGGTCCCTCCCCCCTGGCGGCTTTCCAGCAGTCCGCGCGCCACCAGCTTCTGGATTGCTTCTCGCAGCGACGCGCGCGAAACGCCCAGTTGCACGGACAATTCGCGTTCGGCGGGCAGGCGATCACCCGGCTTCAGGCGGCCTTCGAGTACCCGCTGTTCGATTTCCCGCGCGACGACATCGGCCAGGCGCGGAGCGGTCATTTTTGCGTCCATCGGCAAAATATAGCATTGGTCTGACCACAATATCAACAAGCAAATAAAGTCAAATAAGAAATTCTTTATCGCCTATTGACAGGCGTATTTACCACCATTATTATTCTGCCAGTTTTGGTCTGACCATTGATCCATTTGTCGCGATACCATGGAAACGGCACCGGCTCCAACAGGGTTCCGGAATCCTGCCACGGTGCTGCCGCCATCAAGGAGAACTTCTTGAATCAACAAATGTTGAACGCTCGGGTTAAGATTCCTGCCGCTGCCGCCCGCCCCGTTCGAGGCCGTTTCCTGCTTGGCCGGAGCGACAAAACCACAGCCCTGGAGGCCCACGCATGAATGCCGCGCTCAAACTTTCGCAACTGATTGACGGCCTGAATGAACGCATTTCCCGTGGCCTGATCTGGTTCGTGCTTGCCGCCGTATTCATCTCGGCGGTCAATGCCGTGGTGCGCAAGGCCTTCGACATGAGTTCGAATGCCTTCCTCGAAATCCAGTGGTATCTGTTCGCGGCCGTGGTCATGCTGGGTTCCGCCTACACCATGCTGCGCCAGGGCCACGTCAAGATCGACGTCATCGTGGGCCGCTTCTCCAAGCGCACCCAGACCATCATCGAATGCCTGGGCATCGTGTTCTTCCTCTTCCCCTTCGTGTTCAAGGTCATCGAGCTGGTCTGGCCGCTGGTGGTCGGCGCCTATGCCAGCGGCGAAATGTCGGAGAATGCCGGCGGACTGGTGCGCTGGCCGGTGTATGCGCTGGTTCCGGTCGGCTTTGCGCTGCTGGGCCTGCAAGGCCTGTCCGAACTGATCAAGCGCATCGCCTTCCTCATGGGTCTGGCTGAAGACCCCACCAAGCCGGTGCAGACCAAGACCGCCGAGGAAGAACTGGCCGAGGAAATCCTCAAGCATCAGGTGGCTCCCGAAGTGATCAATCGCGTCGAGGATGCGATGGACATGGTGACTGACAAGAACAGAAACGACGGGAGCGTGAAATGATCGAAATTCTCCAGCACAACATGGCGCCGATCATGTTCGGCGGCCTGATCATCTTCCTGCTGATGGGCTACTCGGTGGCCTTCTCGCTGGCCGCCTGCGGCCTGTTCTTCGGCTGGCTCGGCGTCGAACTCGGCCTGTTGCCGCACTCGCTCTTGCAGGCGCTGCCCTTGCGCATCTTCGGCATCCTCAAGAACGACACGCTGCTGGCGATCCCCTTCTTCACCTTCATGGGCCTGATCCTCGAACGATCGGGCATGGCCGAGGACCTGCTCGACACCATCGGCCAGCTGTTCGGCCCGATCCGCGGCGGCCTGGCCTATGCGGTGATTTTCGTCGGCGCCATGCTCGCTGCAACGACCGGCGTAGTGGCCGCCTCGGTGATTTCGATGGGCCTGATCTCGCTGCCGATCATGCTGCGCTACGGCTACGACCGGCGGGTCGCCACCGGCGTGATCGCCGCCTCGGGGACGCTGGCCCAGATCATCCCGCCCTCGCTGGTGCTGATCGTCATCGACGACCAGCTCGGCCGCAGCGTCGGCGACCTGTATGCCGGCGCCTTCATCCCCGGCTTCATGCTCACCGGCCTCTACGCCGGGTTCATCTTCCTGGTCAGCCTGGTCAAGCCGGCCTATGTCCCGGCCCTGCCGCTGGAAGCCCGCACCATCCGCGAAGACAACGGCAGCGCCGGTTTACCTTCGGTCCTCGCATTGGTCGTGCTGTCCGCAGGCGCAGCGATCGCCTTCGGCAAGACCCGGCCCGCGGAAATGGCGCTCGACGAAACCATCGTGGTCTCGATGTGCGTCGGCGTCGGTATTGCCTTCACCCTGGCCGTGATCAACAAGGTGACCAAGATGGGCCTGCTCTCGCGCATGGCCGAGCGCGTCACCTTCGTTCTGATCCCGCCGCTGGCACTGATCTTCCTCGTGCTTGGCACCATTTTCCTCGGCATCGCGACGCCGACCGAAGGCGGCGCCATGGGCGCCATGGGCGCGCTGATCATGGCGATCTCGCGCGGTCGCCTGAGCATGAAACTGACGCAACAGGCCATGGAAGCGACGCTGAAGCTGTCCTGCTTCGTCGTCTTCATCCTGCTTGGCGCCACGGTATTCAGCCTGACTTTCCAGGCCGTCGACGGTTCGGTCTGGGTCGAACATCTGCTGACCGGCCTGCCCGGCGGCCAGCTCGGCTTCCTGATCGTGGTGAACGTGCTGGTCTTCTTCCTCGCTTTCTTCCTCGACTTCTTCGAGTTGGCCTTCATCGTCGTCCCGCTGCTGGGTCCGGTGGCGGAAAAGCTGGGCATCGATCTGGTCTGGTTCGGCGTGCTGCTGGCGGTGAACATGCAGACCTCCTTCATGCATCCGCCCTTCGGCTTCGCGCTGTTCTACCTGCGCAGCGTGGCGCCGCACAACGAGTACATCGACCGCCTGACCAAGAAGACCATCCCGCCGGTCACCACCATGCAGATCTACTGGGGCGCGGTGCCCTTCGTCATCATCCAGGTGATCATGGTCGGCCTGGTGATCGCCTTCCCCAACCTGGTCACCGGCAGTGTCGAAGCGCCCAAGGCCGGCGCGAACAGCATCCAGCTCGAAGCCCCAGCAAGCCTGGAGTCGGCCGCGGACCAGCAGGACAAGGATCAGGCTGCGCAGAACAAGGCGGACGGCAAGGAAGAAGATGACGCCGACGATGCCGCCAAGGCTTTGCAGCAGTCGATCGGGAAGGGCAAGTAGCGGTATTTTTGTGGTGTAGTATCCGGCGACATGCCAGTCCGGCGCCGCCGTTTTGGTTAAACAACATCGAGGAGATTCATACATGGAACGTCGCAAGTTTCTGCAAAATGCCGGTATCGCCGGCATCCTGGCTACCGGTGTTGCGCCGGCGGTGCATGCCCAGGCCCCGGCCATCCGCTGGCGCCTGGCATCGAGCTTCCCCAAGGCGCTTGACACCATTTTCGGCGCCGCCGACGTCTTCTCGAAGACGGTCTCCGAAGCGACCGGCGGCAAGTTCACGATTTCCATTCATGCCGGCGGCGAACTGATGCCTCCCTTCGGCGTGGTGGACGGCGTGCAGCAGGGCACCGTCGAGTGCGCCCACACCGCCCCGTACTACTTCTTCGGCAAGGATGATACCTTCGCCATCGATTGCGCGATTCCCTTCGGCCTCAACAGCCGCCAGATGACGGCCTGGATGTACGAAGGCAACGGCATGAAGCTGATGCGCGAGTTCTACAAGAACTACAACATCGTGAACTTCCCGATGGGCAACACCGGCGCCCAGATGGGCGGCTGGTACCGCAAGGAGATCAAGACCCTGGCCGATATCAAGGGCCTCAAGATGCGCATCGGCGGCTTCGGCGGCAAGGTGCTGTCGGCCATCGGCGGCGTGCCACAGAACATTCCCGGCGGCGAAATCTACCAGGCGCTGGAAAAAGGCACCATCGACGCCACCGAGTGGGTCGGCCCCTACGACGACGAGAAGCTCGGCTTCGTCAAGGTTGCCAAGCACTATTACTACCCGGGCTGGTGGGAAGGCGGTCCGCAGCTCTCGCTGTACGTCAACCAGAAGGCATACGACGCGCTGCCCAAGGACTATCAGGCAATTGTCGCCGCCGCCGCCTCGCATGCCCACGTCGACATGCAAGCCAAGTACGATGCGAAGAACCCGGCGGCATTGAAGCGCCTGGTGGCTGCCGGCGCCAAGCTTCACGTGTTCGACAAGAGCATCCTCAAGGCCGCTCACGACGCCGCGATGGCTCTTTACGACGACCTGTCGGCCAAGAATCCGGCCTGGAAGAAGGTTTATACGGACTACGCCGCCTTCCGCGACGAGCAGCACCTTTGGTTCCGCTTCGCCGAAGCCGGCTTCGACAACTTTATGCAGACCGGCCGTAGCGCACCGGCCAAGGCTGCGCCGAAGAAGAAGTAATTCGGCAGGGCGTCCGGCTGCGGATAGCCGGTACTCAAGACAAACCCCGCTGCGGCGGGGTTTGTCGTTTACCGGCCGAGGGCCAGACGCCAGAGCGAGGTCAGCTCGGCTGCACGTGCGGCATGCAGCGGATCGGCGGCATCGGTGGCGCGCGGATGGCGCGGTTTGACGTCGTTGCGTCCGACCACCGTCAGACCCGCATCGGTGAAGGCTGCGAGCAATGCGGCACGACTGCGCAAGCCCAGATGCTCGGCAAGGTCGGACAGGATCAGCCAGCCCTCGCCGCCGGGTTCCAGATGGTCCGCCAGCCCGCCGATGAATCCCTTGAGCATGCGGCTGTCCGGATCATAGACCGCGCGTTCGAGCGGAGTTCCGGCGCGGCCGGGAAGCCAGGGCGGATTGCATACCACGAGCCGGGCGCGACCTGGCGGAAACAAGTCCGCAGCGACGACCTCGACCCGCCCTGCCAAACCCAGCCGCGCGATGTTTTCACGGGCGCAGGCCAGGGCGCGCGGATCGCAATCCGTGGCGACGACGCGCTCGACGCCGCGCTGCGCCATCACCGCCGCGAGCACGCCGGTACCGGTGCCGATGTCGAAGGCCAGCCCGCATTTCCCTGGCAAGGGGGCGGCGGCAACCAGATCGACATACTCGCCGCGCACCGGAGCAAAGACCCCGTAGTGCGGATGGACCCGGGTACCCAGTGCCGGGACGTCGACGCCCGTCTTGCGCCACTCGTGCGCCCCGATCAGGCCCAGCAGTTCGCGCAGCGAGGCGACGAACGGCCCTGTCGGCGGGCCATGGGCTTCGGTACAGGCCTGGGCCACATCGGGCGCCCGACGCAGCGGTATTCGGTAGTCCGCTTCGAAGGGCAGCAGCAGCATGCCCAGCGTACGTGCGCGCTGCGCCTGGGCCATCCGATAGCGATGAAAGTTCGCGGCCGGGCTTGCGTCGTCCGTTGCCCGGCCGGACCTGCGCTCGATGCGACGGGCCATGGCCTGGAGCAACTGGCGCGCATTCTGGAAGTCGCCGCGCCACAGCAGCGCGGTCCCGGCGCAGGCCAGACGGAAGGCTTCATCGGCTGTCATGCGGTCATCGGCGACGACGATGCGGCGCGGCGGCGCCACACCCGCCGCGGAGTGCCAGGTTACCGAATGCGTTGTGCCGCCTTCGTCCCAGCGGACGACCACGGGCTGATCGCTCACGCCGCGCCTTCGCCGTATTGACCGCCCGCATCCGACATGATCGACACCTTGATGTAATTGGAATCGACGCATGGTACGCGGCGTGCGCCATGCTGTAAATTTTCCGGCCGCTGCCTTTGCCGCCGTACCGCCGGCGCCGTCCGTCTGGATACCGCTTCGCATAACTCCTGGGTTAAAGTCGCGATCCCGCTCCCTGCCTTGCCGCCATGCCGCCACGACTGCTGTTCGCGATCGTTTTCATCGAGGGCTACTGTTCCCTGGGGGCGGAGATCATCGCCCTGCGGCGCCTGATTCCCCACGTCGGCAGCTCCATCGTGGTCACCGCGCCGACCATCGGCCTGTTCCTGCTGGCGCTGGCGCTGGGCTACCACTCGGGAAGCCGCGTCGCGGCGAACTACCGTGCCGTGGTGGCGCGCAATTTCCTGGTTTCAGCAGTGCTGATGGGCGCCGGCCTTGCAGGCACGAATGTGAATGCGATCTTTGCCGGCACCCAGGTGGGACCCGCCTACCTGATCTTCATAGGCGCCGTCCTTTGCCCCTTGGCCTGGTTGCTCGGGCAAACCGTGCCCATCCTGACCAACCTGATGCTGGCGCAGCGCAGCGGCGAGGCGGCAGGCCGGGCGCTGTACTGGTCGACGCTCGGTTCCTTCCTCGGCTCGGTAAGCCTGTCGCTGCTCGTGATGCAGGTGTTCGGCGTATGGGCCGCTGTGCTGCTGGGCGCCCTGATGCTGGTTGCAGGATCGGCCATGGTGCAGGTACCCGGCGCAATCGGGACCGGCATGCTGCTCGCTGTCGCTGCGCTCAGCCTGGTCGCCAACCTTGGCGATCGCCAGCGTGCCGATACCGCCTATGCCGACTACGAGGTGGTGCCGGTACTGCGGGACGGCATGCTGTCGCCGCGCGCCTTCCTCGTCAACAATCAGAGCGCCTCACTGATAGACAACAGCGAGCCGCCCCTCCATGCCCGCTACGTGCGCCACATGCGCCACATCCTGCTTGAAGACCTGCACTTTCACGACCACGACATCCTGGTGCTGGGCGCCGGGGGCTTTACCCTGTCGCATCGCGAGCCCCTGAACCGCTACACCTATGTCGACATCGATCCGGCGATTCGCGCCATCGCCGAACGCGATTTCCTGCGCGAACCGATCCGCGGCGAGTTCATCGCCACCGATGCGCGCCGCTACGTGGCCGATACCCAGCGGCGCTTCGATGCCGTGGTGGTGGATGTGTATAGTGCTCGCACCTCGATCCCCGGTCATCTGCTGACGCGTGAATTCTGGCGCGACACGCGACGGGCGCTGAAGCCCGGGGGCGTGATGCTGGCCAACCTGATCCTCGATGGCCCGCTCGCCAGCCCCTATGCGCGCAACCTGCTCGCCACCATCGAAAGCGCCTACGGCCGCTGCGCCGTCGAAGTGCTGGACAAGGCAGCGCCGCGCAGCAATGTCATCGTCAGTTGCTTCGCCGTCGAGGGCAGCCCCGCCGCAAGGATCTACGTCGATGAGCGCAACCTGGCCGATATCGACAGTGCGCGCTCGCCCTAGGGCCAATTGGCACGACCGCCGCCGTAACGCCGGCGCCGACATTCAACCGGGGTAGTCCTCAGTTGCCGGCCAGGGTCATGCGGTCCACCAGAATGGAGCCGACCTGCTTCGAGCCACGGAGGTCAACGTCATTGCCGATGGCGACAATGCCTTGCAGCATGTCCTTCAGATTGCCGGCGATGGTGATTTCCGCCACCGGGTAGACAATCTCACCCCCTTCCACCCAGTAGCCCGCGGCACCGCGCGAATAGTCGCCGGTGACGTAGTTGACGCCCTGGCCGAGCAGTTCGGTGACCAGCAGGCCGCTGCCCATCTCGCGCAGCAGCCCCGGCAGATCGTGGCGGCCGGGTTGCACCAACAGGTTGTGCGAGCCGCCGGCGTTGCCGGTGGTCGCCATGCCCAGCTTGCGCGCCGAATAGGTGGACAGGAAATAGCCTTCGACCACGCCGTCCCTGACCACTTCACGATCGCGCGTCGCAACGCCATCGTCATCGAAGGGCGAGGAGGCGAAGCCGCCACGAATGTGCGGCCGCTCGCTGATCTGCACGAAGCGGGGAAATACTTGCTTGCCCAGGCTGTCGAGCAGGAAGGAGGTCTTGCGATACAGCGCACCGCCCGAAATGGCGTGCACGAAACTGCCCATCAGCCCCACCGCGAGCGGCGCCTCGAAGATCACCGGACACTTGCGTGTCTTCAGCTTGCGCGAACCCAGCCGCGACAGCGCGCGCCGCGCCGCGTAGTCGCCGACCCTGCCGGCATCGGGAAACAGTTGCGGATCGCGCTGCGAGACATACCAGTCGTCGCGCTGCATGTCCTCGCCTTCTCCGGCAATCACCGAGCACGAGATGTAATGACGGGTCGTGGCGAAACCGCCCATGAAGCCCAGGCTGTTGGCCGAGACGAAATGCGACTGCTGGGCGGAAACGCTGGCGCCCTCGGAGTTCCGAATCATCGGACTGACGTCGAAGGCGGCCTGTTCGCAGCGCTGCGCCAGGTCGATCGAGTCCTCGACCGAAACATCCCAGGGATGGAAGAGGTCGAGATCCATTTCCTTCCTCGCCAGCAAGCCGGCCTCGGGCAGGCCGGCGCAATCATCCTCGGCGGTGAAGCGCGCGATCGACAGCGCCGCTTCGACCGAGGCGCGGACCGCCTGCGGCGAAAAATCGGAACTGCTGGCGTGGCCCCGCCGCTGGCCGAGATACACCGTGACGCCAAGGCCCTTGTCACGGTTGTACTCGATGGTTTCCACCTCCTGGCGGCGCACCGTGACCGACTGCCCGGAGCCTTCCGAAACATCCACTTCGCAGGCGCTGGCGCCCAGACTGGCGGCATGATCGAGAACGAATTGCGCGAGCACGCGCAGCGTCTCCTGCGAATGGGCGAAAGCTTGGGACATGCGGGGATCCTTGTGGAGTGGGACATCAGTCGCGAAGCTATAATCATAACCGTGGAAGATTACGATAACGACGACACCGGATATTCCGGACCCAGCAAATCGCAGCTCAAGCGCGAAATGACGGCGCTGCAGGACCTCGGCGCGGAACTGGTGGCGCTCTCCAAGGAGCGTCTGGCCAAAATCGAGATGCCGGAACGGCTGCGCGACGCGCTGCTCGACGCGCAGCGCTTCACCAAACACGAAGCTCGCCGCCGCCAGATGCAGTACATCGGCAAGATCATGCGCGACGTCGACGCAGCCCCCCTGCGCGCGGCGATGGACGAGATCAATGGCGTTTCCGAAGCTGCCAACATCCGCCAGCACCGGCTGGAAAAGCTGCGTGCCCGGCTGATGGAAGACGAGGCGGTGTGCGCCGAAATCGCCCGCGACTATCCGGGCGCGGACATACAGCATCTGCGCCAGTTGCGGCGCAATGCGCTGAAGGAGGCGGAACGGGGCAAACCGCCGCGTTCCTTCCGCGAGTTGTTCAGGGAATTGCGCGAACTCGAAGGCACCGCCGCCGGCGATGCCGCTGACGACGCAGCCAGCGAGGCTTAAGCCAAGTCCCGCAGCAGCACGGCAGATGCGCTGGCGCTCGAGCTGAGGATGGTCAGCGCCGCCTGGGCATGTTCCGCCGCATCGCGCCCGAGTCCGGTCAGATAGCCGCCGTCGGCCTGGGTCAGCAGCCCCTTGGCATGCAGCCGACGGGCCGCGGCGATGACATCCGGATCGGCGTTCTTGTGCACCTTGATGCCCTGCTGGCTGGTCTCCAGATCGAAGCGGACCAAGGTGTTCAATTCATGGACAAGATCGTGCGTAAAAGGCATGGTCTAAGCTCGCTTTCTGAATTTGGGGTCCGGGCCCATTCTAGCTTCTGGCGGGCTACCGGCGACACTTGCCGCAATGAATTCCCGGCGGCGCACGGAATCACAGGCCCGGATCGGCGCCTTCGCCCCTGAGCGTCGCCTCGACCATGCGCCGCGTCAGATGCGGCGCCAGCAGTTCGAGGAAATCGTAGTCGCAGGCCCGCAGCCAGACGTCCCGCCGAAACCCGACACGCGTCGTATTTCCCTCGAACAGATGGGTAGCCGGCAGCGCCGCCAGCCCCTGGTCACGCACGGGATCGAAGGCCATTTCGGCGATGATGCCGACCCCTAGTCCGAGTGCCACATAGGTCTTGATCACGTCCGAATCGATTGCCGTCAGGACCACGTTGGGACGCAGTTGCTGGCGCTCGAAGGCCTGGTCTATGCGCGAACGGCCGGTAAAGGTTCCGTCATAGGTCACCAGCGGATGGGCGGCCAGCGCCGCCAGGGTCAATGGCTGATGCGCGAGCAATGCATGCCCCTGCGGCACCACAACCAGGTGCGCCCATTGAAAGCAAGGCAGGGTCAGCAGTTCCTGGTGGCGGTCCAGCGCCTCGGTGGCAATGCCCAGGTCGGCGCTGCCCTCGCGCACCCACTCGGCAACCTGCAGCGGGCTGCCCTGCTGGATATGCAGCCGAATCGCCGGGTGGCGCTGCACGAAGCGCCGGATGACCGGCGGCAGGGTATAGCGCGCCTGGGTATGGGTAGTGGCGATCGACAGGTTGCCGCCGCCTTCCACCGCATAGTCCTCGCCCACCCGCTTCATGTTCTGTGCTTCGGCGAGCATGCGCTGCGCCATGGCCAGGACAATGCGGCCCGGCGGCGTAATTGCGACCAGCCGCTTGCCGCTGCGCTCGAAAATCGTCAGGCCCAATTCTTCCTCGAGCAGCGCGATTTGCTTGGACACCCCGGGCTGGGAAGTAAATAAGGCATCCGCCGCCGCGGAAACGCTGAGACCGCGCCGTTCGACTTCCACCAGATAGCGTAGCTGCTGTAGCTTCATGCCAGCATTATATAACTTTTTGATCTATAGAAAGACTTAATAAGTATTTTTCAGAACTATATGAAGTCTTTAGGATGCATTGCATCATGGAATTCGCGCTCAACCCCCTGCTTCCGCTCTCCGGTTTCGCCGTTGGCCTCCTGGTCGGCCTGACCGGCGTCGGCGGCGGCTCGCTGATGACGCCGCTGCTGGTACTGCTCTTCGGCTTCAAGCCGGCGACCGCAGTGGGCACTGACTTGCTTTACGCCGCGATCACCAAGAGCGGCGGCTCCTGGGTGCATCACCGTCACGGCAATATCGACTGGGCGATCACCCGCCGCCTGGCGCTGGGCAGCGTGCCGGCCGCCGTTCTGACCCTGCTGCTGCTGGCGCAGTTGGGCGTGCAGGGCCACGGCGCCACGGGCCTGATTTCCGTGGTGCTCGGATTCGCCCTGCTGCTCACGGCTGCGTCCCTGGTTTTCCGCCAGCGCTTGCTGGAACTGGCAAAGCGCCACAGCGCCAGCGCCAACTTTGCCCATCGCCATACCGCAGGCCTCACGGTTGTCGTCGGCGCCATCGTCGGTGCGCTGGTGACGATCTCCTCGGTAGGCGCCGGAGCGCTGGGCGTCACCGCGCTGAGCTTCCTCTACCCGCAACTTGCCGCGCGCCGCATCGTCGGTTCCGACATCGCCCACGCCGTGCCGCTGACCCTGGTCGCCGGCCTCGGCCACTGGTGGCTGGGCACGGTCGATGTGGTGCTGCTGGTCTCGCTGCTGATCGGTTCGCTGCCGGGCATCGCGCTCGGCGCCCATTTCGCCGCCAAGGTGCCCGAGCGCGCCCTGCGCGGCCTGCTCGCTTCCGTGCTGCTGCTGATCGGCGGCA
>ORJL010016430.1_pt1 | contig 13066 bp, 10 predicted proteins | sample 1779941 | NCBI WGS metagenome assembly ORJL01 (sample SAMEA104232317, study PRJEB22302) | groundwater metagenome | biome: forest; feature: aquifer; material: groundwater | place: USA | collected 2011-08-07 | depth 5.8 m
AGCTGGACAAGGACGGTTCCGAAACCGGCCATGCCATGAAAGCCTTCAACCAGGAGCCGGAGCAGTGCTGGGAGTGCTACTCCTGCGTCAAGATCTGCCCGCAGGGCGCCATCGAATGCCGCCATTACGCGGACATCGTGCCGCTGGGCGGCTCGGTGCAGCCGATGCGCGGTTCCGATTCGATCATGTGGACCATCAAGTTCCGCAACGGCACGCTGAAGCGTTTCAAGTTCCCGATTCGCACCACGGCAGAAGGTTCGATCGATTGCTACGGCGGCAAGCCGATGCCCAAGATGTCCGAACTCACCGTCGATGGCGTGTTTACCCGGGCCGTCATGGGTGGCTTCCGCGCCGGCAACCCCGCCGAACTGATCCGCCGCAGCTAATCCATACGCTATTGACCAATCGAGGAACCAAAAATGGCTGGAACATTTGAAGCACCGGAAGTCGTCTACGAAGAACTGGACATTCTGCTCGTCGGCGGCGGCATGGCCTGCTGCGGCACGGCATATGAAATGATGCGCTGGGCCGAAGCCTTGAAGGCCGAGACCGGCAAGGAACTCAAGATCAAGCTGGTCGACAAGGCCGCCATGGACCGCTCCGGCGCCGTGGCGCAGGGTCTGTCCGCGATCAACACCTACATCGGCGACAAGCAGGATCCCGCCGACTACGCGCGCATGGTCTCCAACGACCTGATGGGCATCACCCGCGACGACCTGGCCTACGACGTGGGCCGCAACGTTGATGACTCCGTGCATCTGTTCGAAGAGTGGGGCCTGCCCATTTGGAAGACCGACGCCGAAGGCGTGCGTCACGACGGCGCCGAAGCGCAGAAGGAAGGCCTGCCGGCGCTGAAGGATGGCGGCCAGCCGGTGCGTTCGGGCAAGTGGCAGATCATGATCAACGGCGAATCCTACAAGTGGATCGTTGCCGAAGCCGCCAAGAAGGCGCTAGGCCTCGACCGCATCCAGGAGCGCGTGTTCATCGTGCATCTGATCAACGACAAGAACGATCCGACTCGCATCGCCGGCGCCGCCGGTTTCTCGGTGCGCGAGAACAAGATCTACATCTACAAGGCCAAGGCCGTGATGCTGGCTGCCGGCGGTTGCGTCAACCTGTTCCGTCCGCGTTCCGTGGGCGAGGGCTCGGGCCGCGCCTGGTACCCGGTGTGGAACGCAGGTAGCACCTACGCCATGGCCGCCGAAGCCGGCGCCGAGATGACCATGATGGAAAACCGCTTCGTGCCCGCCCGCTTCAAGGACGGTTACGGCCCGGTCGGTGCCTGGTTCCTGTTGTTCAAGGCCAAGGCCACCAACGCCTACGGCGAAGACTACATGGTCAAGAACAAGGAAATGCTGAACGACTACCCGCCCTACGGGCAGGCCGCCGTTCCCGCTTCCTGCCTGCGCAACCACCTGATGCTGAAGGAAATGAAGGAAGGTCGCGGCCCGATCTACATGGACACCGTCACCGCCCTGGCCAAGCTGGCCGAGACCCTGACGCCGAAGGAAGTGAAGCACCTGGAAGCCGAAGCCTGGGAAGACTTCCTCGACATGTGTATCGGCCAGTGCGGCATCTGGGTCGGCGAGAACATCGACCCGCGCGAGAAGAACTCCGAACTGATGCCGACCGAGCCCTACCTGCTCGGTTCGCACTCCGGCTGCTGCGGCATCTGGGTTTCGGGCCCGACCGACGTCGGCGCGCCGACCACGGAAGAGTACGACGGCATTCCGGCACACCTGCCGAAGGGCTGGAACTGGGGCTATCGCTCGATGACCACGGTCAAGGGCTTGTTCACCGCCGGCGACGGCGTGGGCGCCTCCGGCCACAAGTTCTCGTCCGGTTCGCACACCGAAGGCCGCCTGGCTGCCAAGTCGATGGTCAAGTACTGCCTCGACAACGCCGACTACAAGCCGGAGTTCGACGAGACCAACGAGCAGATCGCCGAAACCATCTGGCGCCCGGTCAAGACCTTCCTGACGCACAAGGACTACACCACGGCGACCGACGTCAACCCGAACTACATCACGCCCAAGATGCTGCAGATGCGTCTGCAGAAGATCATGGACGAGTACGTTGCCGGTGTCGCCACTTACTACAACACCAACGACAAGATGCTGGCTGTTGCGGAAGAGAAGCTGGAAATGCTGAAGGAAGATTCGCTCAAGCTGCGCGCCAAGGATCTGCACGAACTGCTGCGCGCCTGGGAAAACTACCATCGCATCCTGACGGCCGAAGCCCACATGAAGCACATCCAGTTCCGCGAGGAAAGCCGTTACCCCGGCTTCTACTATCGCACCGACAAGAACTTCGTCGACGAGAAGAACTGGCATTGCTTCGTCAATTCGATCTACGACAAGCACTCGAAGAAGTGGACCTGCTTCAAGCGCAAGCACGTCGATCTGGTCGACAAGTCCAAGCTGTTCAAGGCCGCCGCGCCGCACTAAGCACGGTCTAGCTGTAACATTCAGGCCGGATGCCGCGAGGCTTCCGGCCTGTTTGCTTTTTAGCCAGGCACCAACCATAGCCGTAACGAGGTTTCTCATGTCCCAGCCCGATATTCCCTTTCCCAATAGTCCCGTCGTCCCCACCATGGTCGAGGGCACGCACACCATCGAGTTCTCCTGCCACAAGGGCATCGGCTGCTGGAACGCCTGCTGTTCCAACATCGACATTTCGCTGACGCCTTACGACGTGCTGCGCATGAAGACGCGGCTGGGCATCACCTCCACCGAGTTCCTCAAGAACTACACGGTGCCCTACGAGATGGAGAAGGACGGCATCGCCGGCATCAAGTTCCGCCCCATCGAAGGCGGCAGCGCCTGCCGCTTCATGAAGCCAGAAGGCTGCGACATCTATACCGACCGGCCCACGGCCTGTCGCTACTACCCGGTGGCCCTGCTGTCGATGCGCAAGCAGGACGAGTATGTGGATCGCGACTCCTACGCCATCGTCAAGGAAGACCACTGCAAGGGCCACGAGGTCAAGCGCCGTATCACCATCACTGACTATCGCAAGGAACAGGGCCTGGAAGAGTACGACGAACTGGCGCGCGGCTGGCGCCAGTTGGTGCTGAAGAAGAAGTCCTCCGGTCCGTCCATCGGCAAGCCCAGCCTGCGCAGCCGCCAGTTGTTCTTCATGGCCTGCTACGACATCGACCGCTTCCGCGAATTCGTCAGCGCCGAATCCTTCGCCAAGCTGTTCGACCTGCCGCAAGCCGAGAAGGATGCGCTGATGACCGACGACGTCGCCCTGTTGCAATTCGCCTTCCGCTTCCTGCGCCAGGTGATGTTCGGCGAGGAGAGCATCGCGCTGAATGCCGAGGCGGCACAGGAGCGCCTGGCCAAGGTGCAGGAAAAGCGCTTGATCGAGGAACGCGAAGCCGCGAAGAAGCGGGCGCTGGAAGACGAGACGGACCTGACGGACGACGACTAGGCTCCGCCCTGGCCGGCGCCGTGATCGACGACCTGCAGGCCGGCTCTACCTGCCCTGCGGGTTTTGAGGCGAATCTTCCGCGGGCCATGAGCACCAGCGTACAGACGCGATCTCAGTTCTCGTAGCCGAATGACTTTATGATTGCTTTCGCCTTGTCGCCTTTGAGGTAGTTGAGCCAGGCAACGGCGGCAGGCTTGCCTTTGCCCTTTTCCAGCATCACCGCATCCTGCAGGATGGCCTCGTGCAGCCGGGCCGGCACGATCCAGGCCGAGCCGGTGGTGATGCGCCCGTCCTGCATGACGTGGGACAGGGCGACGAAGCCCAGCTCGGCATTACCGCTGGCGACGAACTGGTAGGTCTGGGCGATGTTCTCGCCCTGGACAAATTTCGCCTGCACGGCATTTTTCAGTTTCAGCGCGTCGAGTACTTCGACGGCAGCGGCCCCGTAGGGCGCAAGCCTGGGATTGGCGATTGCCAGGTGCCTGAATTCCCCCTTGCCCAGAACCGCGCCTTGGTCGTCCACAAAGCCCGGCTTTGCCGACCACAGCGCGAGGCGGCCGACGGCATAGGTGAAGCGCGTTCCGACGACGACGGCGCCCTCGGATGCCAGCTTGGCGGGCGTGCTGTCGTCGGCGGCCAACAGCACCTCGAAGGGCGCGCCGTTCCTGATCTGCGCATAAAACTTGCCGGTGGCGCCAAAGGAAAGCGCGGCCTTGTGTCCCGTCTCCTTCTCGAACCCGGCGGCGATTTGCTTGGCCGGCGCGGTGAAATTTGCGGCGACGGCGACCTGTACCTCGTCGGCGCGTGCGGCTTGGCCGAGGCAGGCGAGGAGCAGCAGGGCAGGGGCGATGGGTTTCATGTCTCGGGTCCGAAGCAAAACGAATAATCGCAGCAATTCGCGCAACTGGGGGACTTGCAGATCAGCACCTCGGCCTGCTTGCAAAGCCGGCGGTAGAAGAACTTCTTCCGATTCATGTCGCCGGCGTGGCGCCAGCGCAATGGTGCCGGCCAGGCCCGGCGTCTCGGGCGGATCCGGGTAGCTGACATAGGCCAGCAGGTGGGGGTGCAGGGCGGTGGCGTTCGTGGCAGCCGCGCACGAACAATCCCAGCCGCAAACCCGCACAGCTGCGCGGGTGCAGGCAGGGGAAAAACTACTTGCCGGCGATCTTTTCCAGCTTTTCGGCGCGGATCAACTGGCCGTCCAGCGCCGCGTCCTTGGCCGAGCCGCCGTAGGCGACGGTCATCAACTGCGAGTAATACACCACGGGCATGTTGAACTTGGTGCCCTGCTTCTTGTTGATTTCCGACTGATAGACCTCGACGTTGGCCTGGCACAGCGGGCAGGGCGTGACGATCATCTCGGCGCCGTGGTCGTAGGCCGATTCGACGATGTCGCGAATCTGCTTCTGGCTCTTCTCGGTTTCGGAGAAGGCCAGCGCGCCGCCGCAGCAGGTGACCTTCTGCTCGTACTTGGTGAGCGCTTCGCCGCCCAGGGTTTCCACCATCTTGTCGAGGTAGAGCGGGTTCTCGAAGGATTCGCCGACGATGCCGAAGGGACGGTTGGTCTGGCAGCCGACGTAGCCGGCGATCTTGAGGCCTTCCAGCGATTTCTTCATCGGCGCCTTGAGGCCGTCGTAGCCGAAGTCCTCGATCAGCACCTCGACCATGTGGCGCACTTCGACCTCGCCCTTGTAATGCAGGCCGGCGGCGGCCAGCGCCTCGTTGGTTTCCTTCATCAGCTGCGCCGAGCCATCGAGCCGTTCCTTGCTTTCGCGGGCGCCCAGCCAGCAGGCGGCACAGGTGGCAACGATGTCCTGGCCAGGCAGGTGGGTTTCGGCCTGGGCGAAGTTGCGGGCATTGATCGCGATGCGCGGCAGCTCGCCACCTTCGCAATAGCCGATCGAGGCGCCGCAGCAGTTCCAGTCGGGAATCTCGGTCAGCTTGATGTCGAGCGACTTGCACATCGAGTTGGTCGACACCAGGTAGTTCGAGGCCGAGGCCTTGAGCTGCGAGGAGCAGCCGGGGTAGAACGCGTATTCTTTCTTAGCCATTTTCCGATTCTCCGTCAGGCGCTGAAGCCCTTTTTGCGATCCTCGATTTCCTTCGCCTTGGCGATGATGGCGTGGAAGCCCTTGAGGTCCTTGACGCCGTGGCCGCCAAAGATCTCCATCGGATTGAGGCGCTTGGCCATGAGCAGGCCGAGGCCGATACCCTGCATCGACAGGGCCTCCTTGATGCCGGACACCAGGCCGCCGCGGAAGTAGTGGCGCAGCGTCAGCGTCAGTTCGTTGACGCGGCCCTTCTTGATCAGGTTGTTCCAGAACAGCGTGGCGAAATCCCGCGTCGGCTGGCCCTTGGGCGCCAGGCCGAGGCGATGGGCGTAGTTGGCCAGGCCGTGCATGATGTGGGTGATCGGCAGCTGGCGCGGGCAGCGCACCATGCAGTTGTAGCAGGAGGGGCACATGAACATCGAGTCGGAACCCAGCACCTCGTCGCGCTTGCCGGCGCGGATCATCATGAAGATCTTCTGCGGCGAATGTTCCCAGGCATTGCCCAAGGGGCAGGAGCCGGCGCAGACGCCGCACTGCATGCACATCTTGACCATGTGGCCTTCTTCGACGTTGGCCTCGACTTCCTTGAGGAAGTTGTTGCGGTAACGTTCGATGGCGTTCGTGTTGGCGGTAGTCATCTCTCGCGTCTCCAGTTCTGGCTCAGCCGAAGCCCTTCATGGGCGAGGGGCCGAGCTTGTCGAGTTCGGCGACGTAGTCGTTGATCAGCTTGACCACGCGCGCATTGTCGGTGATCGCCACTTCCTGGGTCACCACGCGTTCGGGTTCGAGGCCCATCTGCTTCAGCGTGTCGCCGATCTTGCTCATGCGGTAGTGGGCGAGTTCCGAACCCTTGACGAAGTGGCACTGGTAGTCGTCGCCTTTCTTGCAGCCCATCATCATGACGCCGTCGTAGCCGCCGTTGAGCGCATCGGTGATCCAGATGGTGTTCACCGAGCCGAGGCAGCGCACCGGGATGACGCGCACCCAGGCCGAGTAGTTCATGCGCGCCAGGCCGGCCATGTCGAGCGCCGGGTAGGCGTCGTTCTCGCAGGCCAGTACCAGGATGCGCGGCTTCTCTTCGTCTTCCTCGGGCACCTCGACCGCCTTGACCTGGCTGCCGACGGTATCCACCGAATAGTTCTCGAAGGAGATCACGCGCACCGGGCAGGCGCCCATGCAGGTGCCGCAGCGGCGGCAGCGCTCCTCGTTGAATACCGGGAAGCGCTTTTCGTCCTCGTCGATGGCGCCGAAGGGACACTCCACCGTGCAGCGCTTGCACTGGGTGCAGCCTTCGAGCCGCGCCTTGGGGAAGGACAGGTCGCCCGAACGCGGATGCGCGGCGCGGCCCAGGGCGGCATTCTCGACCGCCTGGATGGCCTTCAGCGCGGCGCCGGTGGCGTCGTCGGTGGCCTGCAGGATGTCCATCGGACGTCTGACCGGGCCGGCGGCGTAGATGCCGGTGCGGCGCGTTTCATAGGGAAAGCAGATGAAGTGCGAATCGGCGAAGCCGTGCTTGAACTGCGGCACGTCCGGACCCTGGCGATAGTTGAGCTTGAGTACCGAGGTGGTACGCATGGCATCGCGCTGGACCTTGGCTTCTTCGTTGCCGCCTTCCGCCGCCGTCACCACCGGGTTCCAGGCTTCGAGATCGACGCCGGCATTCGGCACCTGGCCGGTGGCGAGTACCACGAGGTCGGTGGCAATGGTGTTTTCTTCGTCGAGGATCAGGTCCTTGAAGGTGACCGCACAACTGTCGCCGCCGGTGACCTTGCTCGCCTTGCCCTTGGTGAATATCACGCCGCGTTCCTGTGCGCTGCGGTAGAAGTCCTCGCCCATCCCCGGCACGCGCAGGTCCTGGTACACGATCACGGTGTCGATGTCCGGGTTCTGGTCCTTGAAGTAGGTCGCCTGCTTGATGCTGGTGCCGCAGCAGTGGCCGGAGCAGTAGGAGAGATGCGTGCCGGTATCGTCGCGCTGGCCGGCGCACTGGACGAAGACGACAGACTTTACTTCCTTGCCGTCGGCGCGCTTGATCGCGCCGCCGTTGGCCTGCTTGGCTAGTGCCTCAAGGCCGGCCTGGTCCACCACGTTGGGCTGGCCGCCGCCGAGTTCCGGCAGCTTGGCCATGTCGTAGGTGGTGAAGCCGGTGGCCTGGACGATGGCGCCGACGGTTTCCTCGCTCACGGCACCGGATTCCTGCGCCAGCTTGATCGCGAAACGGCCGGGTGCGCCGGAGGTCTCGGCGATGGTCGTATTCAGGTGCAGCTTGATCTTCGGATTGGCCGCGATCTTCGCAGCCATTGCGGCCACGCCGGTATCCTGAGCAGCGGCGTAGGGCTCCTTGAAGGGCTGACGCTTCCAGAGATTGGCGGCCATGCCGCCCAGCGCCCCGGTCTTTTCGACCAGCACCGCCTCGTAACCGGCATCGGCGATTTCCAGCGCCGCGGTCATGCCCGACATGCCGCCGCCAACGACCAGGATGCGCTTGTTCGAGCTTTCCTTGGCGATGCCTGCCGGCGGGGTCATCTTCTTGACTTCGGCGCAGCCCATGCGGATGTAGTCGGCGGCCATTTCCTGGCGCACCTCATCGTGCTCCTTGCCGGCGGCGACCACCCACAGCACGCCTTCGCGCAGGTTGGCGCGCGACACGGCGACGCCGTCGAACTGGAAGGCCTCGGTCTTGGCGCGGCGCGAACAGGCACCGATGCAGACATGGGTCACCGCCTCGTTGGCGATGTCGTCACGGATCAGCTGCACGCCTTCGGCATTGCACAGGAAGGGGTGGCTCTTGACCACGGCCATCTTGCCTTCCTTCTTGGCGATGGCTTCAAGCTGCGGCACCTTCATGGCATCGCCGATGCCACAGCCGGAGCAGATGTACGCGGCGTATTTGTTATCGGCCATGATTACGCGGCCTCCGTAGACGCGGTTTTACGAATCACTTGAATGGCGTGCAAGCTCGCCGCCGTGGCGCTTTGTACCGAGCGATTGACGTCGAGCGGGCTGGCCGCCGAGCCGGCGCCGAACATGCCGCCGTCCTTGCTGCCTTCGATGAAGTTCGAGGAATCGAGGATGATGTCGTCGGGCAGTTTCACGCCGGTGATCTCGGGTTCCATGCCCACGGCCAGCACCACCAGGTCATACTCGGTGGCGTAGCGGTGGTAGCCCTCGGTATCGACGCCGTGGAGAATCGGATTGCCGTTTTCGGTGTTCTCGACGATCTTCGCCACCTTGCTCTTGACGAAGCTGACGGTCGCGTCCTTCTGCACCATCTGGTAGAAATCCTCGAAGCGGTCGATGGCGCGGATGTCGATGTAGTAGATGGTCGACTTGCCGGCGTCGCCATAGGCTTCGCGCACGTATTGGGTTTGCTTCAGCGAGGCCATGCAGCAGATGCGCGAGCAGTGGCGCAGGTGGTTCTCGTCGCGCGACCCCGCGCACTGGATGAAGGCGATGTTCTTTGCTTCCTTGCCGTCGCCCGGGCGCAGGATCTTGCCGCCGGTGGGGCCCTGCGGATCGGCCAGGCGCTCGAATTCGAGGCTGGTGATGACATTGGGAAAGCGGTCGTAACCGTAGGGCTGGATCTTGTTGGCATCATACGGGCGCCAGCCGGTGACCCAGATCACGGCGCCGACCTGCAGGGTGACCGACTCTTGCTTCATCTCGAGGTCGACGGCGCCAACCGGGCAGGCCGCCTTGGCCTTCTCGCCCTCGGGCGTGCCGACGATGGACGGGTCGATCACGAAGCGCTGCGGATGGGCCATGTTGTGCGGCAGGTAGGCCGCCTTCATCTTGTCCAGGCCGTAGTTCCAGGGGTTCGGGACCTCGGCGGTGACGGCGTCGCCGCACTTGCCGCAGGCCGTACAGTTTTCATTGACGTAGCGCGGGGAGACTTTCAGCGTCACTTCGTAGTTGCCGCGACTGCCGGAAACCGCGGTGACTTCGGTCATGGTCATCAGGCGCACGTTGCGGTTCTGCTTGAGGCGCCGCAAGTTGATTTCCAGCCCGCAGGTGGGGTGGCACATCTTGGGAAAGTAGCGGTAAAGCCGCGCGGTGCGGCCGCCGAGGACGGGCGCCTTTTCGATCAGGATCACCTGCTTGCCGCATTCCGCGGCTTCCAGCGCCGCCGTCATGCCGCTGATGCCGCCGCCGACGACCAGAATCGTCTGGTTGGTTGCTATTGAAGCCATCACATCGAGCTCCCGGATTTGATTCTCAGGCTCGCGATTCTAGCGGCTCAAAATGTGGCAGCCCGTGCAATCTTCCAATGTTTCAATAGAAAAGCTGAATGCGCTGCAACAATTGCTGCAGCTCGCGGCAGAAAAGGATTTACACGGTCTTGGCGGGGGCCGTGACGTGGCGAATTTCAAACTGGAGTTCCGCGAGGTCGGCGAGTATCCATGTGGCGGCGGGTGCGCCCAGCCCGGCGACGGTGCCGGGATTGACCAGCCAGGTGAGTCCGCCCTTGACGTTGGCTTGCTGCCTGACTTCGGTTTCGTGGCTGTGGCCGCAGCAGACCAGATCGTAGTCGCCGGTGCAGGCCATGCCGTGGCCGAGGTGGGGATAGTGGGTGAGGAAGATGCGCCGGCCGCCCAGCGTCAAGGTGGCATCCTGACCGTAATAGTGCAACTGGTCGTCCGAGTTGTGGGCGATGCGGGCTATGGACACCGGGTCGCCGAGGTTGTTGCCATGCACGGCGTGGATCGGTATCCCCAGCTTGAGCGAGGCGCGCAAGGTATTGCCGCCGATGATGTCGCCGCAGTGGATCACGGCTTCGGCACCCTCCGCGATGGCTTCGGCAATGGCCGCCGCCATCATCGGGCCGCGGTCGTGGCTGTCGGAGAGGATGCAGATTCTCATTGCGTCTTGCCGGGAGTTAACCCGAACAATTGATCGAGGCGAAATTCGCGGATCAGAGCATCGGCCGCTGCCTGGCCATGTTCCCTGACCACGTCGGCGAGGATCAGGCGGGCGCCGTTGCGGTTGTAGCCGCCGCCGAAACTGACCTGGGTGGCGAGCAGCTCGCGCGCCTTGTCCAGGGTCATATGATGACCGGGCCGTGGTAGTCCTCGTCGAGCGCCGGCGCCTTGTCGCCCAGGGTTTCCGAGAGGGCCGCGGAGCGCGTGCCATGGTGGTCGGCCTGGATCTGCAGCAGGTTGGTTACGCAATCGCCGAGGTTGTCGTAGAACTCGTGGCCGGTGCCGAAGACCTCGTTCTCGGAATAGAAGAATTGGCAGCGGAAGCGCTGCTCACCCGTCTTGGCGACGATGAACTCGGCACCCAGTTCGCTCCAGTAGAGCGCGGGGCAGGCAGTTGGTTGCTGGTCCTCGGGCTTCAGCAGCAGTTCGACTTCGGCCGATTGCAGGGGGACGAGGCGGTTGTAGCGTTCGAACAGGATCTGGTTGACCTGTCGGGCTTCGATATCTGTGAAGTCGGGGATGTTCATCGGCTTGTTCTCCTGCGGTTTCCACGCCCATCGGCGCCGGCTGCGTACTCTACAGCGGCGGCTTGTGCGCGGACAATCACTGTTGCTTATCGAAAAATAGAAATTATCCCCTTGTGCCGGGACCGGCCTTATCGTCAGAATATCGTGACTTTCTAATGTTCCTGGCCGGACTTCCGGCGAAGCCCTCGATGCCAGCCAGCGCAAGCCCACAAGCCCTGCAGGAAATCAAGACCACGACTTGCTACATGTGCGCGTGCCGCTGCGGCATCCGCGTGCATCTGCGCGACGGCGTGGTGCGCTACATCGACGGCAATCCCGACCACCCGTTGAACAAGGGCGTGATCTGCGCCAAGGGTTCGTCGGGCATCATGAAGCAGTATTCGCCGGCACGCCTCCTGAAGCCGCTCAAGCGCAAGGCCGGGGCGGAACGCGGTGCCGGCGAGTTCGAGGAGATCGAGTGGGAAGAAGCCTTCGCCACGCTGGCCGAGCGCCTCGGAAAAATCCGCGCCACCGACCCGAAGAAGTTCGCGCTGTTCACCGGTCGCGACCAGATGCAGGCCTTGACCGGAATGTTTGCGCGCCAGTTCGGCACGCCCAATTACGCGGCGCATGGCGGCTTCTGCTCGGTGAACATGGCGGCCGGCATGATCTACACCATCGGCGGTTCGTTCTGGGAATTCGGCGGCCCGGACCTCGATCGCGCCAAGCTGTTTGTCATGATCGGCACCGCCGAGGACCATCATTCGAATCCGCTCAAGATCGCGCTGTCGAAATTCAAGCGGGACGGCGGCCGCTTCATTTCAATCAACCCGGTGCGCACCGGCTATTCGGCGATTGCCGACGAATGGGTGCCGATCCGCCCCGGCACGGATGGCGCACTGCTGCTGGCGATCATCCACGAGATCATCGCCACCGGACTCTATGACCGGGAGTTCCTGGTCCAGTACAGCAATGCCGGGCAACTGGTGAACGTCAATGAGGCCAACGACGAGTTCGGCTTTTTCGTGCGCACCGAAGTGCCGACCGAGGAGGCCTGCTACGAGCCACAGGACAAGCTCTGGTGGGATCGCACGACGGACCGCGCGGTGGTCACGCACAAGCCCGGCGCCGACCCCTACCTGCTGGGCGAGTTCGAGCTGGCCGACGGCACGCCGGTCAAGCCGGCCTTCCAGTTGCTGCAGGAACGGGTCAAGGACTACACGGCCGAGTGGGCCAGCCAGATCACCGGCATCCCGGCCGAGGTGATCCGTCGCCTGGCACACGAAATGGGCGTCACGGCGCGCGACCAGAAGATCGAACTGCCGATCGCCTGGACCGATTCCTGGGGCAACGAACACGACACGGTGACCGGCAACCCGGTGGCCTTCCACGCCATGCGCGGCCTGGCGGCGCACAGCAACGGCTTCCAGACCATACGCGCGATGTCCATCCTGATGTCGCTGCTGGGCACCATCGACCGCCCCGGCGGTTTCCGCCACAAGGCGCCCTTCCCGCGGCCGATCCCGCCCTGCGCGCGCACGCCCAACGATCCGCGCGCGGTGCAGCCCAACAGGCCGCTCGACGGCATGGCGCTGGGCTGGCCGTCCGATCCGGACGACCTGTTCGTCAACGACGACGGCAGCCCGGTGCGCATCGACAAGGCCTTCTCCTGGGAATATCCGCTGTCGGTGCACGGTCTGATGCACAACGCCATCACCAATGCCTGGCGCGGCGACCCCTACCGCATCGACACGCTGCTGATCTTCATGGCCAACATGGCCTGGAACTCGACCATGAATGCGGTCGAGGTGAGGAAGATGTTGAACGACAAGGCCGAGAACGGGGAATACAAAATCCCCTTCCTCGTCGTCTGCGATGCCTTCCATTCCGAGATGACGGCTTTCGCCGACCTGATCCTGCCGGACACGACCTATCTCGAACGCCACGACGTGATGTCCATGCTCGACCGGCCGATCTCGGAATTCGACGGCCCGGTGGATTCGGTGCGCGTCCCGGTGGTGCCGGTTTCCGGCGACTGCAAGCCTTTCCAGGAAGTGCTGATCGAACTCGGCACGCGCCTCAAACTGCCGGCCTTCGTCACCAAGGAGGGCGCGCGCAAGTTCCGCGACTATCCGGATTTCGTCGTCAACTGGGA
>ORJL010581191.1_pt1 | contig 13066 bp, 10 predicted proteins | sample 1779941 | NCBI WGS metagenome assembly ORJL01 (sample SAMEA104232317, study PRJEB22302) | groundwater metagenome | biome: forest; feature: aquifer; material: groundwater | place: USA | collected 2011-08-07 | depth 5.8 m
CATATGGATGCTCTGCTGCGCCGCAACACCCGACATCAGGATTGCTATCCAAAACGTTCACGAGCTCTTTGAGCCAAGATTTTCCAACTTTACTGTCTTGGTTAAGAAGAACAACATATTTAGAATCACACTTTTTAAATGCAATATTGCATGCTCTTCCAAAACCGTAATTTTTTGAGTTATTAATTATTTTGACTTCAGGAAAATTTTGTTGAATAATGTTAAGAGAATTATCACTTGAATTGTTATCTGCCACAATTACTTCAAATTTATCTTTATCATAATTTGAATTAAAAACTGATGCGATGCACTCTTTTAGAAATTTAGCGCCGTTAAATGACACAATAATTATGCTAACCTGCTTTGCCATGTCACATCTTCTCATAAACATCTAATAACTGTTGTGCAGATTTTTCCCAACTAAAAAGCTTCACTCTTTCTAAACCTTTTTTGATTAATTCAATTCTTAATTTTTCATCACTAATTATTTTGTTCATTGCAGCTGAAATATCATCAATGTTTAGTGGGTCTACAAGAATTGCAGAATCGCCAGCAACTTCAGGCATAGAGGATTTATTCGATGTTATAACCGGACAGCCGCAAGCCATTGCTTCTAGAATTGGAATTCCAAAGCCCTCGTGAAGTGAGGCAAAAACCAGAGAAGTTGCAGCGTTATAAAAATAAGGCAAGTCATCTTCAGGAACATAATTAGTGAATATAACTTTAGATTGCAGATTCAATTTTTTGACTGTGTCAAATATTTCCTCATACAGCCAGCCTTTTTTGCCAATAACTACCAGCTTGTGCTTTGATTGGTCTTTAATTTTATTAAATGCTAAAATTATGCGAACAAGATTTTTTCTTGGAATAAGCGAGCCAACAAAAAGAAAAAAAGGCTCTGAAATATGGTAGTTTTTGCTCAAAAAATCTTTTGCAACAATTTTATTCATGACAGCAAAATCATCATCAAAAGCAGGATAAATAATATCTATTTTTTTCTCAGAAACTCCAAATTCCTTGACTATTTCATTCTTTGCAGCAGTAGAAATTGCAATAATTCTATTTGCCATTTTTACTGAATGCTTCAAAAATAGTCTGTAATACAGCCTATTCAAAAAAGTATAACTCTCAGGATAATACAAATAAGACAAGTCATAAATTGTGAGCAAATATCTGCAAGGCTTGAATAGTGGAAGAACAAAAGAAGTTCCATGAAACAAGTTTATTTTTTCCTTTCGGATTTCTCTTGACAGCCAAAATTGCTCCCAAATAATTCTTGCAAAAGCAGATTTTGTTGGAAATTTTGTTATAAATCTTGAAAAATTGGGCTTTAAATTAAGCTTAGGCAAAAAATTATTTGAAAAAAACAAAACATACTTGTTTTTAGAATCTATTTTTGAAAGCAAAGAAAGACATTGTAAAATGTATTTTTCAATTCCAGTTACTTTTCTTTGAATATACCTTGCGTTAATTCCAACACGCAATTGCGAGTAATGCTCAAACTCAAAATACTTCAAATTGTTGAAAACAAAACTAAATAGCGCGCGATAAAAAGCCGCAACATTTCTGTTTTTTGACAAAAAAGAAAACACTGTAAAAGCAGGAATATAATAAACAAAAAAATATGAAAAGAAAAAAATCTTTTGAAAAAAATTGGCGCGTTTAAGAACAAAACGAACCCTATTTCTTGTGAACAAATAAACAGAAATGTAGCTCTTGTAACCGCCAGTTGAAGCTGAAACTTTATGCCAAACTTTTGCCGCAGGAGAATAAACTATTTTAAAGCCGTCTTTTAAAACAGAATAACAAAAATCTTGGTCTTCACAATAAGCAAAAAAATAAGGATCAAAAACACCAAAATCTTTTATTGCTGCGCTTTTAATTAGCATCGCACAGCCAGAAACAAAATTAACCTCTTTTTGTAAATCATGCTGGCCTTTGTCCTCTTCTAAATAACCAACAGGATAAGTTTTTGAAAGCAAAATACTCTGAGAATAACCTGCAGATTCAAGCTGGTTTTTTTTGTAATAATTATAAACCTTAGGACCCACTATTGCAATTTTTTCATCTTTTTGCGCAGTGCAAACTAACTCTTTTAAAACATCCTTATCTACTCGCGTGTCATTGTTGAGAAGAAAAACATAATTCGCGCCATTTTTTACTGCGAATTTAACACCAACATTATTGCCTTCTGCAAAGCCAAGATTTCGCATATTTGCAATCAGTTTAATTTTCGGAAAGTTATTTTTAAAAAATTCAACAGAACCATCACTTGAGCCATTATCCACCAAAATAACATCAAAATTGGGATAATTTATTGATGACAAAGAATTGAGGCATTCTTGCGTGTCTTTTTTTCCGTTCCAGTTTAAAACTATAATTGAAACTTTTGGATGCATAAAGAAGCAGATAACTAACAGATTTAAAAACCTGCTGAGCAGATAAGACAAAATATTTAACCTCTAGCTGCTTAAACAAATAAATGCTGCAAAAAGGGGAGGAAATAAACACCATTGTTAACCTAATTGTTTTTGTGTTAGTTATCATGCTTTTTTCTATTAGCTGGCTGTTATTTGACCTACAAACAAGCTGGCAAGATATTTATCAAGGCGTGTTTAAAATAAAGCCTGCCCAGCAACAGAGCGACTTCAAAACAATCGAAATTGCAATTTATGACCAAGCACCAGAAAATGTAAGCATGCTGAATGCAGGATTAAAAAAGTTTACTGAGGGAAAAATAGTTTTAGAAATATTAAATGTAACAAATACAACTTCAAAAGTAATTCACAAAAAAATAGAAAGCAGCATAATAAAAGAAACAAACAACGTCGATTTAACAATACTTCTCAATTTAGTTGCCCAAAAAAAAGATGGAAAGTATTACTTTGAAAACAAAGAAATAAACATAGGCAATCAATTAAGCGTTGATTTTGAAGATGTTTTTTTAAATGGAACGATACAAAGAGTGAGCTGATTCTTGCATGAGTCGTGATAATGTCAAAAAAAATCCACGCAAAGTGCCTACCGCGACCCTAAAGGGTGTGGCTTGAATGGCACTTTGCTTTGAACACGGATTTTTTAGGACACTAAAAAGTCAGTTAGCAGTTTTCCCCAATGCTGAAGCATAGGGCTAACTAACTTTTTTTTGTTTAGAAACTATTGCAAATTAATTCTCACCAAAACATACCTTGCACACTCATGTTTTTTTCATTAACGGCTCAAATTCTTGTTTATATAGAGTATCGTTTAGAATATCTTTTGCATAATTTTTTCCTTTAAAATAATACCAGATGTGATTATTATAAAATGTAGTTATAAATGCAAATATGTGGAAAAGAGGGGTATTAAACAAAAGTTTTCTAAGCCCAGGGATTTTTCTGAATTTCATTTCCAAATAAACAAAAGGCGTCTTTTTAATGTTAGGCAATATAAATTGCACAGACGTTATTTTATCTCCAATATTTACATAAGACATTGTGCCAAGCCCAATACTTTGTGCATTTTTTACGTACTTAACGCTGTTGACATTAATTCCCATAAATTGCGATAATGCAGTATCCATTGCAACCAAATCATTTGAAGCAAACAATGCATTAGTTATTTTTGGAACACCTGTTCTTGGGCCACTATCTTCCATACTAATTGTTGAATCAACAACTACAAATTCTGGCCGCACAGCAACATTAATTTCAGGTATTGCCCACTCAGTAACATCATGAAATTGATGCCTGAACCTTGGAATGCAGCCCCACTGATTTTTTAGTGCGCCAGTTAACACAGTCACAGTATGAGTTTTTGAAACAGGCACAGTAATCACACTATTGCTATCATGAATAGATTTAGGAACTTCCATTGAATCAAATATTTTTCCATTAATTTTAACAGACACTGTTTTGTCTTTTGACAAATTAACAAATGAAGCAGAATATTTACTGCAAATATCATAAACACCCCAGACTTGTGCTGCTTTTTCAACCTGCCTTGTTGTGGCCACATCAGTATCACCAATAATAATGCGTGATGACGGATACGCATCTCTTACTGTTTTTACAACACCCTCTAACACCCAAGGAGATGTACATTGCCCTGGGACAAGCTGATTTGAGAGAATATTTGGCTTAATAAAAATTTGGGCGCCAAAAACAAAATCCTGCCACTTTGCCAACTCCATCACTTCTTTAACAAGATTAAGCACATCTTCTTTTTTTTGTGCAACTACTTTTTTATTAGCTATAATTGCTGCCATTAATAATTGTTTATTACTTTTCATTTAAAAATGTGCTTGCAAAGATTTTTAATCAATATTGTTTTATTTAGGGTAATGACCAGACTGGCCAAAGAAAAAATAGAACAATTAAACCCTGAATTAACAGTAATTATTCCCACATTAAACGAAGCAAAAAATATCGAATGGGTCATTTCAACTGTTCTTAAACACACACCAACTGCAAAAATTATTGTTGCAGATGATGGAAGCACAGATGGGACAGCTAAAATTATTGAAGAGCTTATCAAAAATAATAGCAACATAGTTTTTTTAGACCGCTCAAAAAAACCGCATGGACTAACTGCTAGCGTTATTGATTCCATAATTCACACCAAAACTAACTTTTTCGTGGTGATTGATGGTGACGGCCAGCATCCGCCAGATAAAATAAATGAATTCATTAAACATTTCAATCAAGGCTCTTCATTTGTTGTTGGAGTGCGCGAATGCGTTGCAAACAAATGGGGACTTTATAGACATTCAATGTCCAAAACTGCAACTGCACTGGCACATTTACGACTGCGGCTAACAGGAACAACTTGCTCTGACCCGCTGTCTGGGTTTTTTGGCGGAGAAACAAATAGTGTGAAAAAAATATTAGAATCACATAATAATTCGTTTATTGGCACAGGATACAAAGTTTTGTTTGATTTGTTAAAATTACAAAAATGGAACATTATTGAAATTCCATATATATTTGGCCTGCGAAAAGGTGGTGAATCAAAAATAAAAAGCAGACACGTTATTGACTTTTTAAAATCATTAATAAGATGATTTTTCTGCAACTTCTGAAATTCTTTCAGCAATTTTTAATGCGTTTAATCCGTCTTCTGCACAAACACGCAGCTCTTCATCATTGACAATACAATTTACGAAATGCTCAATTTCAACTGCAAGAGGCTCTTTTTTTTCAATTTCAAAAATTATAACCTCTCCTTCTTTTCTTTTAAACAAAACGTCTTTAGTGTAAGGACTTGCTTTGCTCGAACGTTTATAGCAAGAAAGCTGCTGATTGATATAGTCTAAATGCAACAAACCATTTTCACCAGTAATTAATACTTCTCTTTTTTTAATCGGGCTCACCCAATTTACGTTAAGATTGACAATAACACCATTGTTTAATTCTAAATTGCATAATAATAAATCATGAGATGGCGTGCAAATATTTTTTTTGGTTACTGCAGAAATTTCTTTTACACCGCTCTCGAATAAGTAATTTAATATGTCAATATCATGAATTGCTAATTCTTTAATAACGCCAGTATCAACAAAACTAATAGGAAATGTGCCTATTCTTGTGACACTCACACCATAAATTTTTCCAATAATTTTTTCGTTTATTTTATTTTTTAATGCAAATACTGCAGGGTTAAATCGCTCTATATGGCCGATTAGACACTTCACATTGTTTTGTTTAACACTCTGCGCAATTTCTTTTGCGTCCTCGCTATTTTGCGCAATAGGCTTTTCTAAAAGAATGTGTTTTTTTAATTCGATTGCTGCCAAAGCAATTTCTTTGTGAAATTTTGTTGGAGCAACTATTGATACCGCATCTACAGATTCATTTGCCAGCATCTGGGCGTAATCAAGATATACTGCTGCATTTTTGCAAAATTTTGCAGCATTATTAAGATTGTCTTCATTGATATCACACAGCGCAACCACATCTACTGACGGCGTATTAAGATACACTCGCAAGTGATTCATTCCCATATTTCCCAGCCCAATTATTCCAACTCTAATTTTTTTCATAGAAATCACACACGCATTTTGCAATATACTTTATTTCTTCATTTGTAACCTGCGGATGAATTGGGAGCGAAATAACCTCTTTAGCACAATTCTCTGCGACAGGAAAATCACATTCTTTGTAACCAAAACTCTGAATATGTTTATACAAATGGAGCGGTTTAGGATAAAAAATTCCTGCCTCTATTTCTTTTTCTTTTAAGTATGCCACTAACTTGTCTCGAATCTGAGGCGCAGTTCTTATTGTATATTGATGAAATACATGCTTATTGCCCTCTTTTGTTATTGGAAGTTTTATTTTATTTGGTGATAATTTAGAAAGTTCATTTGAAAGAAGTTTTGCATTACTTATTCTTTGCACAGTAAATAAATCTATTTTTTTTAATTGCTCAACTCCTAGTGCAGCTTGTATTTCAGTCATACGATAATTATAGCCCAAAGACAAATAATTATATCTCTCACCTTCTTTTTGGCCATGATTTCTAAACTCTCTTGTTTTTTGTGCAAAATTGGCATTGTTTGTCACCAACATGCCGCCTTCACCGCAAGTGATATTTTTTGTTGCATAAAATGAAAAAACGCTTATGTCTCCAAGTGACCCTGCTTTTTTGCCTTGATATTCTGCACCGATTGATTGGCAGGCATCTTCAATAATAATAAGATTTTTCTCTTTGGCTATCTTTTGTATTTGTTCATAATCACAAGTTTGCCCAAAAAGGTCTACAGCAATAATTGCTTTTGTTTTAGCAGTTATTTTATTTTCGATAAGTTTTGGATTAATATTATACGTTTCTTCATCAATATCAACAAAAATTGGTTTTGCGCCGCAAAATAAAATTGCATTAATTGTTGCAATAAAAGTAAATGGTGTTGTTATAACCTCGTCTCCTGGTGAAAGATTCAAAGAATGAAGTGCACAATGAAGTGCAGCAGTACCTGAACTTACTGCAATGCCATTGCGCTGCCCAACATATGCCGAAATATTTTCTTCAAATTTTTTAACTGTTTGGCCTGCCGCAACTATTCCAGACTTAAGAACATTAATTACTGCTGTTTCTTCTTCAATTCCAAAATATGGTTTTGCGAGTCGTATCATTTTTTTCTACAAATATAAAATAGCTGCCCTTGGCTATTCTTTTGTTTTATATTCCCTGAATCATAACCTATAACCTGTTTTTGTTCTATAAACCACTCGCTTTTTTTCAAAAGCAACCCCATCTCAAAATCAAAAAAACCATGAACAAACCCTGCAGTTTCTTCGTCATTTATTTTTATTGAAAACTCTTTATTGCCTAATCCTTTGCCAGTAATTAATGGAAAAACTATGTCTTTTATTACATCTTGATTTGTTCGCTTGAACGCGAGTCCTTCTCCTTTATGCAAAATATTCATCACATCAATAAATAAAATTCCGCCATCTTTTATATGATTGCGCATATTTCTCAAAGCTTGAAGCCTTTCTTGATAAGTTGCAAGATAACCAAACGCGTTAAACAAGCAAAAAATTGCATCAAACTTTATTGAAAGATTCAATGCAGTCATACTTTGCACACACGCGTGATTAATTCTTTTTTCTGCTTGTCGCACCATTTGCTCTGCAACATCAATACCCCACACAGTTGCAGAATTAAGATTACTTGCAATATTTGCAACTCTTGACCCCGTCCCACAACCTACATCTAATATCACTAAATTATCTTGATTTTCTTGTTCTTTATTTTTTAGATGATTTATAATTAAGTTATCAATTGCAGTAAGATACTTCTTTCTGTTCTCTGCTTTTGCATCATAAATATTTGCAAGAGAATTGAAGTGATTTCTGACTGTTTCTTGAGGTTTATTTTCACTCATAAATGCCTGTTGAGATTACGCATTTTTAAGTGTTATGGTATTAAATGGTGGCTTTTGAACAACAATAATTAAATTTCTTCCGCTGCCAATAACTCTGCAAAAAAAATAAAATGGGCCGTATAAAATAAGGCGAAGAATGCTTCGTATTCGCCATTTATATTCTCTGTATGGTTCACTCACAACTACTTGTTTTATGATAAATCTTTGGGTTTGAAAAAGCTTGGCTAGTGAATTTGGAGTAAAATGCCAAATGTGCTCTTGAGGCTGTAAAGATGCCCACTTTGTTTTTAATACCCTTGCCGAAATGCTTGCAAAATTAGGCAAAGCAACAACCATAATGCCGCCTGGCTTTAATATTCTGTGCACTTCGCTCAAAAACTTTCTTGGATCTTCTATATGTTCTAACACATGGTTCATCGTAACAACATCATAAGTATCTGCTTTTAAATTAAGAGAAAAAATATCTTTCTCGTAATATTTTAAATTAAATGTTTTTCTCCCATATTCAATTGCAGCTTTTGAAAGCTCTACCCCTTCTACTTTGAATCCTTTGTCTTTTGCTTGCTTTGCAAGAAGACCTATATTTGCACCTATATCCAGAAAATCACCTTTTGTTTTATACTGCAATACTTGATCAAGTATTTCTTTCATATACACGTTAAATAACGCTTGATTATTTATGTAAAAATCAATTGCGTACTCGCAGTATTCTACTTTAGGCATTGGATTTATAACACCTAAATCACAGTTATTACATTGAAAAAGCGAATATTCTTTTTTGTTTACTGTTCCTTTAATTACTCTTCTCCAATTATTTTTTTGGCAGACAATGCATTGCTTATCAAAATATTTTGTTTTTCTGCGAAAAATTTTCAAAAATAACAAAGACCAGTATGTTAAACCCAGATAATAAAAAAGATATACTGAAATTATAATTCCATTAATTCCATCTTTATACTCTTTTTTTAAAATAAATGCATAACAAAAATAAAGATAAGGCTCAAAAAATAGGGTATACAGATTTGCGCTTTGTTTTTTTGTTAATGATTTGCCATTATCAAAATATATGCCGTGCGCATCCTGTTTTGCATAGCGATGAGCTTTTTCTAGCAAATCATGATAAGAACTACACCAATAATGAATAAATGGATTCCTGAACTTATCAATTTTTCCTTTGACAATCAATTCTTTGTGATTTGATGTTAACTCATAATAAGCGCACCCATTTTTGAAAAGTCGCACGCTTGCCAATGAATTAAGATAGTTACTTTTCAATTTTTTCCCAATAAAATAATAAGTATAATGCCCACGATATGCTTCGACTTTTTTGTTTTGTGCAAGTATTTCTTGCATTTCTTGTTTTAATTCTGCAGTTACACGCTCATCTGCATCAACTATTAGCACCCAATTCTTTGTTGCATTTTTAATACCTAACGAGATATTATATTCTATTAAATTTAATGGGCCGCAGTCGCCATAGATTATTTTTTTAGTATACTTTCTTGCCAACTCAACAGTTTTATCAGTGCTATAATGATCCACGATTATTATTTCATCTGCCCATTTTACTGATTCAATACATGCCTGTATATTTTGCTCTTCATTTTTTGTAGCAATTACTACGGATAATGTTTGCTGTTTCATTTTGCTAACTTATTTTCTCAGCTCACAATGAATCTAACTATTTGTCAAGAACCACCAATGGCTAAAGCACACTGGTGGTATTTGTGATGTATAAAATATAACTGCTTATTTAGCTTTACGCATTTAAAGCTAATGTAATGTTGATCAGACTACACAAACTTTAAATAAGCCGTTTTAATCTCTTACTACATGTCTTTTTACATTTCTGAAAAAGAGAACTTTGAATGCTACAATAAGTATAAAACCATTAATGTTTCGAAATATCACAGGGCATATTCAACTAAATTATTAAAAGACAAATATTTCTTAAAATATGCACAAAGAAGAATTGCGCTAATTTTAAACCAAAATATTAAAAAAAATGCAACCATACTTGATTTAGGTGCAGGTACAGGACTCAACGGATTTATTTTAAAAAAATTAAGGCCTGATATTACCATAATAAGCTCTGATTTATCTTGCGCATTTTTGCAAATAAACCCATCAGAAAATAAAATTCAAAATGACAGTAAGCACATTCCATTAAAAAATGGTTCTGTTGATTATGCCCTTTGTTCACAGGTATTTCACCACTTGCCTTGCCTCAAAGAAACAATGGCAGAATTATCACGCGTTGTTAAAGAAGGAATTTTTATAAATGAAGTCAATTCAAATAACCCTATTTGTTTAATATGGCATTTATTGCAAAAAGATGAAAGAAGACTGTTAAAAAATAATTATTTTGCCCTCATAAAAGAAGTCAAAAAGCACTTCAGAATCACAAAATTTCAATTTACAGAATTTGTCCCTTATTTTAAAACAACAATTAATAAACTGACATTCCCCTTATTTTATTATCATCTAGAACATTTAACCAAAGTACCAATAATTAAAAACTTCTCAGGAAATTATTTTGCCTATTGCCAAAAGCTTTATTAACCATTGTTTATACGAAACCGCATGCAAAATATAATCTTTGAATTAATAAATAGTATTTTACGCAGTTTTGAAAGCATATTTTTAGCTCTCTTATTAGAAATTACAAAACACGCACCAGGTTTTGCAGCATCAACTTTACTTTTAATTGCATTTTCTTGGCCTATTGGAAACATCATCTTAAAAGCAAGTTTTGGCAAAAAGAATATAATCTTAGCAACAGCAATTGGTTTTTTAACAAACATAATCATAATGTACTGGTCAATTTACTTAAAAATACCTGCATTATTTTTCTTTGTATTATTGACTTTTATTTCTTTGATTTCTATTTTTATAAATAATAAGATTACTGCAGAAAAAATAGAAGTATCTGGAAAAATTAAGATTATTTTCATATTTCTGTGCATATACTATCTTATTCCTCCTTTAACATGGGACTACGCATTTGCAAATGAATATGATCTTTTTGCTACTGGAATTAAAAATACTAATGAATTTAGACTGCCTTTAGCAGAAACTTACTACCCACCTGGAGTTGCAATAGTTGGCGCAATATTTAGCAAAGTAATCCCAATACTACCAATTAACAAATTGATGATTAATATTTTTTCATTGCTACCTATATTCATAATTGTTTTATTCTATTTTTTTGGAAAAACTATTCTTTTAAATGAAAAGTTAGGCTTGTTTTTTTCAGGAGCGTATGCTTTAAGCGCACTTTCTAAGAATTCAATTTTTGGAGGTTCGGCATGGCCTTCTCTACTCAGCTTAACATATTCGTTAACATTTTTAATATTCTTTATTTATTCTTTAAATCACTGCAAGAAAATTTTTAATATGCATTCCCTGCCTATATTAATCGCGGCAATTATGATGTCTGGCGCAGTTTTGAGCCATTTTGATACTGCGTTTGTATTGATTTACGCATACATTGCTTTGTTTATTACTTATCTTATAAAAATGGCATCAAATCAAAAATCAAACAAAAATAAATATCACGACAATTACTATGCCATTGCCAAGTTTTTTATTGTACCTTGCATAGCAATTGTAATTATTTCTCCTTTTGTTTATTCAACTATTAAGAATAGAGAAATAGTCAATGCGGCATGGGATCAAAAAAGCTGGTGCTTTCAGCAAAAAAATGAATCGCGCGTAAAAAGTTTTAGCGAAATAATTTTTGTTACAGGGAGAATATTATCCATCTTTGTCATATCAGGAGCATTATTTTTATTGTATACTGCGGGCAATGGCAAAATAAAGCAAACTAATTTTTTCCCGCTGTTTTTAATTATCTGGTCTACAATTATGTTAATTCAAAATACTTGGTTTTTTGTAAGACTCTCCCGCTTATTTCTGCCATATTATCCACTTAACATCATAATGTGGATGGATCTTGCAATTTTGTTTTCTTTTTTGGCAGGATATGGATTTTTTAGTATAGACAATTTAATTAAAATAAAATATTTGAAAAAATATTTTAACTATATTTTAATTGTACTCATAATTGTAACTTATGTTAGTTTTGAAACAAATAACTTTGAAAACATTTATCCTGACCAAGGAGGATATTTAAAAAGAGGCATCGTATCAAAAGGAGATTATGTGTCTTTAGGTGATCTTGAGTTAATGGATTATTTAAAAACCAATGAAAAAAATTTGAAAGGTTCTATTCTTAATAGTAATGAACTTATTGTTGGCAATTTACTGCCTGCAAATTCAGAAAGATATACTTACACACATTTTTATGTTAAAAGCTACCTTGATCCTTCAAAAGAAGAATTTTTTGAAGAAAAAAAAAGTAAGATTAATAAATTTTTTTTTAATCCATTAACTGCTGAATCAATAGAGTTCATAAAAACCAATAATATTTCTTATATTTTTTTATCAAATGAACAATCAACAGGACTTGAAAAACATTCTTACCAGTATAACATCAATTTATTAGAGTCTGGCATATATCAAGTAAAACACAGATTTAATGGTGCAAAACTTTTAAATCTGGCAGATTCTGATTCAAACACTATTTTAAAGCATTTTGAAGCAGAAGATTTCTCTGATGGCGCCATTAAATCATATTATCCGCCGGCTTCAAAAGGAAAAAGTATACTTCTTGATAATACTACAAAAATAACAATTCCGCAAAATAAGCTTAGAAGTTTTATTAACAAAACAATAACCATTTACGTCAAACACACATCATTTGTTAACAAACCTGAATTGACAATAAACTTGAGAAATTCATCAATTAAAGTTAAAACTAAAACAAATCAAGTGATGTTTACTGAAACAAATGTCACTTCAAAATTCATTGAGGGCGATGTGGTTATTTATAGCAATGACAATCTAGTATTTATTCCAATTGAAGTTGACTGGATAGAAATAACGTCAAATTAAACTTACGAATCAACTACATACTCTTTTAGCGCATCATACAGAACACCAGCATAAAACAAGTGCCCTGCTTTGCTAAAGTGGGGATCATAATCAAAATAAAGATTTTCCTGAGGATTACTTTGCTTGAATGCCAAACAAGCATTTATCACATCTAGCTTATTTTTTTTTGCATATTCTTCTGCAATTTCACAGGCAGTAATAGGATATGTTATGTTAGGATCAAAACACATAAACATTCTGCCA
>ORJL010054115.1_pt1 | contig 13062 bp, 14 predicted proteins | sample 1779941 | NCBI WGS metagenome assembly ORJL01 (sample SAMEA104232317, study PRJEB22302) | groundwater metagenome | biome: forest; feature: aquifer; material: groundwater | place: USA | collected 2011-08-07 | depth 5.8 m
CACCGAGTCCCGTTGCATCTCTCCCGCGCAGGTGGCAAGATCGCGGCATGACGCCCGCCGAGGACCCCGTCGACCGGCTTGCGGTCGAGCGCGGCCTGCTCCGCTCCGACCAGGTTGCCGCCGCCCGCGCGGCCTGGAGCGCCGAGCCCTCGCCGCCCTCGTTCCTGACGTACCTGGTCGACCGTTGCCTGCTCACTCGCATGCAGGCCGGAGAGTTGGCGCAGGCGCGGTCGGGCGCGCCCGCAGGCGACACGGTCAATTGCGGTCCGGCGAAGCCTTCGACCCCGGCCTCGCCTCCGTCGACCAAATCCGCGCCCACCGATCGGGGCAAAGCTCCGGCCGACACCGTCGCGTGCGGCCCGCCCAAGGCCCCGGCCGCGGTCCACGCCCTCGACAAATACGGGGTGCTCCACGAGCTCGGCCGCGGCGGCATGGGAATCGTCTACAAGGCCTGGCATCGCGGCCTGAACACCCACTTCGCGATCAAGGCGCTGCTGGACGCCGACGGCGCGTCCGCCGAGGCGCTGCTGCGCTTCCGCAAGGAGGCCCAGGCGCTCGCCCGGCTGCGCCATCCCGGGATCGTCGCGGTCCACGACATCTGGGAGGAGGCCGGGCGGACCTACACCGAAGGAAGAGCAGGAAGTCGGGCAGCGACTTTGGCGTCGCCGAGCATACCCTCTCGAATGCGCGCCGGGTTTCCTCTGTGAGCGAATCGCCGGAGTAGAAAAAGTGATTGGCGGTAGGTGGCGACTCCCCTACCAGCAGCACCCGGCAGGGTGACGGCATGAACTTCCGCCTCAGGGACTCCCGATCATTCATGCCTCCCTCCGCTCCCGACAGCGACATGCGATCTCATCGAGGAGCGCCCGCCACTGCGGTCGAGGCTCATTCGCTCTTCGCTCGAGCCCTGCGATGCCACAATGACCAGCGCTGCCGAGATTTTTCGCGGGAGTGATCGGGTCGGAAACGACGAAGAACCGCTGGAGTCCACCCTCGATCCCCACTTCATGCACTTTGCCGACTTCGATCTCGTAGGCAATGCGCTCACGATCGCCCATGTGCTCGAGGGCGAGCGGGATGGTAGCCTTTTCCGAGTCCCACACGCTGACCAGCGGTCGCCCATCCCGTCCCTTGGCAGTTGCTTCTTTCCTGTCTTCAGAGGAGGGAACGAAGTCCTCTCCGGTCGGCCGGGTCGAACCCGGACCTGCAAACGTGTTGCGTGCCAGGCGAAACACCCGCGCCTCGGGCCGAAGGACCGGCAATCCGAACCAGTTCATCGGTCGAGCGCGACCCGGTTCAAATGGTCGCGCAGGGGAACAACAATCGAGCGGACTGGTTCGTCGTTACTCCCCTCGAAGTGGTTGGTCTTGCGATCCCGGTAGAACCAATGCAGCGACCGGTCAGGAAACACTTCCAGTTCGAGGTGCTCTGAGCCCAAGTCCCAGGCGAGGAGGACTCCGCCTTCCGCTGTCGGTTGCGTGCGCGGAATGCGGAGTTCAGCACCCAGGAATCGGAGTAGCTCGCTCCAGATGGCCCGAACCGCCGCCACGTGCTCGATATCGCATGGTCCGCCGGGTCGGGCCAGGCTGTCGAGATACCGATTCCAGATAGACGGCAGGTCGTCCCGGATATCCATGTCGATGGTAGGGATGCGCGGACGCGATGGGCGTGCGGCGCGCCGGAAAACCACCTCGTATGGGAGGGGCGAAGCGAAGTCCGGTCCCCACATACCAGACCATAGCTCGAGGTGGCCTGCGGCCGAACCCGTCTGTGCGATGGAGGGCGATCCCAGGGTCAGGTTCATTCCGTTCCCTCCTCGGCCGCTTCGGCCACCACGAAGTCCCACGAGGCGATAGGTGACGAATCGCACTCGAGTACGAAACTATAAGCGCCGATCGCAGGGAATTTGAGCACCATCCGGCTGACGATGTTGGCATCTCTGGTCTCGGCTGGCACGACGAAATCCCGCGGGTTAGGTCGGAGGATGTCGGCGCCGCTCCCGTCTAGGCACTTGATATCGACCCTGTGCTTGCCTACATCCGCCGGATCGAACGAGAGTCGCGCTACCAGGAATACCTGCATTTGGGGAGGCGCGCCTCGTTTCACATGGAGACGATTGATCATGGCGCGCGTGGCGCTGAGCGTACCGTCCGGATGACCGGTAGCGTAGTCAGCCAGGAAGATGAACGCCTTCAAGTCCGCGTTCCTCTCATACAAGGAAACTGAGCGTCCGACGGTCCCGGACGCTTCTGTGGTACGACTCTACTTCGCGAGAAGGGTCCCCGGGACCGGCCGTCAGACGGCCGGCGTGGGATCCCATCAGAACGATCATTATCGCAGATCGGCTCCCCAGGTTCAGGGACTACTTCGCCCCGAGCGCCTTCGCCAGGAACTCGAACGCCTTGGCGACTTCCTGCGAGCGCCTGCCGCCCGCCTTTGCGGCGGCATGCAGATCGAGCAGGCCTCGGTACGCGAGCGAGTCGCCGAGGAGCCGTGCGTCCATCGCGCGCGCGATCTTCAGTTCGGCGGCCGTGACGATCTTGGTCTCGCGCACCTGCTCCCGGCGCGCTTTCTTCACCAGCGCGGCGAGCTTTGCTCTGGTGAGCCCGGTCATCTTCAGCAGGTTCCCGAGACTCAGCCATGCAACCAGGGCCTTGTCGATGAGCTCCTCGTAGTTGCGGAGCGGCTTGATGAGCTTCCGGCGCTGCTCGCCGCTGAGCGTGTCACCGGGTTTGTGCGGCCGGCGCTTCGGCTTGTCATCGGTGCCGTCGGGGGTGGTCGTGTCCTCGGTCATCGTATGCTCTCCTGCCGATCATGGCCTGCTTGGACAGCGCGCCAGTCGCGCCGGGAAACATGGTACCGGTCGCGTAGGTGTGGAGCAAGGGGTTGATGTGGTTGATGGGCCTCCCGGACCCCCTCCGATGGGTTGGCGGGATGGGTGGGACCCCTCTGCGCCCTCCCATCGAGGCATCCGCGGGAGCGAGCGACCCCATCCCGGCGACACCTCGGCAAGGTCCTGAAGACGGGTCGGCCCCATCCCGCGGACGGGTGGGACCCATACCCCCAGCGCCGAATCCTCAACCATCGTGGTGGTATGATTTTACGGATTCAACTTCGTGTCGTTCCGGCTCGATTTCGCGCGAGTTCCTTCGGAAATGCCACGGGAATGTGCTCAAGCGCGCGGTTTCCTTGGACAGGGCGGGCCGGCTCGGCTAAGTACCGATAGAGTTCCCTTCGATCCGGGGTGGGGCGTGTCCGCAATCAGCGCGTTGCCGGCGGTCCTCGGCCTGGGACCGGGATCTCTCTACGGAGGCTCGTCCCGTGAATCAAGGCGAGAAGGTCAGCTTCATCTGGTCGGTCGCGGAGCTGTTGCGCGGCCCGTACCGGCCGAACCAGTACAAGGACGTCATGCTCCCGATGACCGTCCTGCGACGGCTCGACTGCGTGCTGGAACCGACCAAGGACAAAGTCCTCGACAAGCTCAAGAGCCTCGAGGGCGGCAAGCTCAAGCGGCCGGACCCGATCCTGTGCCGGGTTTCCGGCGTGCCGTTCTACAACACGAGCCGGTTCACCTTCGCCAAGCTGAAGGGCGACCCGAACAACGTCGCCGCCAACCTGACCCATTACATGAAGGGCTTCTCGGACCGCGCGCGGGAGATCCTCGACCACTTCGGCTTCGAGGAGCACATCGCCAAGCTCGACAAGGCCGACCGGCTCTACCTCGTGGTGCAGAGGTTCTGCGAGATCGACCTGCACCCGGACCAGGTCTCCAACCTCGAGATGGGCACCATCTTCGAGGAGCTGGTCCGGCGGTTCAACGAGGCGTCGAACGAGGAGGCGGGCGATCACTTCACCCCGCGCGAGGTGATCCGGCTGATGGTCAATCTTCTGTTCCTGCCGGACGCCGACATCCTGACCACGAAGGGGGCGGTCCGCACGCTGTTCGACCCGGCGTGCGGGACGGGCGGCATGCTGTCCGTCGCCGAGGATTACCTTCGCGAGCTCAATCCTGACGCGCGGCTGCAGGTGTTCGGCCAGGACTTCAACCCGCAGGCCTATGCCATCTGCGGGTCCGACTTGATGATCAAGGGCCACGAAATCGACAACGTGTGCTTCGGCGACAGCTTCACGGCGGACCATTTCAAAGACAAGAAGTTCGACTACATGCTCGCCAACCCGCCCTTCGGGGTGGAATGGAAACCGCAGGCGGAATTCATTCAGCGCGAACACGAACAGGAGGGGTTCGGCGGACGCTTCGGGCCAGGTCTGCCGCGGATCAACGACGGGTCCTTCCTGTTCCTCCTCCACATGATCAGCAAGCGGAAAGACCCGAAGGAGGGCGGGACGCGGCTGGCCATCGTGTTCAACGGCTCGCCGCTCTTCACGATCGGCGGGGTCGGGCGAGAGCGAAATCCGCCGGTGGGTCATCGAGAACGACTGGCTGGAGGGCGTGGTCGCCCTGCCGGACCAGCTCTTCTACAATACCGGGATCTCGACGTATCTGTGGATCGTCACCAACCGGAAAGCCAAGCGCCGCCGCGGCAAGATCCAGCTCGTCGATGCATCGAGCTTCTTCAAGAAGATGCGGAAAAGCCTGGGAAACAAGCGCAACGAGATCTGCGATCCGCAGCGCGACGAGATTACGCGGCGGTACGGCGACTTCAAGGAGGGGGAGCACGTCCGCATTTTCGAAAATGCGGACTTCGGCTATCGGCGCATCACGGTCGAGCGGCCGTTGCGGTTGAACTTCGCGGTGACGGTGGAGCGTCTCGGGCGATTGCAGGAGGCTGGACCATTTCGAGGGCTGGCGGAGAGCAAGAAGCGGAAGGACACGAAGGCGGCGGAGGCCGATGCCGAGGAGGGCCGGAAGACGCAGGAGGCGATCTTGGCGGCGCTGGGGTCGGTTGCGGCGCATGGAGTGGTGAAGCGACGGGCCGAGTTCATCGGGGCGGTGAAGCAAGCGATCGTGGTCGCAGGAATGAAGGTGGCGGCGCCGGTGATGAAGGCGATGATCGAGGCGCTGGCGGAGCGGGACGAGACGGCCGAGGTATGCACCGACACCGAGGGGAAGCCGGAGGCCGATGCGGAGGCGCGCGACTACGAGAACGTGCCGCTGAAGGAAGACTTGGGCGAGTACATGCGGCGCGAGGTGCAGCCGCACGTGCCGGACGCGTGGGTGGACGAGGGGAAGACCAAGGTGGGGTATGAGATCAACCTCAACCGATACTTCTACAAGTACGTGGCGCCTCGGCCGCTGGCGGAGATCGAATCGGACTTGAGGGGGATCGAGGGCGAGATCGCCCGGATGCTCGGGAATGGCGCCGCGAGTGGAGAAGGCGAAGCCGCCCCATGAGGCGGTGATACCGCCCCTGCCGACCGGCAAGCCTCGTGGGATTCCATGGCCGGTCCGGCGCTCCGCGGGATAAGGTAGAGCCATGGTGGCAGAACTGACAGCGAGTGCCCGATGATGCAGGTGGACAAGGAACTGATCCGCTGGGCCCTGCAGCGCTCCGGCCAGACGGCGGAGTCGCTCGCCGGCCGGTTCCCCAAGATCCGGGAGTGGGAGTCCGGCGACGCGCAACCCACGCTGCGGCAACTCGAATCCCTCGCGAAGAAGACCTGGACCCCGCTCGGCTACTTTTTCCTTCCGAAGCCGCCCGCGGAAAAGCTGCCGATCCCCGACTTTCGCACGAAGGACGACGCGCCGGTCCGGCGGCCGAGCCCGAACCTGATCGAGACGTTGCATTCGATGCAACGCCGCCAGAGTTGGCTCCAGGAGTTCTTGAAGGATGAGGGCCATGAGCCTCTCTCCTTCGTCGGCTCCGCGTCGATCCGCGAAGACCCCAATGCCGTCGCGGGGCGCATCCGGAAGACCATGGGGATGGACTCGGGCTGGGCGAGCCGGCACGACTCGTGGTCCGATGCGCTGCGCGCGTTTCGCGAGACCTCCGAGAGTCTGGGAATCCTCGTCGTCATCAATGGGGTGGTCGGCAATTCCAATGGGCGGAAGCTGGATACGGAGGAATTCCAAGGCTTCGTTCTGACTGACGCGCTTGCGCCGCTCGTGTTCGTGAACGGCGCGGACTATCGCTCGGCCCAGATGTTCACCCTGGCGCACGAGATCGCCCACCTCTGGATCGGTCAAGCCGGGTTGTTCCGCTTGCCGCACATGCAGCCGTCGCACCACGCGGTGGAACAGTTCTGCAACCAGGTGGCCGCCGAGGTTCTGGTCCCGGCAGTGGAACTGAAGTCGGCGTGGCCGCACGAGCGCGAGGACGCCGAGCCATTCCAGGCGCTGGCGCGCAGATTCAGGGTCAGCGCGATCGTGGCTGCCCGAAGGGCCCTCGATTTGGGGTTGATCGACAGGGCCAGATTCTTCGAGTTCTGGGATGCGTACCTGATCGACGAGAGGCGAAGGAAGGGGAGCAGTACGGGGGGGAATTTCTACCTGACCCAGAACGTCCGGGTGGGCCGACGGTTCGCGCGGATCGTCGCCCGCGCGGCGCGCGAAGATCGCCTCCTGTACCGCGACGCGTACCACCTCACGGGACTGAACGGCGCCACGTTCGATCGATACATGAAACACGTGGGGGCGTAGGCGAGCGCATGGCGGTTCCGCAGACGTTCCTGCTCGATGCCAACGTGTTCATCCAGGCGAAGCGCCGATGGTACCGCTTCGCGGTCGTGCCGGGTTTCTGGGATTGGCTCGCATGGCACTACAAGCAGGGAACGATACGGTCCATCGATCGCGTCATGAAGGAGCTGGAGGCCGGGAAGGACGACCTGAGACACTGGGCGAAGAAGAAGGCGCCCAAGGGGTTCTTCGAACCGACGATCGACGATTCCACCGCAGGGGAGTACGGGAAGATCCTCGTCTGGGTCCAGGAACAGCCGCAGTGCCCGCAATCCGAGTTCGACCGATTCGCCGCAGGGGCGGACGGTTGGCTGGTCGCCCACGCCAAGGCGGAAGGATACGCCGTCGTCACCCATGAGGAGCCCGCGGGGGGCGGGAAGCGGGTCAAGATCCCTGACGTGTGCCGCGCGTTCAAGGTCGAGTACACGGACACGTTCGACATGCTCGAGGGGCTCAAGGCGGTGTTTACGTGGGGAGCAGGCGGAGCGAAGTGAGGGAATGAACTGGAAGCCGTATCCCAAGTACCGGGTATCCGGCATTCGTTGGGTGTCCGAACTGCCGGAGCATTGGCGAGTCGCGAGACTAAAACGCGTTGCGGATGTCCGGTTCAGCAGCGTCGATAAGCACTCGCTGGATGGGGAGGTCCCCGTCCGCCTCTGCAACTACGTGGATGTCTACCATCACGACCACATCACGCAGGACTTGCCATTCATGCCGGCCACGGCCACGAGGGCGGAGTCTCACAGATTCACCCTCCGCAGGGGCGATGTTCTAGTCACGAAGGATTCCGAGGAGTGGACTGACATTGCGGTCGCTGCGCACGTCGAGCAAGATCTCGACGGCGTGCTTTGCGGGTACCATTTGGCTCACCTCCGCCCCATGAACGGGGTGATTCGCGGTGACTATCTCTGCCGGTCGTTTTCCGCTCGGGCATTGAATGCACAACTGCAGGTGGAGGCGACAGGCATTACGCGCTACGGGCTCGGCAAAGACGCCATAGACAACGCGCTTTTTCTCGTACCACCCAGTGTCGACCAGCGTGCCATCGCCGCCTTCCTCGACCGCGAGACCGCCCGGATCGACGCGCTGATCGAGAAGAAGGAGCAGCAGATCGAGTTGCTGGAGGAGAAGCGCGGGGCGCTCATCCACCACGCCGTGACTCGCGGACTCGACCCCAGTGCGCCTCTCCGCGACTCCAGCATCGAGTGGATCGGCCAAATACCCGCGCATGGGTCGATCACGCGACTCAAGTACGTCACTTCGCGGATCGAACAGGGTTGGTCGCCGCAGTGCGAATCGGGGCAGGCGGGGCCAGACGAATGGGGCGTGCTCAAGGCGGGGTGCGCGAACGGAGGAGTCTTCGACGAAACCGAAAACAAGACGCTCCCTGCCGACATCGAGCCACTGAGAGAATACGAAATCCGTGTGGGCGACGTCCTCATAAGCCGGGCCTGCGGGACCCGCGAATTGGTCGGCAGCGCAGCATTAGTGCATCAGGTGCGGCCTCGACTGTTGCTCTGCGACAAGCTGTTTCGGATAGTGCCGCGGCCCAGCGAATTGATCGCGACGTTCCTGGTTTATTTCCTGGGCTCGCGGCTTTCGAGATATCAGCTTGAGCGGGACGTCCAGGGGGCAAGTGGATTGGCGCTGAACATTGGCCAGGAAACCGTGAAGGAATTGGTCATACCGCTGCCGCCGATCGGACAGCAACAGGATGTCGCTCAGTTTCTCGATGAAGAACTGCGCACGATGGACCGCCTCCGTTCGGCTGTCGACCGCAGCATCGAGATGCTCCACGAATTCCGGACGGCCCTCATCTCCGCTGCGGTCACCGGTAAGATCGACGTTCGCGCGGAGGCCACCGCATGACCGCCCCGGTGCCCAACCCGACGCCCATCTATCGCTTCCTGCATGTCGATAACCTGTCGACATGCCCGAGCCGTGCTGCGCTCCATGCCCCCAACCACACGCCGGATGACGGCTTGCCGTACCGACCGATCCACAACGTCGATCTCCAGAACCGCAGACGACTCACCCCCGTTCCGTGCGGGTCCCGCGGCGTCATCCACGACTACGTCGCCTTCTACTTCGGCCCGCGATCACCGATGCTGCTGCAGCTTCACGGCGGCCGGGTCCCAGGGTACGCAGAGGGCCAACACCCCTGATCTACCTCATCTCGAGCCTCCAGGCCGTAGAGGGCTGCGGGGCCGCCTACGTCTTCTCGGACGGCCACGGGAATGCCCGCTACACGAGCTGGTTCGACCGCCCGGCGGACCTCGACAATGTGGACTGGGAGGCGGTCTATGCGACACAATGGTCCGATACCCCCGACGACATGGACCGGCAGCGCCGCAAACAGGCGGAATTCCTCGTGCATCGTGCGTGTGCCTGGGAGCCGATCCTGACGATCTCCGTGCTCAATGCGCCCATTCAATCCAGGGTCCATGCGATCCTGGCCACCTTCGACACGGCCTTGCACAGACCCGTGATGATCCAGCCCGAGTGGTACTACTGATCGGGAGCGTCGCCATGCTCACCATCACGAGCGGCAACCTGCTCCAGGCGGACGCGGAGGCGCTCGTCAACACGGTCAACTGCGTCGGCCACATGGGCAAGGGGATCGCCCTGCAGTTCAAGAAGGCTTTCCCGGAGAACTGTAAGGCGTACGAGCGCGCCTGCCGCGCGGGTGAAGTCCAGCCCGGCCGAATGTTCGTCTTTCCAACCGGCTCGCACGTGAACCCGAAGTTCATCATCAACTTCCCCACCAAGCGTCACTGGCGTGAGAACTCTCGCTTGGAGGACATCGACGCGGGCCTCGATGCCCTGGTGAATGAAGTTCGCCGCTTGGGTATCGCCTCGATCGCGGTTCCACCCCTCGGGTGCGGTCTGGGCGGTCTCGACTGGCGCGACGTGCGACCCCGGATCGAGCGCGCGTTCGCCCAGCTTTCAGCCGTGGGGGTCGCCCTCTTCGAGCCCACGGGCGCGCCCGCCCCGAGCGAGATGCCTGTAGGCACTCCACGTCCACATTGGACGGTCGCCCGCGCGCTCTTTGTCGGGTTGATGCGCCAGTACTCCGCGATGGCCTATCGACTCACCTTGCTCGAGATCCAGAAGCTGGCCTACTTTCTCCAGGAGGCCGGCGAGACCCTTCGCTTGAAGTACGAACCGCACATCTACGGTCCCTACGCCCATAACCTCAACAAGGTGTTGGAGGTCATGGAGGGGCATTTCATTCGGGGCTACGGCGACAGCCAGAGACCGGACGTGGAGATCGAACTCCTCCCAGGTGCGGCCGAGGAGGCCGAACAATTCTTGGCCGATCACGCGGCATCGGCCGCGCGAATGCGGAGAGTGGCGGAGGTCATCGAGGGCTTCGAGACTCCGTATGGTATGGAGATGCTCGCATCCGTCCACTGGGTGGATGTGCACGGCACGTCGCCCGCCACAAGCGCCGCGGAGTGCGTCGCGGCGATCCAGGGCTGGACCGACCGCAAACGCGCCATGTTCAAGCCAGAGCACGTCGGCATCGCGTGGCGTACAAGACGCTCGAGGTCTTCGGCCGGCCCGGCCCCGACGGCAAGCCGCGGCCGTTCCACCTCTACAGCATGCGGCAGGCGATCGAGGAAGTCTTCATCCTCGACGTGATCAGGCACTACACGACGTACAAGACCTACTACAAGCTCATCAAGTCGATTGAGGACGACCCCAAGGTGGAGAAGCGCAAGGCCGCGCAGGCATTGGCCCGCTTCATGAGCCTGCACCCGCACAACATCGCCCAGAAGACGGAGGTGATGGTCGAGCACTTCCGCCGCTGCACGATGCACCTGCTCGGCGGCCGGGCCAAGGCGATGGTTGTGACCTCGAGCCGCCTCCACGCCGTCCGCTACAAGCAGGCCTTCGACAAGTACATCGCCGAGAAGGGCTACACCGGCATCAAGACGCTCGTCGCCTTTTCCGGCAAGGTCGTCGATCCGGACGTCGCCCGGGTGGAATACATCCCGTTTCAGGACTCGGACCTCGAGAAGCTCTACTCCTACGTCCGTTTCCTGCTGACGAAGCTACCGCCCGGGGATCGCGGGCCGGTGTACCGCTTCGACGAAGAGGTTGCGCTCAAGTACTACCGCTTGCAGAAGCTGAGCGAGGGTTCGCTCCTGCTGGAACCCGGCACGACCGGGGCGGTGGGCGGTCCGACCGCCGTGGGGACTGGGCTGCCCCACGGCGAGAAGATCGAGCTGTCGAAGCTGATCGACATCGTCAATGAGCGCTTCGGGACCGAGTTCAAGCCCGCGGACCAGCTGTTCCTCGACTCGATCCGGGAGGACGCGGTCGCCGACACGAATCTGCGGGAGGCCGCGCTGGCGAACACGCAGGAGAACTTTGGGTACGTCTTCCGCAAGGCGCTGGAAGGCCTGTTCATCGACCGGATGGAGCAGAACGAGGAGATCGCCGCCCGCTTCATGAACGACAGCGAGTTCCAGGAGATGGTCGGCAAGCACCTGCTGAAGGAGGTCTACGGCCAGATTCGCGCGCAGGAGGAGAAGCGCCGGGCAGAACACGTCCTGCCCTTCCGTCGAGTCGACCCGCGCGAAGAGGACAAGTTCAAGACGTGCGTGCCGCTGATGACGCTGAAGGCAGCCGCGGGGGGATTCGGCGATGTCCAGTCGGCGGAAATCGATGGCTGGGTGGAGCCGCGGACCCAGCGGACGCTGCGTCCCGGCATGTTCGTCGCACAGGTCGTCGGGGAGTCGATGGTCCCGAGGATTCCGAACGGCGGTTGGTGCCTGTTCCAGGGACCCGTGGAGGGGAGCCGGAACGGGCGCATCGTGCTCGTCCAGCACCAGGACATCAGGGATACGGAGACGGGCGCGAGCTACACGGTGAAGCGGTACGCGAGCGAGAAGACGATGCGGGCGGATGGAAGCTGGGAGCAAACGTCGGTGCGGCTCGCGCCGCTGAACGCTGCGTTTGGGCCGATCGAGGTGTCCGCCGGACTCGCAAGCGAGCTCAGGGTGATTGCGGAGATGGTGGAAGTGTTGGCGGCGTGAGTGCCTTCGGTGTCGCCGTGTTCAGTAGTCGACCGTGAAAGGGGGAATCCCAGATGCCGATGCGCCACGCGATTTGGAAGGTCGGGGCTCAACCCCAACCCCTCGCAGAATCATCGCTCGCCAGCGAGAAGTTCCTGGAGGAAATGATCGTCGCCGCACCACGGTTGCTCTCTGATGAGTGGCTCTTGATTGGGAGGCAGGAGGACACCGGCTTGGGCGGTCGGATCGACCTGCTCGCGATCGCACCCGACGGTTCGTTGGTCTTGATCGAGTTGAAGCGCGATCGCACGCCGCGCGAGGTGGTGGCGCAGGCGCTCGACTATGCTTCGTGGGTCGAGAAGTTGCGCGCGGAGCACGTCGCCGCGATCTACGGTCGCTTCCGGCCCGGCCGGAATCTCGGGGAGGACTTCAAGAAGCAATTCGGACACGAACTGGACGAGGAAGCGCTCAACGACAGCCACCAGATCGTCATCGTCGCGGCCTACATCGACGAGAGCGCCGAGCGCATCGTCGCATACTTGAGCGAGCGCGAGATCCCGATCAACGTGCTGTGCTTCCAGGTATTCGCGCATGGGAGCGAGCAATTCATCAGTCGCGTCTGGACGCTGGATCCGTCTCGCACCCCCGTGGTTCCGGCGAGTGCGGATGGGGAGCCGTGGAATGGCGAATTCTACTCTTCCTTCGGCGAGGGAGAGAGTCGCTCCTGGCAAGACGCGATTCAATATGGCTTCATTTGCGCAGGTGGAGCCCCGTGGTACAGCAGAACTCTCAAGCTGCTGAAGCCCGATGACCGCGTCTGGGTGAGGGTACCGGGTACCGGCTTCGTCGGAGTCGGACGCGCGACGGGTCTCGCGCAGCGGGCCGCCGATTTCCACCTCAAGACTCCGACCGGCGAGGCGCCCGTCCTCGACGTGGCCAAGAGGGGGCACTACCATCGCGACTTCGTCGATGATCCCGGACGGTGCGAGTGGTTCGTGCCCATGCGATGGCTGGAAACCGTCCCAGTGGCGGCGGCGGAGAGCGAAATCGGCCTCTTCGGGAATCAGAACACCGTCTGCAAGCCCACTACTCCGAAGTGGCGCTCGACCGTGGAGAGGTTGAAGGTGAAGTTCCCGAAGTGGGATAAGTGAGGAGATCCCGGAGAGCGGGGCTCAAGTGACCCGGCATGGCTGCCAGTCGTACCCGTGCCGCGCACGGGTACCGCCACAAACCGCTGGAGTTCCCCCTCGGAGATGTCGCGCCCACCGAGTCCCGTTGCATCTCTCCCGCGCAGGTGGCAAGATCGCGGCATGACGCCCGCCGAGGACCCCGTCGACCGGCTTGCGGTCGAGCGCGGCCTGCTCCGCTCCGACCAGGTTGCCGCCGCCCGCGCGGCCTGGAGCG
>ORJL011680080.1_pt1 | contig 13061 bp, 8 predicted proteins | sample 1779941 | NCBI WGS metagenome assembly ORJL01 (sample SAMEA104232317, study PRJEB22302) | groundwater metagenome | biome: forest; feature: aquifer; material: groundwater | place: USA | collected 2011-08-07 | depth 5.8 m
AATAGCTTTTATGGAAAATGAGCTTTATACTATGTTTAATTATAATATGATTTTAATTATAAATTTTTTAAACTGGCGACTTTCTACTACCTGATATGCAATATTTTATTTTAAGTAGATTTATAACAGCCAGCAGTTTTAGCTGGCGACTTTCTCCTACCTTATCTGTTTGATATTAAAAAAATAGCAGAATTATCGAATTTAGAGCTGTCTTCGAAAGAGGCGGCAAGCTTTGCCGCGCAGTTTGAAAGTATTTTAAAAATGGTAGATAAAATAAAAGAAGCGAAAAGTGAGAAGCGAGATAAGAGAAGCGAGATAAGAGAAGCGAGAAACGAGAAAAGAGAAGCGAGGAGCGAGGAGCGAGAAGCGAGAGGCGAGGATTTACGGCAGGATGTTTCAAGGATACACAAGTCGGTTGATAAATTAAAAAAAGACTATCAGTCGCCGGCGGTGTTTAGTTAGCTTGTAGCTTCTTAGCTTTTTAGGATATGGAATATTTAGATAACTATAATAAATGGGAAGAAAAAGTGCACGCGTTTATTTCTTATAATAAAGAAGCTGAAGGCGAGGAGCCGCTGGAGGCGAGCCTCGCCACAGGCGGGGGTGAACTTGCTGATTGGCCCATCGCGATTAAAGATGTTTTATTAACCAAAGATTTTAAAACTACAGCGGCGAGCAAGATTTTGGAAAATTTTGAACCGACGGAAGACGCGACAGTCGTGGAAAAATTGCGCGCAGCGGGCGCCAGAATTATTGGTAAAACAAATTGTGACGAATTTGCTATGGGTTCATCGACGGAATTTTCCGCGTTTGGTCCAACCAAAAACCCGTACGATTTAGAACGGGTGCCAGGTGGCTCCAGTGGTGGTTCGGCCGTCTCTGTTGCAACCGGCATGGCGCGCGTAGCCATCGGCACAGACACTGGCGGCAGTGTGCGTCAGCCCGCTTCTTTTTGTGGTGTGCTAGGTTTGAAACCAACTTACGGTAGAATTTCTCGTTATGGTTTAATCGCGATGGCCTCTAGTTTGGATACAGTCGGCATTTTTTCTCGCACCGCTTCTGACGCCAAAAAAGTTTTGGAAATTGTTTCAGGCCCAGACCCGCTTGATGCAACTTCTGTGAATCGTCATTCCCGTGAAAACGGGAATCCACTAGACATAAATGGATCCCGTGTCAGGCACGGGATGACGGGTGGGGAAAGTTTCAAACTCGGTTTAGTTAAAGAAGTGGCAGAAATGGAACTTGAGCCCGAAGTTAAAAAAGTTTTTGAACAGACTAAAAAAACTTTAGCTGAACTCGGCGCGGACTTTGTGGAAATTTCCATACCGCTCCTACCTTTGTCTTTACCGCTTTATTATATTATTATGTCGGCCGAAGTCAGTTCAAATATGGCTCGCTATGACGGGCTTCGGTTTGGGACCAAAGCCAAGGCCAAAAATTTGGCTGATTATTATAAAGAAGCGCGCGCCAATTTTGGCGCAGAAGTGAAACGGCGAATTTTGTTGGGAACTTTTGTTTTGTCGCACGGTTATCACGAGGCCTATTATGAAAAAGCCACGGCTTTGCGCGCGGATTTAACACAACAAGTTGAAACAGCATTGGAACATTGTGACGCCCTATTTTTACCCACCACACCCACCACGGCTTTTAAAATTGGTGAAAAAATTGACGACCCGGTAAGTATGTATTTGTCTGACCTCTTTACGGTTTTTGCCAATTTAAGCGGTCATCCAGCCGTTTCATTTCCGGCGGGTTTTATAAACAATTTACCGATTGGTTTACAGCTCGTAGGGAAAAATTTCAGCGAAGAAAAATTATTGGATATTATTTCTAGTTTTGAAAAAAATACAGATTTCAATAAAAAAGAACCCGCTTGAGCGCGGGTCTTTAAATTTTGGTTTTGCCTTGCTAATTATTTTTTAAGAGGCAATGCAAGGCGATTTCAGATAACTCTTCCTCGAGGCAGTAAATGATTTCTCCTCGAAGCGTTTTTGAAGTTATGGTGACACGATAATAAGGTTGACCACCGGCAAAGATGACCGAGCGGTTGGTTTCACCAGTAAGCCCAACCATCTTTTGGCTGCGATGACTCGAGATTAGTTGTCTAACTTCTTCTGGCATTGATTTTTTTAAATCTTTTATGAATTTGATGATTTTGACTTTTAGGGGTGGGCAAACTCTTGGGACCAAGTTAATGCTCATTGGTTTAACTTTAATACTCACAGGTTTAACAGCGATTGGCTTCTCTTTCATATCTCTCCTTGAAAATGTAAAAGGGCAGTTTGTTTCTTTAAGTGTATTAAAATTATCGGCTTTGTCAATTACAAAGTCTTTGCTATAATGTAGCAACTGTTTTCTTATATAAATATTATGGATAATCAAATGAATGAATCAATGACTCCGTCCGCTCCGCAACCGCCCAAGAAAAATCTTTTTGACACGCAATCCAAGCATACTTTTATTTTTGGCTTGGTGACGGGCGTGGCCGTGTTAGGTTTAGTTGGCACGATTGTGTTTGGGTTAATGTATTTTAAAGGTGGCAACGCCGATCCTAAAACTATTATCGGCAATAACAACAATGGCAATGATCAAAATATTGTCTTGGCCGAAGTTTCGGACAGTGACCATATCAGAGGGCCAAAAGACGCGCCGGTCACGATTATAGAATATTCTGATTTAGAATGTCCGTTCTGCAAACAATTTCATCCGACTGTCCAACAACTCTTAAAAGAATTTCCGACACAAGTGCGTTGGGTTTTTCGCCATTTTCCAATTGCCCAACTTCACAGTAAAGCCCAAAAAGAACACGAGGCCTCTGAATGCGCGGCGGAACAGGGTAAGTTTTGGGAATTTATTGACCGTGTTTTTGAAGTGACACCCGCCAATGATGGTTTAGATCCAGCGGAACTGCCAAAAATTGCCAAAGCCGTGGGCGTGGCAGATATTGCCAAATTTCAAGAATGTTTAGCTTCTTCTAAATACGAGGGTAAAGTTAACGAAGGTGTTCAGAGTGGTTTAGACGCGGGCGTGCGGGGGACGCCAGCTTCGTTTATTAACGGCGAACCTGTTTATGGCGCGGTGCCTTACGCCCAGCTTAAAGCCGGTGTCGAACAACTTCTAAAATAATTATGTTAAGTTCTGCCAGGAGCGGGCGTATTTCTTGGCCAGCTTTGGTTAGCATTGTCGTTGTTTTAACTGTTATTTTTGGCTTGGGGTATGTAGTTTTGCAAGATAATCAAGAAACTATCGTGGAAACTCCGCGCCATTTGCTTGGTCCGGAAACAGCCGCGGTTTTAATCGAAGAATTTTCTGATTTTCAATGTCCGGCTTGCGAGGCGGCCGAACCAGTAATCAAACAAGTTTTGGCAAAATATAAAGATAAAGTGAGATTTTCCTATCGGCAGTTTCCGTTAACGACCGTTCATCCTTTGGCGATGCCAGCTTCAATTGCTTCAGAATGCGCCGATAAGCAAGGTAAATTTTGGGCCTATCATAGTCTGCTTTTTTCGAATCAGCCGAATTTTCAACCAGCCGATTTAGAAAATTACGCGCGCCAAGCGAGCTTAGATATTCCAGAATTTAATCAGTGTCAAAGCCAGTCAGCCGATGTGGAAGCGCTTATTAGAGGCGATATGACTTTAGGCAATCGGCAAGGTGTTTCAGCTACCCCAACTTTCTTTGTCAATGGTCAAAAAGTTGAAGGTTATGACGAGCTAGAAAAAATTGTGGCTGAAAAATTGAAATAGTTATAAAAAGATATAAAATAAATCCATGTCATGGTGGCAAAGTTTAAATCCTACCCCGATAGCTTTTTGGCTCGGGGGGTGGCCGGTTCATTTTTATGGACTAGTTTTGGCGATCTCGTTTTTGGCGGCTTATTTTTTTACAAAATATCGAGCGGAAAAAATAGTTTTTAAAGATTGGGAAAAAGTTTTTTGGGTAGTTTTTGGGAGCGGGGCGGTCGGCGCGCGCGTTTGGGATTTTTTCTTTTATCAAAATTTCTGGGAGCAAAAATGGTATGAAATATTTTTTGTCTGGCAAGGTGGTCTCGCCATTTTTGGTTTTCTGCTGGGCGGATTTTTAGGGCTGATAGTTTGTATAATCTCGTCATCCTCGCGAAGGCGGGGATCCACTGAAATAAATGGATTCCCGACTGGATCGGGAATGACGACCCTATTAAAATTTATAATTCTGCTTGCGCCCGTATTTATTTTGGCGCAAGCAGTAGGCCGTTGGGGTAATTTTTTTAACCAAGAGCTTTATGGCGCGCCCACAAATTTACCTTGGGGTATTTTTATCGCGCCCGCCAATCGTCTGCCCAGCTATGAATTTTTTGAATATTTTCATCCAGTTTTTTTGTACGAGAGTTTGTGGCTCTTTTTAGGGTTAGGAATTTTTCTGTGGCTGGAAAAGAAACAACCCCCACCCAACCTCCCCCTTGAAAATGGGGAGGGGAATTTTTCTTCAGCTCTACCTTTTGAAAATGGGGAGGGGAATTTCTCTTCAGTCCTCCCCCTTTTCAAGGGGGAGGATAAAGGAGGGGGTAAATTTATAATTTCACAAAAAATTCTACTCGCATTTTTTGTGGCTTGGATCTTCACGGGTCGCGTTTTAATGGAACTTATTCGTCTTGACCCAACTCCGCTTTGGTTTGGTCTGCGCGCCCCTTTGGTTTATTCAGCCCTGATTGCCATTTTTGCGATAATTGTTCTATTTAAAGGGATTTTTAAAGATTTATCTAAAACCACATAATGTAACATCTTGACAAATTGGCGGTCTTTATATATAGATAAGCCGATTTCCCTGATGTTTACCATGAACAATATCCGCCAAATCGCTAATAAATACGGAACCCCAGACCAAGCTTGGTTATCAGACCAAAAGCTATATTTTACTCAAAAAGCGTTGGGTCAGTCATTTAACTCAAAAAACAATACCATCTGGAGCCAGTTGGCGCATTTAAAAATGTCTTACGAAATAAGCTTAATTACTTTACGCCGTTTTCATTTAATGCCAGTTTTGTCCTTTGGAATGGTCGCGGCAGTTTTGCTTTTGGCAATTTTCCCAGCGGTTCGTTCGGCGACCAAATTGGTTTTGCCGACCAGTCCTTTATATGTGGCCAAGCTGGCGGCCGAGCGCGCCCAAACGGCGATTACTTTTTCCACTAACGGCGAAGCTATCCTGCATTTGGATTTGGCTGGCTCTCGTTTGGATGAATTGCAAAGTTTAAGTTTTGAAAATAATTCTGAAGCCAAAGAACAAGTTAAAAAAGTTGCCCGACAATATACCAGCGAAGTTCAAACTGTGAAAAATCGTTTGGAAATTTTGACGCAAGAAAAAAAGAATGGCAACAGCGTCAGCATTACTATGGCCAAATTACTTTTGGATAAAAGTTTATCTTATCGTCAGACTTTAGAAGCTTTGCAAAATAAAGATCAAAGTATTGTTGATGCCATAAAAGAAACTCAAGCCGCAGTGGATAGCGCGACCACAGTTTTGCTCGATGCCCACGATTTACAAACTGAAGGCGTGACCGAGGCCGATGTCAAAAAAGCGGTGGAAACAAAAGTTAATCAAGTTGAAACGCAAGTGAATAATTCTACGGCTACGAATTTTACAACTGATTTAAATATGGTCAAGCAAGATCTCAAAGCCGGGGAGTATTCATCGGCTTTTAATAAAGCCACAGATTTGGAAGCCAAATTACCTGAAGCAACAAGTACTGTCACGCCCAGCGCGACCGTGCCAACTCAACAAAACCCGCTTAGCGGGTCGTCCACCGCGCCCTAGGTTATTTTCGTGCGGTGCTTAGTTCTTTTTAAATTTAATAACCCCCACCCAACCTCCCCCTTGAAAATGGGGAGGGGAAGACAGACCTAGTCCTCCCCATTGAAAATGACGAGGTAAAGCCCTACCCAGTCCTCCCCATTGAAAATGACGAGGTAAAGCCCTACCCAGTCCTCCCCCTTTTCAAGGGGGAGGATAAAGGAGGGGGTTTGAAACATTCTTAGAAAAATGCGCAGACATCAGATTCTAGATTCTAAATTCCAAATTCTAGATTCTAATTTTCTTCTCATCTTTCTGGGTACGTTTCGCGCCCAGGGCCGTTGGTCATTTGGCCGACAGGCATTCTTTTAGGCGAGTTTAGTAGCGTTTGGCTCTTGTAGTCAGCGCCTTGCTCTAAGGAATACGCTCCTTCAAATTTTTTGACTTCGTTTTAACCTTCTTTTATCTGGTTTTAATATTTTTATTTTAACCAGCGAGAGGAAGTAAAGGTCGATCTTGTTCGATCGGTTTTTCAAGGGTCGAAATCCGCTTTACCCCTGCACCAAAGTTGGTGAGGGGCTCGTCTACCACTCTAAACTTGTGGGTTTACTCCGCCAGTTTTGGTGTGGGGGTTTGCTTAAGCGCGGGTTTTGATTCTAAGAAAAACAAATTGGCAAGAACTTTCCTTTGTATTGTGAAATTATGGGAGCGCCCCTGGCTTCGCCTACGGCCAACACCCAACAAACGATTCCCAACTTTAATGTTGTTAGTTGTTTGTCGTCGGTTGTTAGTCGCTTCGCAAAGCTCCAAATCGCCCCGAAATTTTTACAGTCAGGGTTAAAATATTGGGTTAAAATTTTTGTCGCGCAGTACGTGAAATTAATGAACAAAAACTTTATGTCTAGCTTAAAAAAGCTTTTTGTAGGGTTCGCGGTTGTCGCTTTAGTTTTGGGCGCTTTTGGCGCTTTCATTACTCCGGCTTCTGCTGCGATGCCAGCGGCTGGTTCACTCATTAAAATGGCGGGTAATTCTGCTGTTTATTACTATGATGGTACCAAGCGCTTTGTCTTCCCTAACGAGAAGACCTACAAAACCTGGTACAGTGATTTCTCTGGCGTCGTGACCGTTTCTGCCACAGATATGTATACCATATCTATTGGCGGCAATGTGACCTATCGTCCGGGCACTTATCTGGTTAAAATTACTACTGATCCCAAAGTATATTCGGTTGAACCGGGCGGAAAACTTCGCTGGGTGACGACCGAGGCCATTGCCATTTCACTTTGGGGTGCCAACTGGAACACCAAGATTCATGATGTCTCGGATGCCTTTTTCGTGAACTATGTCACGGGCTCTTCTATGACATCGGCGATGTATCCGGCTGGTTCACTCGTTTCAAATGGCGGCAACAATTATTATGTTGACGCTAACAATGTTTTGAGAAAATTCTCTTCAGCCGCTTCTATGAGCGCGAACCGCTTTTGGAATAGCTTTGTCCAGACCTTAGCCAGCACGACTGGTTATACTATGGGCTCTGATATTACTGGCGCTGAAACTACTTTCACAAATGTTGCTGGTTCTTCGGTCGTCGTCTCAACTGGTACCAGTTTGTCCGTTTCGGCGGCCGCTGACACACCAGTTTCCGCGACTCACGCTTCAGGCACTGCTTATAACAATGCTTTGAAGTTCAACGTCACCGCTGGTTCTGACGGTGAAATTAAAATCACTGGCGTCACCATTACTCGTGGCGGTATTTCCATTGATAGCAATATCTCTGGTGTGGCCGTCTTTGATGCTTCGGGCAATCGTCACGGTAATTTCGTGACCTTCTCGGACACCAAAGCGACCTCGAGCTTTACTTCTGACCCAATTATTGTTTTAGCTGGTACCACGCAAGCTATTTGGATTAAAACAAATATCTCTGGTACTTCTGGTACTTATCAATTGTCTCTGGCCGGCTCGTCTGCCATCGCGACCACAGCCACGGTTTCTGGTTCATTCCCAATTTCTGGGAACATCTTTACCTTGGCTAACGGCGCGGCCATTGTCGGTACTTTGACCGCGGACGCGGTTTTAGTGCACAACAACGGCGCTAATGATGTGACGGCTGTGTCCGTGAATTTGGGTACAACCAATCAAGAAATCGCGAAGTTCCGTTTTGTGGCTGGCGCCAATGAAGACATGAAGATCTCCAAGATCACGATGTATAACAATGGCAACACCAATGACGCGGATATTTCCAACATCAAGTTGGTCGGACCAGATGGCACCACTTTAGCGACTGTCGCCAACGCGACCACTCGCAATGTTGTGTTCAATCTGTCCGCCTCTCCTTACACGATTATCAAGGGTAACACCAAAGATTTATCGGTGAGAATTGATATCGCTGGCGGTTCCACTCGCAATGTCCGTTTTGTTATTCAAAACGATTATGACATTGAAGTCATCGGTAAAGACACTGGTTCGGGTATTTTGGCGACAGCGGCCACAACCGTTGACGGCGCTTTCCCAATTGGTGACACTTCCGCTGGTGGTGCGAACTGTGCCGCGGCCATTAATTGTATTAACAAGTTAACTATTGGCGCGGGTACTGCTTTGTTCAACAAAGCGTCTGATAGCACCACTGGCAATATTGCCGTGGGCGCGACCAGCGTGGTTTTGGGCAAGTGGGAATTCACACCACAGGGCGAAGATATGGAAATTCGCCAAGTGGCCTACACTTTGACTCGCACCGTGGCCTTGACTGGCACTTTCCGCGTTCAGGTTGACGGCTCCACTGTTTACAGTGTGGCTCCGGCCTCTATGGGCGCGACCGGTGTCAAGACAACTGTCACTTTGAACAGTTATCCAATTTTGAAAGCTGGCGTTAAAGCCGTCTTCACAATGTTGGGTGATATTTCAACAACTGCGACTTCTGGCGTGACCTATTTGGCCGCGTTAGATATTATGCAGGTCAAGCGCATTTCAACCAATGACTTGGTTGACCCAAGCGTGACCGACACTTCGGCTAACACCTTAACAGTGTCAACAGCTTCAATGTCTGTCTCCAAGAACACTTCATTCTCTGACACAACTGTCGTGGCTGGTTTAGCCAATGCTAAAGTTGGTTCATACAACTTTACAGCTTCTTCCACGGAAGATGTGGCAGTTTCTTCCATTACTGTGGCTTTGACCAACATTACCAATATTTCTAACTTAATGTTGAAATTTGGTACGACCCAGTTGGGCTCAACCACAACTTCTCCGGGCGCTTCCAATGTGGTGTCAATTTCTGACTTCACTGTCACTAAGGGCACTTCGGCGACCGTTGATGTTTATGTGACGACCAACAGCGCGACTACTGGCACGGAAATTTCTTCCTTGACAGCGACTTCCGCGACTGGCAAATCGTCCGGCACAACTGTGACAGCGACTGGTTTGACCTCAACTGGCCAGACCATCACTTTCTCGACTGGTGGGACAGTGACCATCGCTTTGGATACAACCAACACACCTGTGAGTCAAATTATGCACAGCGGTATGGTTGACCAAACGCTTTTGGCGACTCGTTTAACCACGAACAATGCTGAAGCGGTTAAAGTGACCAATATTCAAGTGACTGTTGCCAATGGCGCGGCTGATTTCAAAGACTTAAAACTCTTTGTGAACGGTTTGCCAGTTGGTACGACTGTTCAGTTGGTCAAGGGCGTGGCTTTGTTCTCTAACGCGGCTGGTTTATTTACCATCGCGCAGGATTCAACTATTACCTTGTATGTCAAGGGTTCAACGACCACTTCAGGAACAATGGATTCAACAGCTGTGGCTAATGTTTCCATTGACTACATTGAAGCTATAGGTCTTTCCGGCGGTACGACAATTAAGCCGGGCACAACCTTGCAGACAACTTGGACTGGCACGACAGCCGCTATTACCACTGCCAACTTAACAGTGGGTGATACCACTGGTTTCCATCGTGGCGATGTAGTTTATGTCGCGAGTAATGTGGGCGGTGGTTCTGGTTCTTTAGGTATCGTTTTATCAGAGCCAACTACGACCACATCTTTGACGGTTTCTGTTATGACAGCTGTGACAACCAATGCGGCTGGCACAATCACTAAGATTGCTTCTGGTGCTTGGACTCCGTCTGACAACTCGGACAACCCGGATATTCCGACGGTTGACACTACTGTCACATCATCCAAGGGCTTTAATGTTGGCGATCCGGTGATTTATTCTACCGGCACTGACACTGCTCTGGGTTATGTTTCTGCTATTTCTTCTGCTACTCAAATGTCCATTGCTTCCTTAGAAAATATCGCGGGCAATGTGGACATTGTGGCGAAGATTGGTACTGATACTGTGACCACAACTTCTAATGGCACGGCCGCGACAGCTGATACAGTTGTTGCTGGTGAAGCCGAAACAGTCGCTTCCACTTCCGGCTTTAATGTCGGTGATATGGTTTTTGCTGTTGATACTGTGAATGCCGGTCAAATTGGTATTGTCACAGTAGTTGGTTCCACCACTTCAATGACAGTCAGCACCCAGGGAATTGTGGATGCGACTGCTGGTACTTCGGTGACCTATGTTCGTGTGGGCGCGGTTAACCCAGCAACTACTTTAGTCTCGACAGCAGCTTCTGCTGGCGCGGCAGTGATTGCGGGCGTTGCTCATACCGTCACTTCCACCACTGGCTTTGGCGTGTCTGATGTCGTTATCTCCCAGCATACCGCTGGCGGTCCTTTCTTGGGCCGAGTGACTGTGGTTACTAGCGCGGTTCTGATGACCGTTGCGTCATCTACTGCTGATGCTGGTTTAGACGCTCGGGTTACTCGTTTACCGGGCGCGGTTTCATCTGGCAAATTCATTACCATGCAAGATGTTGAACCAGTTATTACAGCTACTGCTGGCTTTGTTGGTGGTGCCGCGACTCCGGGCACTGGCCAAGAAGTTGGTAAGTTTGATGTCAAGGCCGATGGCGACCGCAACTTGTCATTAACAAAGTTCAATGTCAAAATGGGTGGTTCTAACTTCCCGTGGAAATATGTGAACAGTTTTGATATGTATGCTGGCGCTACCTTGCTTTCAAGCGCGACCAATACGATTGGTACTATTGAGGCAGATGCTGGCGGCACTTTTGTCATTACTGGTTCCACAACCACGATTAATCTTTGTCATGTGACGACCGAGGCCAACGCGAATGGCGAATTAGCCATTGTCGGCGAAGGTGGCGCTTCTGGCGCTATTATGGATAAAATCCGCGCCGGTGATATCATTGGTTTCTTCGTTAGCTCAACCGCTTATGTAACCTATACGGTGACTTCGGCCACCGTGGGTATTGCGTGTACTGGTGGAGCTGGCGATGCTGGCGATGTCGCCTTGGTGGTTTCTGGTGGCAACCTCGTGGGTACCGTTAGTGATGATGTGACCCCGATCTTGTATGTTTTCAGCTTGTCCTTTGATACGAACAGCGCGACTCCGTTGCCAGCCCAGACTATCACTGCTGGTTCCACCACAACCTATACGGTTAAGGCGGACACCACCAATGTGAAGACGGGCGTAACGAGCGGCACTGTGAATTTCAATGTTCAGGTTGCTGGCACGCAAGGTTCCACGGGCGATGTGACTTGGGCTTATACGCCATCTGGCGGTTCGGCTATTACAGCTACAACCGTTTCGGATAGCTACCCAGTCAATGGTCCGACCTTCACTTACTAGTTTAATATGGCTTAAGGTTTAGTTTTTTCTAAACCGCTCCCGCCCTTCCGATGGCCATCGGAAGGGCGGGAGTTTTATATCTCGTCAATAATCCTCCCCCTTGAAAAGGGGGGAGGATCAAAAAACTCTCCTCCCCCTTTTCAAGGGGGAGGTAGGTGGGGGTTACTTGCTATTCTCGCCTGCCCCGTAGTGAACGCGAAGCGTTCTACTACTGGGGTCATCCCTCGCCAGCCGGTGGGCTGGTAAACTCCGGCGGGAATCTATTGTATTTCACCCCCTCCTGCCTCCTCCCCCTTGAAAAGGGGGAGGACTAAATTTCCATCTCGTCATCCGTCGGCTGACGGATCCATTTGTATTTTCAAGGAGAAGGATCAAGAAACTCTCCTCCCTAATTTAGGGAGAGTTCTAAAATAATCCTCCCCCTTTTCAAGGGGGAGGTAGGTGGGGGTTACTCCTTCATCAGCCGACAGAGAAGCCATTCTCATTTTAACAATTTGACACTGTGGATTGTTTATGATAAAGTAAAGTCACTATCGCCGTCAGGCGTCAACGGCCCCCGCGAGGGGGTCGTAAATAATATTCTAATAAAAATAATCCTCCCCCTTTTTCAAGGGGGAGGTAGGTGGGGGTTACTTGCTATTCTCGCCTGCCCCATAGTGAACGCGAAGCGTTCTACTACTGGGGTCATCCCGTGCCAGCCGGTGGGCTGGTAAACTCCGGCGGGAATCTATTTTCTCGTCATTGCGAAGCCCGATAGGGTTGTGGAAATCTCTCTCTAGCTTGACAGGTAGGGATTGCTTCGTCGTCCGTCAGCTGACGGACTCCTCGCAATGACGAGAAGAAGTGTCAGTGCGAAGCCATATCTAAATTCTATCCGCCAGCTGGCGGACTAAATTCTACGAAATTCCGCTGGCCTGCCCGGTAGAGTGATTTTTGCCTTATCGTATTCCATTTAAAATTTAAAATTTATAATTTAAAATTCCCAGCCAAAGGCGGGGGGCGGTTATCCACACCTTTTTTCTTGACAATATTTTATACTAAATTTATCTTATCGTTTTCTTATCAACATAAATATGTCAAAATTCAAAAAAGGGGGCTATAAAGTTTTAATAACTTTATTGGCCTTGATGTTATTTGTCAGCATGAGCGGTTCGGCTCAAGCCGCTATGACTTATGGCGCGACTACGGCCACGAGTGATGGCGCGTATACCCTAGATGGTATCGCGACTTCTACTTACCTTTTTGGTCCCAGTACCACCACTGGCACTATCACCATTGGCGGTACGGCGCAAACTGGCACGACCTTAATCCGGTCATCAAACATAATAGGCACAACCACGACATCTGGTGTGGTTGTATCTAATGCCGCTTTGACTACTGGGACAGGGTTATATCTTCTGGGTAGCGGCGCAACAATGCTAGCTGGCGGAATAGTTGAAAGCATTGACATGGGCGCGGCCACCGCTGGCAATGGTCTAACTATTGCATCTACAGGTGTCTACACCGGCACAGGACTAGCAACCATTACCAACAACGCCGCTTCCACCACAGGAAAAATGCTCGCGATTTCCTCTAATGGCACTGCTTGGACAACCGCT
>ORJL010305251.1_pt1 | contig 13057 bp, 10 predicted proteins | sample 1779941 | NCBI WGS metagenome assembly ORJL01 (sample SAMEA104232317, study PRJEB22302) | groundwater metagenome | biome: forest; feature: aquifer; material: groundwater | place: USA | collected 2011-08-07 | depth 5.8 m
CGGTCGTGGGCGGAGCGGGCGCGGGGGTCGTTGATTGCGCGGGGGGGGTGGTCGTGGCAGGCCGGCCCGGAGCCTGCGCGACAAGCCATGCGGCCATTGTATTCACGATCGAATCCGGCAGGTATTCCTTGGAATATGCGGGCATGCCCTTCGGACCGACGCGCACCATCATGTGGACCTGCTCGGCAGCAGTAATCCTCATCGGCGCCCACCTTGTGCCCCGGCCATCCAATCCGTGGCAACTGGCGCAGCCGTAGGCAATGAAATAGTCCCTGCCGCTGTATTCTCCGCCGGTCGGCGGTTGAGTGGATACCATTGAAGTGCCCGGCTCCTGAACCGAGGTTGCGTCGTCAGCATGCTGCCAGCCGATGCTTCTGTCGGAGCCAACATAAGAGAGAAGAGACCTGCTGTAGCCCGTCGGGCTGGAAAGGCTTACCTGGCGGACCTGAGGGAGTTCCCAGGGACGCACTACCATCCCTGCTATCATGAGTAAGGCCATCCCGAGTACTCCCAGGAAAGCTAGTACAGGCACGATTGGTTTAGGCATGGCGTTGTCCTAACCTCGGTGAAGAAGTCTTGTTCTGCCCCTGCAGGAAGATATTGCGTAGCTGGGCCATGGCCCACAGGAACATGCCCCAGACCGCGCTCAATACTATGGCCATCAGCCACATATTGGCGCCGGGGACGTGCACTCCGGTCCGTTCGCTTTCGTGCTGGGCAGGCCCGGTTGCCACCTTGATTATGGCCGTTCCCTTGGCACGTGACGCCGTTCCTGAAGGGCGGACAGTAATGCTCTCGTCACCCTCAGTGCGTGGCACGAATGTGAAAGTTGCCTTGCCCTGAGCATTGGTCAGAGAACGCCCCAATTCAGCAGAGTCCTCTGTGTTCAGAAACGTCACGGCCTGGGTGAACACCAGCACCACCCCGGGAATACCTGTGCCGGAGGCATCAAGCGCCCGCGCCTCAATAGAGATCTTGTCTCCGACATCGGCTTGGGCTGGAGCCGAAAGCTCTACCTTTGCCACTTGCGCCGTGTCGGCCAGAGCTGCGCCCGGTAACAAGAGAGCGGACAGGACAACTATCATCAGTATCGGAGCCATGAACAATCTCCTCATTTCACTTGGTCCCTTCAGCGGGCGGGAATGCAGGTGCAATAGAGGATGGCAACCTGGGCCTGGACTTTACTTTTGGTTTTTCGGAAGCCTCGTGCGACGTTACAGACTCAGGCTTCTCCCTGCTGTGGGCCACCATCTCCCACACAGCAACAACCGGGACGAATTTGGCTATTACCGCTATCAGCAGCGCGAAGGCCGCCATCCCGGCAGCCATCAGGCTCCATTCCACCCAGGTGGGAGAATAGGTGGCCATCTCGTATGGCTGCAAGGGCAGGCTAAGGCCGCCGACGACTATGAGGTACCGTTCGATCCACATTCCAATGTTTGCCAGCACAGCGGCAAGCACTATCACCCCGATGCGCCTGGCGGCCGGGACTGCAATGATCAGTGCCGGCAGTACCATGCCTCCCAGGGCGTATGTCCAGTAGTAAGGGGCAAGAGTGCCGAGGAACATGTTGTGCAGATACTCGGCCACGTCGCCCTTCAGCTTGAAGCCGGCAGTCACGTACTCGGAGACGTTGAAGAACATCACCAGCAACGAAAAAGCAGCCAGCATGTAGCCCAGGTTCTTGAAGTGCTTCAGGGTGAAGTATTCCTCCAGATGGAAGACTTTGCGGAGGACTGCCATCACGATTATCAGGACTCCGACCCCGGAATACAACGCTCCGGCGACGAAGAACGCAGGGTACATTGCACTGTCCCAGGGCTCACGAAGCGTCATGGCGAATATCCACGAGGTCACTGTGTGCATTGATACTGCAACCGGGATGATGCCGATCATTACCACCTTTAGCACGTGGTGCAGGGTACGGTGCTGCGCTTCGGTGCCATGCCACTCTATTGCAAGTGCCTTGAATAGCCATCTGAACGGGTGATTCTTCATGTGTTCGGAATCGCGGCACAAGGCCATGTCCGGGATCAATGCCAGGTAAAGGTAGATCGCACTGCCGATCAGATACGTGGTGAGTCCGAAGACATCCCAGAGAAGCGGTGATTGCCAGCGTCCATAAGTGAGCAGGTTAGCCAGCCTGGTCGGTTGTCCCATGTCCAGCAGAATGAACAATGGGGCGATTAGCAGGGCGGCAAAAGTGACGAACTCCGCCATGCGAGTTATGGGCAGTCGCCATTCAGCATTGGCAATACGCAAAATCGCCGATATCAACGTTCCTGCCATGCTGATGCCGATGAAAAAGACGAACATGACCACATACAGGCCCCAGGAGATGCGGTCTCGCATCCCGGTCACCAACAGACCTTGGTCCCATTGCTGAAGGTAGGCGTACACGCCAAACCCTACTACCGCCAGCAGGCCCATCAGGAACAATGTATAGCGACCACTGATCCGGGACAGCGGAGTGAAGGCGCTCCGTTCGAGTCTGGCTCCGTATTCTTCTACCTGCCGCTGCGTTTCCATGACTTAACTCCGTTTCCTTCTTGGCCCCAGGACCAGTGGACCTCTTTCAGTCCCTTGGCGAACGCCGAGCGACCCACATCCTGACCGTGGCCGGGCAGGTAGTACACGCGCGGCTTTGTACCCAACTCTTCTTTCATACGGTATGCCTCATTGTCAGCAAGAAACACAGATAGTTTTTTGACTTCTTCCCCGTTCGTCGCCAGGTCCTCTTCCATGTCAGCCCAATAGATAGCGTGGCTGGGGCAGGCCTGGGCACAGTAGGGGAGCCGCCCCGCAGCCGTGATATCTGTACAGAAATCGCACTTCATCACCGTCCCCTTCTTGGCGCCGATCTGGTGCGTGGGGCTGTACTGCACGAGCGCTGTCTCGGGAGGCCTTGGTGGGTTGCCCCACAGGAAGAAGCGTCTTTCAAAGGGGCAGGCTGCCATACATAGGCGGCAACCTATGCAGCGGCGCTGGTCGATAAGCACGATACCCTCCGGGGTGGACCAGGTGGCGGCCACCGGACAAACATTCACGCAAGGAGGGTTCTGGCACTGCATGCACAGCGTAGGGGCGAAAAAGGAGCCGCCGCCATGCTGTTCGTGTTCGTACACCTCAAGCCATTGCATAGGTTCGGCCACAAAGCGGCCATCTATGCAGGCCTGGGCACACTGGGGCGCCGTGCCCTGGGACTGACACCCATCGCACCGGCGCAGATTTATGACTACCGCCCATTGACGGACGCGTCCCCCTGTAGGTGAAGCAGGCTTCTGCTCAGCGCTGGCCTTCGCCGATATTATGCGGAGCCCCTGGCTGGCCGCGGTGAGCCCCAGTGCCCCTGCGCCAGCCAGTTTGATGAAGCCGCGTCTTGAAATCCCATGTTGCAGTTTGTGTTTGGTGTTTTCTTCAGACATGTCGGTGGTTCGTCCATCCAATCGTTTGGGTTTACTGCCGGGGAAACAGATCGGTCCCTGATGTTCGGTAGTCTTGTTCCTTGATCTCGATTTCAATCTCGGGCATATCCGCTGCCACTGTAACCGCGTCGGCGGGGAATACCTGCCTTCTGGAAGACCGGCGCCACACGCCTTTGTCATCCATCCATCTACCGGCGTAAAGGTTTACCTGGCCGTGCGCAATAAAAACGTACTTGCCGGTGAACTGTTGCCCAGTACTATTGAGTAGCACCCTGACACTCATATAACTAGTCGACTACTCCTGTCCGGATATATTAAAGCAGTGAGGTTGAGATAAGCCAATAGCTGTTACAGATGATGCCGTGTAGCGGAACGCACTACAGGCCGTCACGGTAGTATGTAGTGTGGGCGTTTTCGAAGGGACGCGGCTTTTGTCGGGGCTCCAGGTTGCGGAAGTTCATTTGTTGTCCGTCGTTGCATCAAGTTGAGCCGCCGTTCCAATCGCTTGGTTTCATGATGGTATGCTGATCCTGGCTATGTGACGCTACGATGCCAGCTTTACCACATGCCGAAGCGGGGTTTACTATGTCTATAGGGACGTTTTTGCGTTTCCACTAAAGAAGTGCAGGAGGATACCATGGCAAAGCTAACACCAGAAATGAAAGAATTCATCGAAAAAGGCAGGGATCCCTTGGTATGGGTTGGCACAGCCAGCAAGTCTGGCGTGCCCAACATGTCCGTTAAGGGTACCTTCATTCAGGTCGTGGACGATGAGACCCTCGCCTATGCGGACATCTATTCCAACAAAACGTTGGACAATGCAAGGCAGAACCCCAATATCTCCATTGCCATGACGAACGGGAAGACCTATAAGGGTTACCAGTTCAAGGGAAAGGGAGACATCGTCAAGAGCGGACCCCTGCTGGAAGCGGCGAAGAAGGTGAATCCTCAAGCCACATCCGTGACCCGGGTGAAAGTGGACGAGATATTCCTTATGGACTACGGCCCGAAGGCCGGCCAGAAGCTGGCCTAGGTAACTTTGGCCCCGCCGGGGCACGAAACCCGCATCGCTGGGGTATCGGATGCCTCGGGCGTAACATGCCCCGTTCCTTTTCAGAGCGGGCCGTTGCCCGAAAGCGCGCCCGCCGGGTACGGGATTCATCGTGTTGTTTCCCCCTCTCCCGGGTCGTTGTTGAGGGGGAAACGGTTGTCCCTGTACTCCAAGTTCATCCTCACCACTATCCTGTGTAGGATAGCGTATTGGTTTGCATCACGAAGGACCTCCGTATTCTCGGCATTTTCACGATTCGAGTCCTGCTGTTCACGCTAAGTTTATTCCGATAATGGTTTACTTCGGAGGTTTTCCTAGGATAAGGGATACCGGGGAAAAAAGGGAATGCACCTCTTCTTGAGAAGAGGCAGTCCACAGAAAAGGAGATCTCATGAAAGCCGCAAGAACGAAATCAGCTTTCAGGTGGGCCGTCGGCATCTGCTTTGCCGTCGGACTGGTTCTTGTCGCCTCGGCGTGCGCAGGGGCGGAGGGTCCTAAAGGGCCAGCAGGTGCAGCCGGGCCAGCAGGACCAGCAGGTGCAGCCGGACCAGCCGGGGCAGCCGGGCCAGCAGGTGCAGCAGGTGTAGCGGGTGCAACCGGTGCAACCGGTGCAGCCGGGCCAGCAGGTGCAGCCGGTCCTTTGGCTCCTGGCGTTGATTCGGGGATGAATGTGACAGTCGCACTGTCCAGGCCAGCTAATGGCACGCATCTTGTGGCCGGTGAAAGAGCAACGGTCACGGTAACCCTGAAGGACAAACTCGGCGGTTCGTTGACCAAAGCCGATTTTGCCACGATGGGTTTGTACATCTACGGTCCCCAGGAGACGCTGAAGACGGTTTCGGCTGTCAAGCTGCTTAACGCTACCGCCGACCGGACGAAGACTCCGCATCATTTCATCGACCTTCTGACGGACACCAACGCCCAGGGCACCGGTAACACGGTGACGTATGCCCTTCAGGCGGTGAGCAACGAGGAGGCCGGCACTTACACCGTAGCGGTTAGGGTGGTAAAGAAGGGCACCCCTCCAGTTAACCAGGCATTTGTGCTCACCGATTTCCAACTCGGGACGGCAACAGCCGAGAAACAGATTGTGGAAAAGGAAAAGTGCGGCGCCTGCCACCTCGGCGCGGATAGCGGCCAGTACTACTTCGCTCACGTTGACCCGTCTGGTACCAACGCTTACGGCAGCCCGGCCATTGATTCAGTGCCGGTACGCACCTGTAAGGCGTGCCACAACAACGAGGGCTATGCGGCATTCAGGTCTCCTGCCGACCCGAACATCAGGGTTCCGGACCAGATTGTTCGCAGGGTACATGGAGTCCATTTTGGCGAAGAGCTATTGAGCCCTGAAAATACTGACCCCACCACGGGCGTCTTCAGGGACTATCGAGGGGTAATCTTCCCGGCAAATGTGAAGAACTGCACTGCCTGCCACACGGATGATCGCTGGAAGACACAGCCCTCACGGCTTGCCTGCGGCACCTGCCATGACAACAGGTGGTTCGGTGATGCTGCGGCAATACCCAAGGGCTTTGTGGCCCACAAGGGTGGACCCCAGGCCAATGACGCCGCCTGTGTCGCCTGCCATGGCGCTGATACCGGCCTTGCGCCGATATCGGTGAAGCACAAGGTTACCCAGATCATAAACAAGATAGATGTCGGCATGACCGCGCCGGCCAACGGGAAATTCTATGTCGCCGGGGAAAAGCCGTTGGTTACCCTGGTTATCAGGGACGACAAGGGCAATCCAATCGACCACACCAAGGTGGATACCGTGAACTTCTCCACCGCCTCCTTGTTCGTCTACGGCCCCCGGTATGAATCGAAGCCCGTGCTGACTAACGCAGCGAAGGACGGCAACGCGAGGCTTCGCGCCTCCGCGACCAGCTCCATTGCGGCATCAGGGACTCCCAAGGTATGGAACTTCGCCGCCGGAGATACCTTCAAGATCGCAATCCACGGCAACCCGGTCCAGGAGATAGCGGCGCCGGTAGGCGCGCAAACCCAGGACCAGGTCGTTGACTGGCTGAAGGCTAACCTGGCGGACGCTGCCAACCTCACCATCACCGCCAACGCCACCGCAGGCAGCGTTAACATAAGGAGCAATATCCAGGGCGCCATGTCAAGGTTCGAGATATATAATAGTGCCGTTACCACCAAGATGGGCTGGAAACCCGGTGGCCTGGCATTGACCAGAGGTGGCTTTACGCCGGGAACGACGATGGAGCCGTTCGTGGTTATAGGCAACGCATCCACCTCGGGCAACAACCTGAGGAAGCTGTCCGACCCCCTCGACTACAGCGACCCGCTGGTAACACGAAACTCCGGAAACATCACCTACCCTTTGAGCGATGTATCCGGATTGACTCCAGGCACGTACATGATCTATTCCTACGTCCTGCCGGTTGCCGGCAGGAACCCGGATTTTGCCTCGAAGGAAGGGCGTGGATTCAGGACCTTCCAGGTCGGCACAGAGACGCCAGATAAGAAAGTTGCCACAAACTGCACCAATTGTCACGGCGACATCATCTTCCATCTGGACACCGGCCCGATCCATTCGGCGCCTTTCGATACCGACTACTGCAAGGCCTGCCACGACTACAACCGGTCGGGCACCGGTGACGGCTTCTCCAGGGTGGGCGGAACCTCGACCAGCGGCTGGGGTGGTTACGGGGCCAAGCCGATCTCGGCCAGGGTACATGGAGTGCACCGCGGCCTGTACCTGGATTACCCCGAGGAGATATATGCCGGAAACCCGAACATATTCGCTGAGGTGATCTTCCCGCAGGACATCAGGAACTGCAGCAAGTGCCACAGTGCTGATACTACAGGCACATGGAAGACCAAGCCCTCACGCGTGGCATGTCTGTCCTGCCATGACAGCGACAAAGCGAAGACGCATGCAGCTCTGAACACGGTCAATGTGACCCCCGACCCATACGGGCCCAAGGCCCTGGAGACCTGCACCATCTGCCATGGCGCCGGCAAAGAGTTCTCCCCGGACAAGGTACACAACGTCTCGAATCCCTACAAGCCGCCTTACCGGCGCGAGCCTGAATAGGCAGATACCCCAGCAACGAGACTTAAGGGGCCTACCGTCACGGTAGGCCCCTTCCTTTTGTCATAGACTATGACAATGCGCGCATCGGCGGTAAGGGTGTGGCTACCTTCGGCGGGTTCATATACCGCTGGGCTGGGCTGCACCGTGGCTCCAGGGCAACTACGTTAGGGTAAGAAGCCTATTCCACCCAGGTAACGACTTTGTCGAGGGGCTCCCGGGGAGTTTGGACGTTGTTTGCAGGGAAGTCCCAGTCCGGGTACCCGATCGCTATGCATGTCGCGATCCTCTTTGAGGGTGACATGCCTGTCAGCTTCCTGACTGCATCCGAGTACATCCCTCCCTGCCCTTCTATGCACGTCCCCAGCCCTTTGTCGATTGCCGCCAGGCAAATCGTTTGCATGATGGAGCCGATATCCAGGAGGCTTGTTGGAGCGTTTTCCAGGGAACTGTCGATGCACAGGAAGATTGCTGCTGGAGCGTCGAAAAAGCGGTATCCCCGCTGTCCCCAATCCTTACGTTTTTCCTTGTCATCCCTGGCGATGCCCATAAGATTGAACAACTGTATCGCCAGCTCTACCTGACGACGCCGGTAAGCGCCCTCAAACGTAATGGATGGGATATCGGTCCGTGCCGGCGCCCCTGAGAGGAGCAACTCTACGTTGGCCTTCTTCAACGCTTCCAGCGCTTTGCCCTGTATCACAAAGATTTCCCATGGCTGGGTATTCATTCCCGAAGGTGCGCGCACAGCCGTTTCCAGGACGTCCTGAAGGATTTCACGCGGTATGGGGATGGGTTTGAAGCGCCTGATGCTTTTGCGCAAACGTATGGCCTTGGCGATGTCCAATGTTTTTCTCCCTTCATGGATCAGGCAGAGTGTTGCCCGGGTCCGACCCCGGCGAAAAGATCGGTCTCTTTTCTTCGTTCGGTAACCGTGGGAATGGCCCGCATATATAGCTCTTGTTTGGCGAACAGCCTGCTCAAGAGTCCCAGAAGGCCTCCACGGGAAGGCCCTCCCTCAAGCTGACTGGCGTGACAGGCGAATGCCCTGTCCTTTAACTGAACGGCCTGCTTGCTGAGCCGGACAAAAGCGTGCACCGGGAACTCAACTCTTGCCAGAGCTGCGAGGTCGATATCCCTGTTCCGGCCAAAGTGGTGCGGGTCTTTGCCGACAAAAGGCATCAGCCTGACCGCCAGCCTCAGCATGCGGCGAGGAAAGACCGCGTAGTAGAGCTTCTGCGGTTGGAAAGGAGCGCCCGCCTCTGGAAAACGACCGGCGTCGGGTGCTGCGGCGAACGCTTTCACCGTGGCGTCATGCAGGGTGATGTGGTCGGGATGACCATAGCCGCCAATCGGATCGTAGGTAAGGACTACCTGAGGTTTGATCTCCCGTATTACCTTCACTATGCGCCCTGCCACCTCGTCTATGGGCGCCGCCATCAGGGCCTGAGGATGTCGATTGTCCTCCGTGCCCGGCATCCCTGAGTCCCGATAGCCGAGGTATGACACGCCTGCCAGGCCGAGGATCTTCGCAGCACATTCGAGTTCGTACCAGCGCAAGTCGGCGACATTGGAGAATCCCTGGAGATGCTCCGGGCTGACAGTCCCGGCTTCGCCACGTGTTGCGCAGGCGTAGTAGACCTTCACTCCACTGGAAGCGTATTTGGCCAGCGTGCCGCCGACGCCGAATGTTTCGTCGTCCGGGTGGGCTCCCACATAGAGAAGTGTCCGCTGCAAATCGTTCATCTGTATATTGATGTAGCTCTGCCTTCTTTATGACAAGTTGTGCCTGCCGGTGAACTGGGCCGGGTCAGGAAAGGAAACAAGAGGGAAAACCTCGTTCTGGTACCCCCGGAGAGATTCGAACTCTCGACCTTCTGCTTAGAAGGCAGCCGCTCTATCCACTGAGCTACGGGGGCGCTGCGAATTCAAGGGATTATAGCATCCCCGGGCCTAAGGTAAAACGCGCACTGAGAGCTGAAAGCGTGCGAGTGTGGCTTTTCCAGGGTCCTTTGCGACCCCCGGGCGCCCATCACGCTACTTCGTGGCACCGCAATCTATCAGTCGGGCTGTCCACTTGATCGGAAGATCAGCATTGCTGCTTAGGCAGTAGCCGGAGAATGCTTAGGCATCAGCACCAGTAAACCAACAAAGGAAAGGGCGGCTGTGGCTGCACCGAAATAGAAAGGCATTGATGGGCTCACGGATTCCCACAGGATTCCCGCAATCAGGCTTGCGGGAAACAGCGTGACCCCCACTAGCCCGTGATAGATACCGTAGGGCAGGCCTCGTTTGCCTCCCGGAGACATGTCGGCGACGAATGCCCTCAGCACACCACCTGTGGCGGCATGGTAGATTCCGTAGAGCGCGAAAAGGGGGATCAGTTGCCACGCGCTGGTGGCTAATCCGAAGCAAAGGTAAAGCACTGCGTAGAAAGCCCAGCCCAGTGCAATCACCCGCCTGCGCCCTATCTTGTCTGAGACCACGCCCGCCGGCGTTGATAGGACGGAGAACACTACGTTGAACATCACGAGCAATAGCAGTATTCCGAAGACGGAGACTCCGAGATTCTGCGCCCGCAATATTAGAAAGGCGTCACTGCTGTTGCCCAGCGTGAAGAGGATGACTATTACCAGGAATATCTTGAAATGCCGGGGTAGTTTGGGGCGTGGCGTGGGCGTAGTCCCCTCTCGCACCCCTCCTTCAACGGCACGCGCGCGCCCCGCTTCCTTGACAAAGACGAGTACCGTGATTACACCAATTACTCCCGGGATTACCCCCACCAGGACAAGCATCTGGTACGTTGGACGAGTAAGGTCAATACTTCCCCGTTGCAGTAGAAAGATTATGAGGGCGGCTCCGGCAAGGCCAAGCACGGCGCCCAGGGTATCCAGCGCACGGTGAAAACCGAAGCTTCGCCCCCTTTCTTTTTGGCCGGCAGAGTCAGCCAGCAGGGCATCGCGGGGCGATGTCCGGATGCCTTTACCAACACGGTCTCCGAAACGTATTCCCAGTACCGTTCCCCAGGTAGAGGCAAAATAGAGGAATGGCTTGACGATGGTCGAAATGGCGTACCCGGCAACGGTAAGGGCCTTGTATTTACCGGTGCGGTCTGAAATCCAGCCCCCTGCCAGATTCAGCAGGCTGGCAGTGCTCTGGGAGATTCCCTCTATCAGGCCGATGATGGACGTTTTGACACCGAGCACGTTCGACAGGAAAAGCGGCATAATGGTGAAGATCATCTCGCCGCTGATATCCTGAAAGAAGGCCGTCAGGCCAAGGAAGAAGACGTTCCGGTTGACGCCGAACAAACGCCTGGAATTGGTACCTTCAGTCAAGAAGCAACCTCCGAAGGCATATTGTGGATAAGGCCGAAGCGGTCCTTGCACGACCCAAATGCGGATTGCCTCGCCCCGCTATCCCGCAAGGGCGGGAACTCCCGGAGCCTCGCGTTGAAAACCCCGGAGCCCGGTTGTTCGTTTTGGGACAGCCTCGGACATTGAATTGAGAGAGGGCATGCCTATGCAAGGCATGCCCTCCTGACAACTTGTTCGGGGAATATCCTACTGCTTCTTGCCGTATTCCGCTCGCAGGTTGCGCTTGAGCACTTTGCCCATAGGATTGCGGGGTAGAACATCGCAGAATACTACGTACCTGGGCCGTTTGAAGCTCGATATTCTCTCTCTGCAGAAGTCGATCACTTCATGCACAGTGGAAGTCTGGTTTTGCTTAAGCACGCATACTGCCATAACTTCCTGACCCCACTCGTTGTCAGGCACGCCGATGACCGCCACCTCTTCGATCTTGGGATGTGCATAAAGGACGTTCTCGACCTCTTCCGGCGAGATGTTTTCGCCGCCACGAATGATCATGTCGTCGGCACGTCCCGCCAGGTAGAAGTATTGGTCCTCATCCATATACCCCATGTCCGATGTCTTCAGCCAACCCTCGGCGGTTAGTGCCTGGGCAGTCTTCTCGGCATCCTTCCAGTAGCCGCTCATGACTCTTGGCCCGCGGGCCACTATCATCCCGACTTCGCCCTCAGGCAGGTCTTTGCCGGTTTCGGGATCGATCACCTTCATCTCAACGTCTGGCAAAGGGTGACCGATCGACGACTGAAGGCGGCGTAGTTTCTTTTCTCGCAGTACGGGTTCGCAGCGCAAATCGTGGTCTTCGGGCCCGAGCATACAGATCGTGGATGCTGTTTCAGTCTGGCCAAAAGCATTGATGAACCGGACATCTGGCATCATCTCTATCGCCTTTTTGATAACCTCGAAAGGCATTGGCGCAGCTCCGTACGTGATGACCTTGAGGGTGGACAGGTCGTATTTGTGGAAGTCCGGATCGTCAATGACTCGTTTCAGCATTGTCGGGACGAGCATGGCGCGCGTGGCCCTGGTGCGCTGGACCGTTTCCATCCATTCCTTGACCTCGAACTGGCGCATCATGGCCAGTGTTCGGCCGCCGTAAGTTGCGGCAAGCATCGCCTGGATTCCGGCGACATGGTACAGCGGGACTGTCAGAAGATTGACCTCGTTTACGTCAGGATCGGCAGGCTGCACGTTGTTCAGCATGTATGAGGCGAAACCGGAATGGCGTTGTGGCACTCCCTTTGGGCGCCCGGTCGTGCCTGCAGTGTACATCAATATCGTGATGTCATCGTCTGCAATCTCAGTGAATGGCTCATCCGTGGAGGCATGGTCCAGCAGGTCCTGGTAATACAGCATGTCAGGTTGCCTGGAATCTATAGAAATGTAGTGCTTGACCGTTTTCAGATTCGGCCGCATCCTTCGTACCATGTCCAGATAGCGTTCGCCGACAAACAAGGCCTTCGACTCGGAATTGTCCAGCATGTAGGACAGTTCGTCTTCCTTTGCACGGAAGTTCAGCGGTACCATGACCCCGCCTGTCTTGGCGATGGCATTGTATATCTCCAGGAAGGCGTTGCAGTTGACCTGAACTATGGAAACGAAGTCACCCTTTTTAATCCCAAGGCCCAGCAGCGCGTTGGCCATGCGATTAGCACGTTCAGCTATCTGAGCGTAGGTGAATTCCTTCCCCTCGAAGATTACCGCAGGACGATCGGGGACGATAGCCGCTGAGATGGTAAGAAATTCTGTGGTATTCATGCCTGGCATGCCTCCTGCAGGGTGTGAACTTTCGCCATGGGACAATACTTTGCAACGTTTCCGGAGCCCTGATATGTTACGAAAAATGTCGGTTGTGCGCAAAAAGCAAATAGACTCCAGGCGCGGTACTCACTCACTTTCGCGCTTTCGCAGGCGCACGCGGCACTGGAGGTTCGCGCTGAGTTGACTTTCCAGTTTGACTCCATCCGATAGGCCAAGGTCAAGCCCGCGTGTCACCGCCTCTTTTGTCGCTCTGACAGCATCGGGGTTCAGAGAGGCGATCTTCTGCGCCATCTTAAGGGCCGTTTCAGCCAGGTCTTTCCTTGAAACCACCTGGTTCAAGAGGCCTGCATGCAAGGCTTGTTCGGCATTAAGTCGGGAACCCGTGAGCAGC
>ORJL010427701.1_pt1 | contig 13056 bp, 8 predicted proteins | sample 1779941 | NCBI WGS metagenome assembly ORJL01 (sample SAMEA104232317, study PRJEB22302) | groundwater metagenome | biome: forest; feature: aquifer; material: groundwater | place: USA | collected 2011-08-07 | depth 5.8 m
CCTGGAAGCCGAAGGCTACGTGATGCTGGGCAGAGATACGGTGGACAATAATCCCACCACCCCGGAAGTGGACGTTCGCAGCAAAGGTTTCTTTGCTGACGCCCGCTACAACATGGGCCCCGCTTACATCGGCGGCCGCTTCTTCTATCTCGCCGGCGACGACAAAAAGACGCCCAACGAGAAAGAAGGCAGCATGAACAGCACCTTCGGCTATGCCCGGGACAAGCGGCTCTTCGGCGACTACACGGCCCTCATCTGGAACCTTTACGCCTCGGGCAACGTACCGCTGGTGGGCGATCTCTCCGTCCAGAATGCCAGAGCACAGACCGCCGACATCATGGACAACGCCTGGATTTACCAGATCTACGGCGGTTATTCACCCACCAAGAAGATCGACCTGATGGCCCGTTTCCACATCATGAAAGCGGACCAGGAACCCGCCGCCCCCGTCGGCGCCACCAGATGGCAGTCCAAGGACTACGGCAGTGAACTGGACCTCAAGGCGACCTACAAGATCTATGACGTGCTGACCTACAATGTCGGCGCGGCCTATCTCTGGACCGGCGATTATTTCAAGGGCACCAACGCCGCTGCCCAGCTGAAGAACATGTATATGCTGATGCACTGGATCGATCTCAGCTTCTAAGCCCTTCCCTGCGGCTGAAGAAAAAAGGCTGAATCATGGAAAGGCCCCGGAGGATATCCTCCGGGGCCTTTTTTACGATTTCCGTTTGCTGAGCATCGCCGGTGCGGCCCAGGCTTTCACTTCGCCCGGGCCAGGATCCGCTCCGCATTCCCGTAGAGAATCATTTCCTTGGTTTCCTCACTCACCGGCAGGGCCAGAACCCTCGTAATCTGGCCTTTTACGTCGGCCATGCCCGGCCAGTCGCTGCCGAAAACAAAACGGTTGCCATATTGCTCCAGCCGGGGGAAATATTCGGGCAGGCGCCGTACCGGCATCCCCGCGATGCCGATGTGCATGTTTTCATGCCGGGAAATAAGCCACGCCGCCCGGTCATACCAAAAGGGCCTTCCTCCGTGTTCCATGATCATCGTCAGCCCGGGAAATTCATTGGCTACATCGTCGAGCAATAGGGGGTCGGCGTACTTGATCCGCGTGTTCCTGAATATCGAGGTGCCCGTATGGTACATGACGAACAAGCCCCGGGATTGAACGTATTCGTAGAAAGGGAAAAATGCCGGGTCGTTGGGAAAGAAGAACTGATAGGAAGGAAGGAGCTTGAAGCCCCTCATGCCCAGTTCTTCCACGCAATATCTGGCCTGCTCAACGTAAGGGGTATCATTATAGCAGCAGAGGGCGCCCACGGGGATCAACTCCTCGTGCTGACGGCAGAACTCGGCAGTGTATTCGTTAGTTATGACGGAGGAACAGTCCGGGGCATATTCCGCCAGCATGACGCCGCGGTCTACTCCCTGGGCTCGCAGGATTTCAATCACCGCCTCCGGGGTAATGTCCCCGGCAAAACGTTCACAGAAATCAGGGTTGTTATCCCGGAAGTAGCCCTGCGCACAGGGGGTAAACCTGCCCAAAGGGGCAATATGAAGATGAAAATCGATAACTTTCATGATGGTTCTCCTTCGGTTGTTTTCCACAGGGCGTCGCTCAGACCGGAAGTGCGGACAATGCGGCGGGACACGGCGGTCCGGATGATTGCTTCGGGGCCCCAGAGCTCCACAAAATTCCTCGCCCTCGTCAGAGCCGTATAGATCATTTCCCGGGTCAAGAGCGGGACATCCTGATCGGGAAGGATCAAAAGGACGCTGTCGAATTCCGACCCCTGGCTCTTGTGCACCGTCATGGCATAGACCGTGGCATGTTCGGGCAGTCGCAGCGGCATAAATTTCCGGACTGTGCCCGCGGCATCGCGAAAAAAAGCGCGCAACTCGCCGCCCGCCTCCGGATCGGGCAGAATCAGGCCCACATCGCCGTTGTACAGCCGGCGCTGATGGTCATTCCTGGCAATCATGACGGGACGACCCGGATACCAGCGGCGGCCCCGTTCAATCAGTCCCTCGGCCGCGAGGAGCCGCTCAATCGCGCCGTTCAGAAACTCCGTGCCCCACGGTCCCCGATGGAGGGCGCATAATACCCGAAAACCTTCGAATAAAGCAAAGATTTCCTGCGGATCACCGGCGGCCACGGCCTGCAGATAGTCCCGGTAACCCGATACCACCCGCTGCCTGAGGAAGGGCATAAACGCCCCGGCATCGCCTGCGCGCCAGCGGACGTCGCCGAAGGCGTCCGCCCGCAGAAGGGAAAGGACGCCGGGGGCGTTTCCTTCCCTCACCGCAGCGCTCACCATCCCGATGCCGGTAGCGGCCCCAAAACGGTAGTTGTGCTGCAATTGCACCAGACAATCTTGAATGCCGGAATTACCGGCGCCGAGACTCCCCCGCCAGGGATCGCCCGTAATGCTCTCCAAGTGCCGGATAAAAGAAGCGGAAAAAACGTCCAGCGGCTCGGAACCGCAAATATCCCCCAGGGCTGCCCCCGGCGCCACCGACGTCAGCTGGTCCCGGTCCCCCAGAAGGATCAGCTTCGCCCGCGGCGGCAAGGCCTGCACCAGTTTGGACAAGAGAGGCAAGTCCACCATCGACGCCTCGTCCACGATAACAACATCCACCGGCAAGCGGTTCGCACCGTGATAACGGAAATAGGGGGAATCGGGCCGCCCGCCCAGCAGACGATGAAGCGTGGTCGCCTGCTCCACGATGGCCGCACGGACAGTTTCCGAACAGGCGAGCAGCGGCTTGGTCTTCTTCACCGCTTCCTGGAGGCGGACGGCCGCCTTGCCGGTGGGAGCGGTCAGGGCAAAAACCAAACGCTCACCGGGAGCCATTTCCAACAGCAAGGCCATGATTCTCGTCACGGTGGTGGTCTTTCCCGTACCCGGGCTGCCGGAAATGACAGTGAAATTATGCAGCAGGGCGGCGGCGGCGGCCAGTTGCTGCCAGTCCGGTCTCCCGGCCGCGGCTTGGCCCGGAAACAAACGCTGAATTTTTTCTCTGATGAGCGGCGCCTGCGTTATGGCGCCATTCTCCTGAGCCCCTTCCGCCACCTGGCGGCGAAGAAATTCGGCCAGGGTATTCTCGTAATCCCAATAGCGGTAAAGGTAAAGCCGTCCCCGGTCATCCAGAATCAGGGGACGGAAATCCCCCGGCCGGCCGACGGCGGAAGTATCCATCAGTACTTGGCGCCAGCGGTCGTAGCCCGGCGTGGCGAAGGAAATTTCATCCGCCTGCAGGGCCTGGCCACCGGCCCAGGCTGGCAGATCGAGGCAGATATTTCCCTCCCCGGTGCTCCGGCTGGTCAGCGCGGCCGCCCAGAAAACCTCCGGCCGGACATCACGGTAAACCCGGGCCAGGAAACGGGCAAAATGAAGATCGAGAGGAGAAAATTGAATAGTATCCATATCTGTCGTCAGCGGGCGATCAGCCTGGCCTCCATTTCCGCCACCAGATCCGCCGGCGGGCGGTCCCGGAAAATTCCATATTCCCGCCCCTCCGCACTGGTGGCGGACGGATCAAGACCCCGCAGAAAAATGTAGTATACCCCCCCGAAATGCCGCTCATAAGAATAGTCGGGCAGGCGGGCGCCCAAGTACAGGTGCGTCGCCAGGGTATAGAGATAATACTGAAGGATATAGGAACTATCCGCCATGGCCCTGGCCAACCCTTCCGCCCCGTAGTCCGCGGTTTTTGTACCCAAAAAGTTGGACTTCCAATCCACCAGATAAAACCGGCCCTCGTGGGAAAAAACCAAGTCCATGAAACCTTTCATAAATCCCCGGGCCGGGTGGAAGCGAAGGCGCTCAGCCACTGAAGGATAAACCGGCGCCCGGCGGTCGTCCCCCCCGGCGAGAGCGGCCGCGGGAAGACCGTAACCGGCCCTCCCGAATATGTCCTTCAAGTCTGCCCCTGCCAGACGGCGCAGGGGAAAATAGAATTCCAGTTCGTTCAGACGGCTGGCACCGGCAACCTCTGCCAGCCGGAAAGTCCCGCCGGCCGTGCCGGCGGGTTCGTTAAAATGCCTCAGGGGTACGATTGCCAATTTGCGCAGCTGATCCACAAGCACCCCTTCCCAGCGGGGATCAAAGCCGTGCAGCCGCAGCTTCTGAGCCACCAGTGACTGGACCTCCGCCGCCCGCTTTTCCTGAAAATCCAGGTAGCGCAGGATGTCATGCAGCAGTGTGCCCGCGCCGGCGCCGCGGGGAAAAGAAAAAATGTCCCCCGCGCCGGCGGGAAAGGACTTTTCGCCGCCCCTTACGGCCTCCCCCGTCCGGTCGGGCAAAACCGAATCTGCCGCTGCCGGCTGACCGTCGTAATCGGGACTTTCGGGAGAAGGGGGCCGGTCGGCAATCAGGGAGGAAAAACTGACGATCCGCCAGGAACGGTCGATTTTTCCGGAAAAGGGATGAAAAATCATCTTTTCCTGTTCCGCCGGCCGCGCCGCCAGTGCTTCCTCCTCTTCAGGCATTTCGCTGAGGGCGATACAGCCCTTCGCCTGCCGGGCAATCTCCGCCAACCGCTGCAACATCAGCTCGTCGTCCAATTTATTGTAACCGGCGGCCAGCGCTGTCAGTTCACTTTCGGCATCCCCGGGGGCAGCGGGAAGCTCATCGGCATGAAAGAGATAGGCGGGGGCCGACGTTTCCGCCTGATTGAAGCGTCCCCAGATAAAATAGCAGCGGTGCCTGGCCCTCGTCAGCGCCACGTAGAGGAGGCGCACATTCTCCGCCAGCTGTTCCAACCGGGCCTGAGCGCGGCTTAAGGGCATGGTACGGGACCCAATATCCAGGGTAACCTCCCCTTCCCCCGCCGCACCGTGAAAAGCGACAGCATCCCCCCTTACCTCCGCCCCCTCCCAGGTAAATGGACAGAAAACGACTGGATATTCCAAACCCTTGCTTTGATGGATCGTCACGATATGAACGGCCTGGGCATCGCTCTCCAGCCGCAGCTGGCGTTCGTCCCGGGATCGGTCCCGCTCTGCTGCCCGCTGTTCCGCCATCCATTTGGCAAGGCCGGCAATCCCATATTTTTCCTCCTCAATCGCCCGGAGCAGCAATTCCGCCAGGTGGAGCAGATTGGTCACCCGCCGTTCGCCGTCCTGAAAGGCCAGCAGCCGCGGTTTTACCTCTTCCCCTGACAGTAAGGCCTCAAACATACACATAAATCCGTTATCCTGCCAGAGTTGATGATAGAAACCGAATTTGTCCAGCCACCGGACCCAGCCTTCCTCGTTCCGTGCCAGGCGCCCCATTTCCGCCACTCCCACTCCCAGCAGGTCCGTCAGGAGCGCCGCCCTTACGAGTCCCTCATCGGCAGGGTTGGCCAGGGCCCGCAATACCCTTTCCCATTCCTCCGCCTCCTCGGTGATAAAGACGCTGCCGGCCCTCTGCAGGACGGCGGGAATATTCAGACGGCGAAAGGCGTCCTGCATCAGGCGGGCCTCCCGGTGCTGCCGGACCAGGACGGCGATATCCCCCTCCCGCAAAGGCCGCGCCCCGATCAGGAGCTCGCCGCGCCTTGCCAGCTTCAGCAGTCGCGCCGTCTCCCCGGCAACGGCCCGGGCGATGACGCTGCGGGCTTTCCCTTTTGCCAGCGCCTTGAGCGGGGGGCCGTATTTTTCCGCCCGCACAAACCACCAGCGGCAGGGGGCCTCTCTCTGGCCGGCAACGGTCAGATATTCATACGGCCTTTCCGGAGGCGCCGAAGCGGGAGCGAAGTCAATAGAGGGATGAACAAAGGGCCTGCTCCGCTGGGAAAAAATGGTGTTCACGGCCTGGATCAGACCGGGTTCGGAACGCCAGTTTTCACGAATGGTGTATTTGCCCTGCACGGCCGCTGCCGCCTTCAGATAGGCAAAGATATCAGCGCCGCGAAAACTGTAGATGGCCTGTTTCGGGTCGCCGATGAGAAAAAGGGGATATTCCCCCTGGCCAAAAAGGGTTCCGAAGATCGCAAACTGCACCGGATCGGTATCCTGAAATTCGTCAATCAGGGCCGCCCGGTACCGGGTCCTGATGATCCGGGCCAGTTCCTCCCCTCCCCTTTGCTCCAGGGCCTGCCGCAGCCTGACCAGCAGGTCGTCGAAATAGACCACGTTGTCTTTTTCCTTGCGGGCCGCCAGTTTCTCCCGGGCCGTAACAATAAAATCCCTTTTCAACTGCAGCAGATAGGCATTCAGTTCCTGCTCCAGAGTCTCGGCGCGGTCCTGAACATCCTGGCAGAGCCGGAAAAATTCATGTTCCGGCGGCTGGTGGTTCTTCTTGGCTTTCGCCGCCAGGTGCCGGCAGGTAAATTTGGCAACGTGTTCGCCCAGGGGAAAGAAGGGCCCGCCGGAGTCGAGGCCGACCTCCATGGCCCGGCAAAGACCCGCGGACTTGGGTCCGTAAGTGCCGGCGTGCAGGGCCGGACCGCTCAGCAGCAGGTATATCTCCTCCCGCACCTGGGGCCAGGCCGCCCGGAGAGCGGCAACGGCATCGTTGAATTCCCTGATCTGCCTGCTGACCTCCTCCAGGTTGGAGGGCACCGGTTGCGGGATGATCCTGATATCGTGATGAGGTATCGTCTGGCCCAGCAGTTCCAGCAGGTAGGAAGGGCTGAAACCGCAGGACAGGGCATGACCGGCCACCTCCGGCAGGGTTTCATAAAAATGGGTGCGCCAGAAATCATCCACGATCTCTTCCCGCAGCCGGCCCTCGTCGGCAATCAGCTGCGTATCGAACAGGGCATCGCTCTCAAAGGCGTTTTCCTGCATGATCCGCTGGCAGAAGCTGTGGATCGTATAGATCGCGGCCTCGTCAAAATCCCGCAGGGCGCCCTGGAGGTGTCGCTGGATGGCAAGGCGTTCCTGCTGGCGGGGATATTTAGCCAGCAGCTCCCTCAGTAGCCGGTCGTCGCTTTCCCCCCGGGCAAAGGCCTGGGCGGCCCTCCGCAGACGACAATGGATGCGGTCGCGCAACTCCTCCGTCGCCGCCACGGTATAGGTCACGACGAGGATGGCATCCACGGGCAGGGCCTCTTCGATGATCAGCCGGAGAAAAAGCCCCTCAATGTTATAGGTTTTACCCGTGCCGGCGCCCGCCTCGAGCAGGTTGGCCCCTTTCAGGGGAACGTTGAGCAGATCGAATCTTTCCATTTCCCAACCAGAACACTACCCAGGTCTTTTGTCTCCCTGCCTGAGCTTCTCCAATGTTTTGACCAACTCCGATTCCCCGGCCACTCTTTTTACCCAACAATTCATCGGGTGGGTTACAGTTGCCCTCGAAATATAGGATTTCCTATCGCTGATCCTAAATTTTCTATTCTTTTTTGGCGCGAGAGTAAAGCACATAATGGCAATAGAATCCAAGAGTCTGGTGGCATGTCATTCCCACTCAGGCGGGAACGACACAGCGTGTAGGAGTTCAAATGCCTTGACATACCGGAAAATGTTCCTTTATATCTCAAACAATCATAGCCGATATTTATTCTCATTTTGTGGGGACACTATTAAAAGTCACTCGCTGTTTCACTTATATCTCTTGGCGTTTCTGGTATTCGGCAGCATCTCCATGCTGTTCCCCGTAGTCCCTCCTTTTGCCGCCAGCCTGGGGGCAAATGTGCCGGAAGTCGGTTTTATCATGGCCCTCCAGCTCTACGTCACGGGGATTCTTGTCGCCCCCATCGGCTTGCTGATCGGGCGCCTGGGCAGGAAAAACCTGTTTGTGGCGGGCATGTTACTGAACATTGTCAGCTTCATCTTTTACCTCTTCAGCTCGAACCTCACCTTGCTGATTATCGGTAGAATGCTGGGCGGGCTGGCCAGCGGCGCACTTTACCCTTCTTCCAGCACCATTGCCGTCGATTCCGTGCCCCCCGAAAAACGGGGCGAGGCCCTGGGACTCCTCACCACCAGCAGCCAACTCGGCTCGATGTGCGGCCCCGCGGCGGGCGGTTTCTTGCTGAAATACACCGGTTTTCGAGGCACTTTTATAACGGCCATCCTTTTCATGGCCCTGGCGGCCTTCATTGCCGTCAGAAAATTAAAACTGGTCAACCCTTCCCCGCCCGAAGATAGCCAACGGCAACTGGCCTTCAACTGGATTGGCAACAGGAACGTTATGGCCTCCCTGTTGTCAGTCCTCCTGATCAATGTCGGCCTCGCCAGCGTCAACGCCTTCCTGCCTCTCTACGGCGTGGAAATCACGCTGGGCGTGGACCGGGTCGGGCTCATCATCGCTTCGCTTTACCTGGGTTCGGTATTGATGCGGGCGCTGGGAGGATGGCTGTCCGACCGGGCCGGGCGGGCCCCGGTGATCATGACGGGCCTGCTCTTGTGCACGCTGGGCATCCTGGGATTTTCAATCTTTATTCAGGAGGTCCCCCTGCATCTGGCGGCCCTTTTATTCGGACTGGGAATGGGGCTCGCCCTGCCGGCGGGGAATGCACTTTTGGCCGATGCCGCCCCCTTTTCGATGCGGGGCCTGGCCATGGGACTTTATGCCGCCGCCTTCCATGCCGGCCAGGCCTTCGGCTCCACCGGGCTCGGCCTGGTAGCCGCCGGCGCCGGCTTCCGGAGCATGTACCTCACCACAGCGGGCGCCATCGGCCTGGCCCTGGCCCTGGTTTTCTCGTTGACAAGAAATGCGGCAATGTTTCGGCGAGACTAACCAGGCGAATAAGGCAAGGCCGGTTATGCCTAATTAAGTTCGGCCAACTTATAGCCGATGCCCCGCACAGTTAAAGTATAATCTTTGCCACGTTTGTAATTCTACGCCGGTCCCCGGCGGACCGCCTTCATAATCAGCAAAACAAGAAAGACCAGGCTCAGCGAGGTTACTGTCATAGGCGCCGTAGGCAGGTCCAGCTTGTACGAAATACCTATGCCGACAAAGCTGGCAACAAGACCGGCAAGCCAGCCGATAAGCAGAACCTTCACCGGTGCTTTTGTATAAAGCCTGCCGATGAGGGCCGGGATGATGAGGAACGAGAAGACCTGAAGTATCCCGGCCATCTGTACCGATTTGACGAGAACAAACGCGAAGGTGAGAAAGAAAAGGAATTCCCAGGCAAACCCTTTATTGCCGTCAAAAGTCAGGGCGATAAACTTCTTTCGGAAGATAAAATGGAATCCCCCTAAAAGACCGTAAAGGACAAAGGCCGAGATCACTTCTTTTGGCGTAATCCAGAGGATGTTGCCGCTGAGAATGGCTTTGAATTCTTCCGCCCCGTGTGGTGACCGGTCGAGGATGAGAATGCTCATGGCAAAGGAAAAGATGTAGAGAACGCCGATGAACGCTTCTATGTTTATGAGTCTGGCGATCCGCTGCGAAAGGGAAAGAATAACGGCCCCCAGGACGGCAAATACCGTCGATAGGAGGTAGGCATTCTCGTGAGAAAAAAAGAACGACAGGGCAATCCCGATGCCGATGAACTGAGCCAGGGCGATATCGACAAAGATAATGCCCCTTTCCAGAATGTGGATGCCGAAGTATGTATGGATCAGTACCAAAGCTACGCAGGCCAGAAACGGATACAGAAGAAAGTCCAGGGCTTCCATTTAGCTCACTCCTTTTTATTGCAGCGCCTTCAAAACTTCATCGAGCATGCCGAACCAGTCCTTTGCAGCTGCATCGGCTCCCACATCCTGGGGAAGCACAACCGACCGCACCCCTGTCTTCCGGGCGAGATATTCAGCCTCCTTTTTCCCCGCGACCGTGGTGGCGATGATCGCGTCGGGCTTGGTACTTTTTATCAGGTCGATCAGCTCCTCTACGTGGCCGGCCGACGGGGGAATGCCCGGCTTCGGTTCGATATAAGCCTGGATGCGAAAACCGTATTCCTGGGCAAGATACTCCAAGAGTTTGTGATAGGCTATGTAGCGCTTCCCCTTGAGCGGCAGGCTGCTCCACTGCCGCTGCTTTTCCTTCAGCCGGTCTTGGAACAGTTGCAGGTTGCGGCGATAGAAAGCGGCATTGCCGGGATCTATCCCGGAGAAGACACCGGCCATGCCTTCCGCTACCCGGGGGATGTTCCGCGGCGAGAAGTGATAATGCGGGTTGCCCAGCGGATGGACATCCCCCATGCTCCGGTCAACGAAATCCATTTTCTCGATCACCTGGATGAACTGCGAGCAGTCGAGGTTTCCCATCTTCCCCGGCTGTATCTTGGGATTGCTCGAAGACTCGATGATGCGGGGCAGATAACCGGTCTCCAAGTCCAGGCCGTTGAACATGATGATATCGGCCTGGCGCGCGGCCAGTATCATGCTGGGCTTCGCCTCAGCGTAATGGGGGTCCTGATTGGGTTTGATAAGCGTGGTGACTGCTATTCGGTCTTTGCCAATCTCTTTTGCTATGCTCCCTATCCAGGGCAAGGTCGCGACGACCTTCACCGCGGCCAGGGCCGGGGTTGCAAAACCCAGGCTGATGATAAGTAAAAGGATTATCCTTCTCATATTCCGTTCCTCCTAACCCCGATAAACGGGATAAGTCCCGCCAGGCGGGATAAGCAAGTTTACGAATTCACTTTCTTCCAGAAAGCAATTTCTAACTTACTAAAATGTGTGGGCAGCGTGGGCGCCTATCCCGAAGATGAACTGCAAGATCGCCTCATCGTTGCTTCTGCCGTCGCGCCCGGAGCGGTCGTGGTTGTACTGAAACCGAATGCGAGTGAACTCGGACGGGCTGAACTCAATGCTCGCCGTCGTCCGCCAAGGTGCTCCACCAAAATCCTGTTGCACGTCGGCCCGCTGGAAACTGTCAGCGAACAATTGCAGGGCGTCGTACCGGGCGCCGAACCGCCAGCGGTAAAACTGGTATATCCCCTGGACATAGAAGCCATCCTGTTGGCGGCGTAGCGAGTCAACGGCTGAGGTGGTCAAGTCTGTCAAATCTCCGTCCTGGGTAAGGTAGAGGTATTCGCTCTGAAGAGTCAGCCCCCTGTGAGTAGCCGGTTGCCATTTCCAGACTGCTTCCAGCCCATAAAGGCTGCTGTTGCCGTCAAATTCCCCATCGCTCGCGATATTTCTGTTCCTGGTTTTGCCGAACAACACCCAGGGACCGAAATAAAGGGTCGAGTTGTCGCTCGTTTCCCAGGAACTTTTCACGAAGAAGGATAAGGCGCGGGGACCGGAACGGGCCTCGGCGCCGAACAGTTGATCATTTTCCCCCTGCAGCGCCTCCGCCCCTAACTGGGTATAGAAGGGCAGTGCAGGGAGCCAGGTGAGCTGTACTCCCTTTTCGCCGCCCAGCCCCTCGCCTCCGAGAAATGCACGATAGGGTAGCGGAACGTCAAAAAAGTCCCAGGCATGGGGATGCTGTGCATTCAGGCGGCTGAAGTTACTCTTGAATTTTCCCCCCTTCATCTGGAAGCCTTGAGGGAGCGCGGTGGTTACGGCAAACACTTCTTCCAGGGCCACTCCCTCATCGGCAAAAGGGATAGTTGCATAGAGGTTAAAATAGGGGTCCACGGGATTAAAAATGAAAAGCTCCCCGCCATCCCCGGCCGCGCCCAGATTGAAACCATGGCGCGCATCCTTCCCCAGAGTGGTGAACCCGGGGATGCCGCGGTCCTTCAGTTCATCGTCCTTCAGGTTCGAGGTATAGACAAAGGTATCGAGCAGGAGGGATATATTGGGGTTGGAAAGAATGGAAGCGCCGAAGAGACCTGTGGGTTTCTGTGCCTTGGACCCTGGAATCGGCTTTTCCCCGATCGTGACTGTTTCTTCCTTCCTTTCCCGGCCCGGTTCTTCTTTGAGTTCTTTAATGGTCTGTTGTTGTTCATCAATCGTCTTTCCCTGTTGCTTGATGGTTTCCTCCAGGGCCTTCAGCCTCGCTTCGACATCGGCACCGTATGACGGCAGAGAAAAGCTTAAAACAATAATGATCGATAAACACTTTGCCCAGTGTTTCATGGGGTTCTCCTTTCCGCAAAAATAGGCGCCGGGACATGAATGCACCTGTCCCGTCAATATAAAATATCTGAAAAAGGAGTTAGGCCGGGGGCGCCCGGGAGGGGAGATAAAGGAAAAGTGAGGAACTATAGAGTAAAGGCTTGGGGGTTAAGACTATCCTGGAGACGATGAGCGGAACCTGCCCGGCATGACAACCCGGCTGGACACCGGAAGAATGATGGGCAGTCAGGCAAAGGAGGCAGTCATCATGAGACCTGCCGTCCTCATGATGATGCCACGCCACTGCAAATAGGGACAGCAAGAAGATGGACAAGGCTAAGACGGGAATCCACGTCCGGCCCTTGCGGCAGCAATATATTGTCATACTCCTCGCAACAGGCATAAATAATTTTCCACTCTTGCTATCAACGGGGCGCTAACGCGCCTTGCCATCTATCCCGTCAACAGGGCTATTTATTTCACCGCTTCCATAGCACCGTTCACTATCACCATTTTCTTTGGAAATCTATTCGCATCTTCAGTGCCCCTATCTGAAGAAGAGGGCAGGATTGCCGGCCGGAAACTGTCAGTCATCTCCACAGAGGTGAAAACGCCGCCGCCACCCGGCGAGGACTATCCCTTGGCTTTTACCGCCAGCCGGGCAACCTGCAAAACTAAGTCTTTGAAACTATTATTTTCGATTTTTCTGAAATATTTTAGGAGCTTGCTTTCATCGGCAGGTAAATAGGCCGGTCTTTCTTCGGCAACCATTGATATTTCATCGGCGGCAAAGAAATGAGCGACAGGAACGGACAGAATGTCGGCAATTAACTGGATATTTTCCACATTGAGCCTGTTGGTCCCGTTTTCATACCGCTGGACCTGTTGATAGGTAACACCCAAGAGGTCAGCCAGTTTTTCCTGGGAGATCCCCAGCTCAAACCTCCGTTTTTTAATCCTCCCCCCAATCTCTTGGCTCGTTATTATTCTTCTTTCTTGCATGGATCGCTTTTAACAGTTTTATATGACGCTTGCCACAACGTGAAGAGTTGCAAAGATTATTGACAGATACCATGCAAATAGTGCATGGTTAGCCAATTCAAAGCGAGGAAAGGGCATGAACGACAAAGGCGTCATCCTGGTGGTTGACAACA
>ORJL010008580.1_pt1 | contig 13055 bp, 8 predicted proteins | sample 1779941 | NCBI WGS metagenome assembly ORJL01 (sample SAMEA104232317, study PRJEB22302) | groundwater metagenome | biome: forest; feature: aquifer; material: groundwater | place: USA | collected 2011-08-07 | depth 5.8 m
CCCGCGCACCCGCGCACTAAGAGACTAAACTCCCTTGAATGATACTCTTGGCTTCGTCTAAACTATTAGACGTGAAAATACGATTCATAATGCGTGTGAGCGTGTCTAAGTCGTTCATCGTGCGAACGGTATCTTGAAGGGCTTGTGATTCTACACCAAACCGGACATCAAGATATTGACAGATGGCCTCCACTTTTCCCTCCGCTTTTGCTCTCTCTGCCCTCAGCTCTGACGCTTTAACAGCAGCCATTTGATCAATAATCGCTTTTCTCCGGTTAAAGTAGAGTTCTCTCAGTTGGGGATCTGTGCTTACGTTCTCCCAATCTTTCATTGCCCGTTCGATCATCGGATCATCCATCGCAATCACCTCTAGTTGTTTTCGAATTTCTTCATCTTCATTGCCATCCAGTAAAAACAGCTAGCGTACTAAACGATCTTGTTGTGGCGTGACCTCTTGCGCCCACCATTTTTTACGTAATTTTGGCATTTCGATAAAGTGCATTGCCAAGGCATCCGTAAGTAAAAAGTGTTTCTTCTGCTCGTACAACTGAAAAGCACTGTGAAACTCTTCCGTTTCTTGCAAATAGTCAAAGTCAAGAATGTTTCATAAGTATCCTATGAATCAAAAAAGTAGTTTGTAACTCGCATTCTAAGTAGGGATACCAAAGGTCAGAAACACAAGGACTTGTAAAATTTAGGTTATGAGTCCCGGGTATGTTGTTGCTATTCATTAGAATAGTGTTTGATTAAACCACCTATCACCCACGAGGTTTCATCAGAAAAAAACGTTTTAGCAACGATAAAAAAGTGGAATGTAAGTTATTGGTACCATAGCTTGATGACATTGGGTCAGACCCCTTTGGAAAAGTTGACCGAAACGGGAGACTTTTCCCGAGCAACAAACTTTTTCTGCCAGTCCGGCCGCCTTTTTCCGAAGAGTCCGCCCACGGAAATGCAGAAAGGCCCCGGAAAGACGAATCTCTCCGAGGCCTGTTTCCTGCCGCCTATTCAGCGGACTTTGTCGAATCACGAGGGGGTACAACCCCATAGCGAAGCGAACGTCGATCCGAGATCATTGACTACTTGGAAACAGTTACTGTAACGCCAGACTTAACAAGCAGATTGTCAGCATCTTTTAAGGTGGTCACTTTACCTGTGGTACCATTTTCAATGGTCTTCATTGTAATTGCATTACCACTCTTGACAGTGCTCCAGTTGGAATCACCTGCAACAATAGTAAGATAGAGTTTCTTACCGTCTACGCTAAACACCGCAGAACCATTTATTCCGGCGTTCAGGGTTGTGGTTCCGGTCTTGACTTCAAAGTCAGCTACAAACTGAGCTAGATTATAATTGGTCACACTTCCAACATTTTCGTCAAAGTTAAGTGTAAGCATGTTACCAACGAGACTTGCGCTTTGTAGAGTAGACTTAGTATTGTCAGCTACAGTTACAATATCAGATTTAGTAGTAACTGTAACACCGTCTACATCTTTTACGTTCATGACTGTCAACTGTGCGTTTGTACCATTAACAGCATCACCGTAATTGATTGAGCTAGCAGGCAACTTAATGATTACCGTATCCTTGGTAGCAGTAGTGAAGTAAATATCTGTTCCAGTTGGGAGTACCGCTCCGTCTAATCGATAGTTGTTAAGATCAAGAGCGGAAGCAGTAACCTGTTGAGCGTTATTGTCCTTCGTATATGCTACTTGGAATTGGTTATTGGTTGCGTTTAATTGTGTAATTGCGGCTTTTAAGGAAGTTGTGGTGCTATTGCTATTGGCAGTTACAGCGATCGTTGATGAAGTATATGCCGATACGTCATTACCATACAGATCTTGAACTGCACCTTTTTCAAGGTAAATCGTGTAATTAGCATTTTTAATTTTGCCACTATCAATTTGAGCACCATTTGGAGTAATTACTAGAATCTTGCTGTCAGTACTAGACTTAAGAGCACTAGCAAATGCAATTTCAACTCCATCTTGTCTCAGATGAACTTTGGCTCCATTAATGTTGCTAATTTTTTCATTGAATGTTACTTGGAAAGTATCTTCAGTAGCAGCTTCTTTAACCGAAGATACGGTTGGTGCAACTTTATCTTTGGTCAAGGTCAGTGATTGTGTAAAACCAGCATTCGTGTTACCAAACACGTCTTTGATAGCATCTTTATCAATCATGAAGGTAACAGCTTTAGTAGCATCTCCACCATAGAAACCAAAGTCATAATCTGTATCAACACCAGTCATAACGAAGGTTACTTTGAATTTTGTAGAATCATCCGTATCCCTAGCAACAGTAAACGTTGTAGCATTACTGTTATAGGAATAAATTTGCGAACCTACAAGAATTTTTAGATTTTGTTGTAATTCTGTTTGAGCAGCCGCTGCATTTGCACCTTCAATAGCTTTATTAAAGACAAACGTAACCTGGTTAGATCCAGTTTGGGTCAGTGAGCTAACCTCAAGTGCAGAAGAATCACTAGGAATGGTAAGGCTTCCTGTGTAAGCAGTTTGAACATTACCAGCATAGTCTTCACCGAGAGCTACATATATCTGTGAGGTAGCTCCTTTCTCAGCGGCATTTGTAAAGGTCAATTCCGCGTTATTATGAGTCATAGCCACGCCAGTTGCCGCAGACCCATCTTGACGAACCACACCTGGTTGAACTTTTAGGGGCTCTGAGAAGTCAACTACGATAGCACCTGTAGAGGCCTTGTATTTAACGCTAATTACAGTTGGAACAGTACTGTCATCGACAGTAATTACTGTGCTGTACGGAGCCATTCTAGTACCGTCTTTTGCAAGAACCTTGTCACTCAAGGTCACAGCATATGTCCCTTTAAAGTATGTGTTATCACCAGGATTTAAGGTTACTGTCAGTGATAAACCATCGGTGCTCAACATACCGTTAGCATTAGTCGCGACAGCATTCTGAAGGGTATCTGGATTAACAGCAAGAGTTGTTCTGCTAATTGTAAGAACATTATTCTGAATCGGATCATTATAATTGTTAGCATCATCGCTAAAGTTAATGACAGAATCTCTATCAACTTCTTTGTTAAATACAATTTGAAGTTGTTTAGCGTTAATAGCACTTATCGACGAAACCTGTAACGAACCAGGAGCAGTATATGCAACTCCACTCAAAGCAGCTGCCGGAACGGCAACTGTTCCACCAAGAGCAGTTACAACACTTGACCCAGTCAGTTTGCCCTTAACAAAACCAGCAGCAGTTGTACTGGATCCGTCTGTTAAGACAATCGCAGCTCTTTTAGCAGCAGCTAAAGGAGCACCAGCTAAAGCGTCTACAAGCGTTCCGCCATTAGCTACGAAAACGTTAGCATAATTGATATCGGCGCTGAAGCCTGTAATTACTGCAAGGTTCGTGTCATATGCGCTTTCTCCTGCGTAACGTACAGCAGTTGCAGAGAGTTCAGCCTTTTGAGCATCACTGACTACAGCTGTTCCACCGATAACATAGGAATTGGTTAAAGTAAGCGTAGCTAAATAAGCTTTAACACTGGCAGGCAAGGCAGCTGCATTATCAGTGTAGAGAATAGGCATCTTTTTGGCACCAGCGATGGAAGCAACAGACAGAGCGTCTGCACCAGATCCACCGGCTAGTACTACCTTGGTAACAGGAGCTGTTTTAGCGATTTCCTTAGCGATATTGACAGAAGTCGCAGCAGCGTCAATTCCACCTAAGGCAACAACTGTGATGTTTTTGGCTGCAAGAGCATCCAACACAGCTTGTTTAATAACTGCAGTTCCACTTGTCACATAAACCTTAGTGACATTGAGTTTGGTTAACTCAGCAGCAGCAGCTTGAGTTAAAGCATTTCCCTCTGTTAATAGAATCGGAATGTTTAAGGTAGCAGCTAATGGTCCTGCTGCAAGTGCATCAACTAAAGTTTTGCCCGTCATTCCAGCTGCTAATACAGCAGAACTGGAGGAAGCCCAACCTTGATCAGCAATCTGTGCTGCGGTATCATATTGAGTAGTTCCCGAAATTCTCGTCGGGAAAGGATCTGCTGCAAATACTTGCATCGGAATCATGGTGAACACCATGGCAACGATAGCCAAGATTGCTAAAGTCTTTTTAGTCTTTCTCATGTAGTGAATTTCTCCTCTCTTTCGTTTGGGTTTTTTCGATTTCTGTCTTCGGAGCACGGTTTACCCTATGTAAGCAATCCGTCATCTCCTCACCTATTGATGCAATTGGTTGGCCCTCACCCCCCTTAAAGAACCGCAAAATCTTTAGACATTGCGCAATATCTAAAGGCATCCACCCGATGTACAGTCGGGGGCGTCCCCCCAAGTGAGATTTTTTCAAATCCCAGGGGTGGTTTACCCTTTAGCCGCAATAATGAAGAAACCCATAGTGGGTTCTACATTCTTAATAAATATTCGTTTGAAAAACGGATATTCCTGCTGGTCAAGAAAACTTTTTTCGAATTTCACCTATGTAACCGTAAATAAAGTTAAATCTTAAGGTTTTCTTGAGGTTCTCTTTAAATTTTAAAGAGAACCTCATTTCTTGTCGATAAATGTCATTTCGTCTTCTTTTTCTTATCCTTCTGAAGATAGATTTAAAATTAAAAAAGTAACAAGCTTTCCTTTTATTAGTTTAGCTTAAAACACGGGTATTTTCCAGTCCTTTGTCAAAAATATCTTAGCTTCTATAGAAAAACTTAAGATCATTAAAAAGTGCCGAAGGCTTATTTTCTTCTTCTCAAGTTAGCTAAATCCTCAAGTATCCTTTTTGTTATTTTTTAATAACCCCTGTAGGTGAGAATCCCTCGATAGATACCCAAAGCTGCCTTTTTTTGAAACTCCGGTGAACCTAGAAGTTTCTCCTCTTCAAGATTAGATAAAAAACCCAACTCCACTAAAACCGCAGGCATCGTTGTATGTCTTGTTACATAAAATCCCTGATCTCTAACTCCGCGGTCCGATAATCCAAGGGCCTTAACCACTTGGGCCTGTATCTTTTGCCCTAAGAGCAACGATTTATCGGGGACGAGACCATCAGAACTATAATAAGTCGTTGTCCCACTAGATTTTGGATTATCAAAAGAATCATTATGGATACTGATATAGAGATCAGCTTTCGCTGTACTGGCTATCTTAACTCGAGCCTCCAAATCTGGAAGTTCCGAATACTTCGTTCCGGTCGGCGGCGCATCTGTACTGCGAGTCATTACCACGTTGGCGCCTGCTCCACGTAACAAATCCGTTAGGTACAAGCCCACTGGCAAAGTATTATTTTTCTCCAAACTGCCACTAACCCCAATGGCCCCGGTATCTTTTCCACCGTGCCCTGGATCAACGGCTACAGTAACTCCTGCCAAAAGGTATTTAGGCTGAATCGTCCCTTCAACCATACCTTTAACTTGATCTGTAAGCACAAATGTCCCACCGATAATCACCACTTTTTGACTGCTTGCAGATGCTGTGCCCATCACAGAATAAGTTAACGCCGGCAAGGTTGCTTTCTCCGTCATAAAAATACCTGCCTGGTTCTTGGCGGCTAAGGCACCAGCAACCAAGGCATCCGGAAAATTTTCACCGGATACTAAATAAGCCGTGTCTGAACTAAAAGCATCCTGAGCAAAGAAATAAACTTTGGCTGCTGTTGCATACCTGTCCACTCCCGCTAGCCGATTAATATTACTCAATCCAACAAGCGTCTTACTGGGCACAACGGCTTCGCCACCGACTACAATAGTGGCAAACCCGCCTTCCGCCTCCATGGCTTGAATTCTAAAATCCTCTAATACCTTACTGATTACTTTGGGCATTTCCCTTATGTTTGTCAACAAAATCGGGGTTTCAGTAATCCCAGCATAAGCAGAAATAGCTAAGGCATCGGGAAATTGCTCACCATTCACTAAAATAGCCTGTCCACCTTTAACTCCGACGCGCTCCGCAACTTTAGCTGCTGTCTCATAGCGATCATAGCCGGCTATACGCTCAATCTGGTCAGCCCTCAACCCAGCAGTCTGCAAATCCTTAATAACTTGTGGTCCCAGAACAGCCTCTCCACCTAAAAGGATCGCGTGATTAGCACCTAGTCTTTTTATTTCCGTCATAACCTGAGGATCTACACCTTCGGATAAAGTCAAGAGAATGGGAGCATCCAGACGATGGGAAAGCGGTGCTGCCACTAAGGCATCCGGAAAACTGTAAGCATTGGCTAAAAGCACAGTACCCGAATTCTTCCAGCCTACTTTCGACACTTCAATTGCTGTATCAATCTGTCTCGACCCGAAAATCCGTGAAGTAGGATAAGCCAAGGGTGCGGCACTGACTGATATCTGCATACTTAAGTCAAACGCAAAAACAACTACAAAGAAAATTAATAATTTTAATTTTAACCACATCGTTGTTATTCCCCCAAAGAATCTTAATTCATGAGGTTTCGACATAGCTCGGTTCAATTCCTGCTAAGGGCAACTATTCTCCCCTTAGTTAGCAGATAGAAGCAGCGTTCGAACATTATTAACTACTGCCTCCGGTAAAGCTATTGTTCCACCGAGAGCCACTATTTTTTTCCCTTTCCAAACTGTCAATAGGTTAGTCAGTCTATCGGGTAAGTTAACTGCAGTCGGAACTAAGACAAGCATCGAACCGTTTTGGGCCGCCAGAACTGATCCGGCTAAAGCGTCAGGATAGTTTTCCCCGGTAGCCAGATAAACGGGATTGCCTTGAGGGGGAAAAGCTTGGAGTACAGCAGCCGCCGTATCATAACTCGTATATCCGCTTAACCGGGTGGGGAAAGGCAATTGAGACAGGACGTCAGGAGCTACAACTTTCTCTCCTCCAATAATCAGGGTTTTAGTAATCCTCAGATCATTTAAAGTTTCTCGAGTTTCCGAAGGCAGACTGCCCGCTTCGGTCAATAAAACCGGTTTGCCCTGGGCAGCGGCCCACGAGGCAATAACTAAAGCATCTGAGAAGCTATAGCCATTGGCCAGGACAGCTTGGCCCTTAGCCCCTAATTCCTTGGCAATTGCAGCCGCAGTACCGAAACTAGTGTCTCCCGCTAACCGTTTAACCACATACTGACTCCTTAACTCAACTTGGATCCCTAGGGACAGGGCCACGGTTCCACCCAAAAGATAAATTGTTTTAGGGCTAAGTTTAGCTATTTCAGCCCGAACCTCCGGCGTTAAACCCGCACTCGGCGTCAGTAAAATAGGTGCTTGCATTTTAGCTGCCAAAGGAGCCCCTGCTAAGGCATCAGGAAAGTTATCATTACGAGCCAAAATGACCGCATCTGCTCCCAGCGGATACGCTTCTTCGGCAATCTGGATCGCTGTATTCACAGCCTCAGGCCCAGCTAGTCGAGCAGGCGAATTATTAAGAGAAACAGGTTTAAGTCCACACACATAAATTCCGGGAATAAAAATGCCTAAACTAACCTGCCCGTTACCAATTTGACCGCCTACAGCAAGCCAACGCGCTCCATCCCATCGATAAAGTTCATAGTTCAACCCGGCAAGCATTCGCGTATTACTCACTGATAGGGTAGCCATCTTTTGTAAGCCTGTTTGGCCCCATTCTACATCTAGCACCGCACTCAGGGGTGTAATCCCTGTAGGCATTGGCGCCGGCAAATCGGTAACCTGGACAGTTACTGTCGTGGGCTTAGATACGCTTTGAGGTTGAATCGTCAAAACCCCTTGCGTTTTTCCGTCTCCTCCAGTAATTAAGGCTCCCAGCTGATCCACAGTGGCCGGTGAGAGGACTGTCTTAGGTTCAAAGGTTAGGTTCAGGGCCAAAGCCACATCAACCAACCCATAGCCAAAGCTTGAATTACGCCCACCACTTCCCTGAACCCGAACTCCATCCTCTAAAGCTTGGATGATCTGCAATCTATTCCAACTAGGATGTACACTCCAGATTAAAGCCGCTTCCCCGGAAACAAAAGGGGCTGCCATAGATGTTCCATCCGCAAAAGCATACGTCGAGTTTAACCAGTCACTAAGTATACCACTTCCGGGGGCAGCTAAAGCCACTTGCGGCCCAGTACTGGAATAATTCGCAATCTGACCATATTGATCGATTGCTGAAACCGCCAAGACCTTAGGATCCGCTGCCGGATAATTCACCCCTGGATTTGTTTCCGTTTCTGGATCAAAATTTCCAGTGGCCGCAACCAATAAACTTCCTTGATTAACTGCATAAGCGATAGCATGCGTCAAGATGTCGCTTTGTTCGCTGGAACCAAAGCTTAGATTGATAATTTTCGCTCCGTGGTCAGCTGCCCAAACAATGCCATCAGCTAAAGCATCGTCTAACCCTTTCCCGTCTCTATCCATCGCTTTAATCGGCATAATCTTGGCCTGATATGCCACGCCAACGATCCCGACTCCATTAAGCTCAGCTGCAGCAATCCCCGCGACATGCGTGCCATGCCCGTTATTATCTCTGTTAGCGCCAGGATCGGAACTTCCCGTCATGGAATTATACCCAGGCATAATATTGCCTACTAAGTCCGGATGTTTAAGATCAATTCCGGTATCGATAATCGCAATTGTAATCCCCTTGCCAGTTGCCCCCATAGACCAAGCACTTGGAACTCCAGCATCTTTTAAAGACCACTGTTTATCAGACAAGGAATCAGCGACACTCAGAGAAGAAGTCTGAACAAGATGATTTTCTTCAGCATTTTGAATACCCGGGAATTGGCTAAGTTCCTTTAAGATTTGTTCTTTTACTGCGCCAACAGGAAATCCCAAAGTAGCATAATTCAAAGGACCACGGCGCAACACTTGGGCACCCACTGTTTTAGCTACTTGATCAGGCCCCAACCCCTCAGACAGACGAATAACCACTTGTAAGCCCACCGGGGCTTTCGGCATCTCAACAGTGGTCTTTTTATCTATCCCAGTCATCAGAGACGCTCCAGAAATAGGTACAGATCTCGTAGATGAACTAGGAATTGTTACTGCTGCCTCAGCCCATCCCTGACTATAACTGGTACCCAACATTAATCCTGCCATTATCAAAGAAATAAGCCACCGCCACCGGCGGCGAATTGAAGTTTTTCTCATTTTAAATTTCTCCTTGCTAAAATTCTGAACGGCGTATGCCAACTTAATTATTCATCTTTTCTATTATTCGCTATGACCTCCGTTTTTCCCTTTAGACCAATTTGTAAAAAACTTCTAGAAGATTATTGTCTCAAAAACAGGATTCGTTAAAATTCTGGCGAATAATTTATTGCTATCAAATCAGTCTAATCCATTAAAAAGTTTCTCTCAACAGTACCCTCAATGATAAGACTAAACTAATATAGAAATAAGGAGAAAAAAATGAACTTTTTCACAAGAAAAATCTTACCCTTGCTTTGTGGAGTTTCTTTGATTTTGACCATGCTTCCCCAGACCATCAGCGCCGAGACCCCTGCACCACTTACTACCAGGATTTTCGGAGCAACCCTTTATGATACTGCTATCGAGATTTCTAAAGCAGGCTGGCCAGACAGACAAAGCACACCTAGTGTCGTGCTGGCTACTGGTCAAAACTTTCCGGATGCCTTAGCTGGCACCGTCTTAGCCCACAAGGTCAACGGTCCACTGTTACTAACAGAGTCCAAACAACTTCCTCCCCAAGTCCTTGACGAACTCGTCAGGCTCCAAGCTCAAAAGGTCTATTTACTCGGTGGTACTTTCGCCATAAGTGCCGAAATCGAAGCCACTTTACGAAACAAAGGGTATCAGATTAGCCGTTTATGGGGGACTGACCAGTATGGTACAGCGGCCCAAATTGCTACAGAAGTGACACCATCTTCAACCCAAGCCTTTTTAGTGACCGGAGAGAGGTTCGCTGATGCTTTAAGCATTTCCTCCTATGCTGCCGCTCACGGCATTCCTTTGCTTATGACCAAACCGGACAAGATTCCAGACGATACCTTAAGAGCTTTAACCCAGTTAGGAGTTAAAGGTGTAACTATCATAGGTGGTACAGGAATTATTAAAAAATCGGTGGAGGACCAATTAGCTGCTTTACCTAATCCAGTGCAGGTGTATGATCGCCTAGCTGGCTACGATCAATACGAAACAAATACGATTATCCTAAATAAGTTAGAGTTTAATACCTCCAACATCTATACTGCTACCGGCAAGAACTTTCCAGATGCCCTAGCCGGTGCAACTCTAGCGGCTAGAAATAACCAACCCGTTTTATTAATACCTCCCTCTACCTGGACTTCGTCAACCACCGACTATGTAAGTGCTCAGCGATCTGCTAAGTCTAGTTTCACCATTCTAGGAGGCTTAGCTGCTATCAGTTATGGAGGCGAAACCATACTCCGAACAGGTTCTACTCATCCGCGAATTTCTTTACAATATGTTTTTGGTCCAACCTTAAGTGGTCAACTCAATCAACTCTCGGTTATTCCTTCTCCGGCAACAGACTATATCGATATCATTTCTCCAAGTTGGTATACCTTAAATGATGTTCCTTCTGGTCAAACTTCTGCTGACGGCTCGATATACGGGCTTTGGGATAGTACAACAGCAGACTACAACTTGTTTGTTGAGAAGGTCCATGCCCTTAACCTCAAAGTTCTACCGACTGTAAATTCTTCTTGGGACAGTTCCCAAGCTCTTGATACTGTACTACCCTCTCCCACGGCTCGGGCCAATCTGGTCAATCAAATTATGCAGCGTATTCTGGTCACGGGCGTTGACGGCATTGTTATCGATTTTGAATTTATGAGTACCTCCGCTGGTCCAGGCTTAACTTTATTGATGCAAGAGCTCTACGCCAAGCTCCACCCTCTCAATAAACTTGTAGTGATAGCTGTAATGTCTAAAACAGGGACAGAAGCTTGGTTAGGTGAACTAAATTATTATGACCTAGCTAAGTCTGTAGATTATTTACATCTTATGACCTATGATTACGCCACTTCAGTACCCGGGCCCAATGCCCCCTTAGATTGGATGAATAAGGTTTTGCAATATACTTCCAGTCAAGGGGTTGACATGCAAAAAGTTCTGCTGGGAATCCCTTACTACGGTACTGACTGGGCAACCAACTCCGGCAGTCCACTTACCTATACCCGACGACATCTGGGTTTAGGTACTATCCCGAACTTCCCTGGAGCAACAGAAACATTGAGTACCTTCAACGCCACCTTGCAACGCGATGCTTCACAAATCCCTAATTTCACTTATAAAGATACTTCCGGTAAGGATCATACCGTTTATTATGATGACCCCATAAGTTGGAATGCTAAGCTAGCCTTACTTGATCAATATAACCTAGGCGGAATTGGCGCCTGGTCACTCTTCTGGACAAATTCCAGCACTGCCAATCAACTCTTTCCTTTGTTAAAACAATACATCCGGTAGGGCCGGGCACATTAAGAAGGCTACGCATTCGCGTGGCCTTCTTAATACTATTCTTGGTTTCGCTTGATACTATTGGCTATGCTATAATATATCTACTACAATTCATAATGCATAATGCACAATTAAGAATTATGAATTATGAATTATGAATTCGAGGTGATTCCCCTTGCTAATTCTACTCACCATTTTGAACTCTCTCTTAATGGTTTCCGGACAAATTTTATGGAAAATAGGAGTTTCTAACAAGGTAATACATAATTTTCCTGGTCTAATAAGCCTTTTTTTAAATCCTTTTATCCTAACTGGCATAGGGATTTATGTTTGCGCAACCGGACTTTGGATTTATATTCTGAACAAAGGTGAATTAAGCTTTGTTTATCCCATTCAAAGCACAGCCTTTATCTTTGCCGTTATCGCTGGAACCCTTATTTTTAAAGAGAACCTGACCCTATCGAAAATCATCGGCACTACGGTCATCATTTTAGGTGTTATTATTCTTACACGGAAGTAGGATAAGCTAATGTGGCAACCTTGCGAATATCAACCTAGTGACTTAACCTCCATGCTCGAGTTGGCTAGGGACTTTTATGGCAATGATAGGCTGGCTAATGAAGAATTTATACGTTGGCAATATTTTGCAAACCCTGCCGGGAAAGCTCTTATTAAACTTGCCAAGGACCCAAAATCCGGACATTTAGTCGGCCAGTACATAATCATCCCAACATTGTTTCAGAGCGGTGAACAACTAGTTACCGCTACTCTTTCCTTAAATACCTTAACTAAGGCAGCCTATCAGGGTCAGGGTATTTTCACTGGATTAGCTAAATCGGTTTATCAAGAATGTGTGGATAAAGGGGTTAGCTTTACTTATGGCTTTCCCAATCCAAATTCCTACCCTGGATTTATCAAAAAGCTTAACTTTAAAGACTTGGGTCAGGTCCCCCTAATGCTTAGGCCCTTAAATCTAAAGAGTTTAGTTAAAACTAAAATGGGAACTCTCATGGCTACCTTGGTCTCCCCTCTGAATCCATTTTTTCGGGTTAAGACTTTGAATCTCAAGGATAAACCTTCAGGGATTCACCTTTACGAACTTACTAAAGATAATCTTCTAGAACTCGAACCCTTTTGGGTTAAGATTAAACACAAATATCCCCATATGGGAGTTCGTAGCGCCGCTTATATGAAATGGCGTTATTTAGATATACCCTTACGGGAATACAAACTCTTCGGGGCTAAAGATCTCCAAAGCGACGAGCTATTGGGCTATGTTGTAGGGCGTTGTACGGACGTTGAAGGAATAAGCTCGGGGATGATTGTTGATTTCTTGGTGGATAGAGCACATCCTCAAGCAGGTCATGCCTTACTCTCTCAGATTTTAGCCGTTTTTCAAGACCAAAACATGCAGTTAGCGGGTACATTGATGTTAGAACACTGCCAGGAATACAAGCTTCTTAAGCAACACGGATTTTTCAAATGCCCGAAGACTTTCGAACCTCAGCCGTTTCCCGTTATTTACCGCAGTCACAACACAGATAGTACCACTGAGTTTCCTCAATTAAACAACTGGTTCCTGACAATGGGCGATTACGATGTCATTTAAAGCGAGACCTCCAGCTTCTTACTTGCCTTCGAATCTCGAACCTCGAACCTCGATCTGACCTCTGACCTCTGACCTCTGACCTCTGAC
>ORJL010223755.1_pt1 | contig 13054 bp, 13 predicted proteins | sample 1779941 | NCBI WGS metagenome assembly ORJL01 (sample SAMEA104232317, study PRJEB22302) | groundwater metagenome | biome: forest; feature: aquifer; material: groundwater | place: USA | collected 2011-08-07 | depth 5.8 m
CCCGCGAGCGTACTCGTTGAGTACGGATACATTTATGAACAGCGCTTTGTGGACAAGGAAATACGCGAGGCATTTCTCAAAGAGCTTGCGTTTCAGACGCACCAGGGACTCAATCGTTTTTTCGGAAAAGGGGCGGATATCTTTACTCCTTATCAGACCACCTTTTTACCGTACCGGTGGAACGATTCTCTCTCGGAAGGGGTAAAGAACCATCCGGGTGTACTTTCACTTCAGGCGGCACTGCTCTTTGAGGGATTTTATCCGCCCGAAAAAGACTTACGGCGGTGTCCCATCACGGGGAGCTTCGGTTCATGCACATCGCGAGCGGTGCGCGCGTTCCAGGAGACGAACGGCATTACGCCGGCGACCGGTGTCGCGGGCCCGCTCACGCTTGCGAAGCTCAATGAAAAATATTCAAAATAGCTTTTAGCTGTTAGGTGCTAGCTGTTAGGAGGAAAAAAAGAAAAGAGATGGTTACTCCCAACCGAAACCTATCGTCTAGGACCTGACAGCTTCTGTATCTCTTCTCTCACCACGGTCGCGTCATCCCACGGTTCTTTGCTTCCGTTCGGTCCCATAATAAAAGGGTCGGTGCCTTTGCCGGTGATGAGCACCGCGTCTCCCTTACTCGCGCGCGAAAGAGCAGTCCTAATTGCCGTTCGCCGATTCAAAATGATGGTCGGCTGTTTATTCTTCATTCCCGCCGACATTTCGCGAAGAATTCTCTCGGGGTCCTCGTCGTACGGGTCTTCGTTGGTAAGGATGATTTCATCGCAGTATTTTTCGGCAATTCCCGCCATGACCGGTCGCTTCCACGTGTCGCGTCCGCCACCGGTATTTCCGAGCACGCAGATGCGGTACTTCCCGACGAATGTCGCGTAGAGTTTTTCAAGCGAGTCTGGCGTGTGCGCGTAGTCAACGACCGCTACGAAGTCCTGCCCGACTTCTACCCGTTCGGCTCGTCCGCGAATACTCGTTACCGTTTCAATACCCTCCTTAATTTTCTCCACGGGGATACCGAGCGCATGCGCGTAGGTTGCCGCCGCGAGTATGTTGTAGACATTGAATGTTCCCGGAAGCGGTGATCCGATGTGGACACCCTTCCAGACAAACGAGACTCCCTCGGCTGAAATTGAAGGAGAAACCGCGTCCTGAAGCGAATAGGAGATTTTTGTTCCGCTACATACCGCCAAGAATTTTGGCGCCTCCTTGTCGTCGCCGTTCACGATGAGCATTTTTTCTTTCTTTGGCGATGCTTCAAGAGCTTCGGCGAGCGAGACTTTTGCCTCGACATACTTTTCGTAGGAACCGTGCGACTCAATGTGTTCGGGTGAGAGGTTGGTGAAGATGAGCGCGTCAAGCGCTATAAACTTGTGGCGGAACTGACGCGCGCCTTCGGAGGTCATCTCAATCACCGCGTGCGTACAGCCGGCATTAACCGCGCGACGCAAGAATCCCTGCAGGAAGAATCGTCCGGGCATGGTCATTTTGTGCCGATTGCGCTCCAGCGTGTCACCGATTTTAAATTGAATAGTTGAAGCGTGCGCGGTTTTGAATCCCGCCGTGCTCAAAATCGCGCTCGTAAGTTCCACCACCGAGCTCTTTCCTTTCGTGCCGGTTACCGCGATAACTTTTATTTCGCGAGACGGAAATCGGTACACCGTCGCTCCGATAAGCGCGAGCAGGTAGTGGTAGGGGAGTCGAAGCAGTCGGGACACTGACGGTGGAATATGATTTTTGATTGCTGAGATATAGCGATCCATGGCTTTAAGCATAGCGGTTTTTGGCGATTCTATATGCTTGACAGCATGATTATGGTATGATATACTACTCACAGTGCTGTTGGTTGGACATAACGTCCTACCGCGTCCGGAACAGTGTTTCGGATTCTTCTGTTGCGTGGGCTTGTAGCTTACGCGATTGAAGGTGGCATTGCTCATTGAGTGTTATGAAAAAAATATTGTTGTCGGTAATCGCGATAGTCGTCGGTTTTCTCGCTACTCCCTCGGTTTGGGGGCAAGTGGAGGTCTCCGTGGAAGAGGACTTTGTCATCTTCCAGGTGGGGTACAAGTTCTTCATCTCTTCGGTGGAAAGCCCCACCAACCTCGTCGCCGTTCGGGTGGTGTACCCGAACCGCGATTTCAGTGAGTACATCCTGAGCCCCGGTGGCTTTGAACTCAACACCTTTCCCCGGGAGCACAACAACCGCCGGGCGGGGGACAAAGAGTGGGCGGGATTGGAGAAGGAGTGGAAGAAACTCCAGAAGCAGGTCACCTTCCGGAGTATTTGGGGGAAGGTGAAGGTTAACACCTTTGCCCAATACACCTTGGTGGACTCCACGGTTACCATGGAGAAGGAGACACCCCACGCTTTCTATGTGTTCAAGGTGAAATACCTGAACTCAGGGAAGGAGGGGACGGAGCTCATCTCCTTGGACCGTTTCAAGACTCACCCCAATCAGAAGGACGGACCCTTCTTTTTGGGGACGGACAACGGGATGCTCGTTCCCGTCTTCAAGGAGGAAAACGGGCGATTCGTCGCCAAAATCGCCGACTAGTCGGCGGTTGTCAGAATTTCACACCCCAGCGTCACACGGCGCTGGGGTTTTTTTAGATAAACATACGAATATACGAATTATGCGAATGATACGAATGGCTACGAATCCAATATGCCAATCATACAAACAATCCCGTTCTCATTTTCCGAGTAACTTGAGCGCGTGCCTGACTCGATCGCTGGTTCCCGAAATTTCTTTCGGCATATCTTTGAGCGCCTCGCGCGCTTCGCTGTGCGAGTACCCGAGAGATTTGAGTGCTTCAAGCGCGTCCACTTCTTCCTTGAGAGAATCACCCTCTTCCGAAGCGCCTAGTTTCTCTCTCAGTTCCAGAATTATTTTTTCGGCGGTTTTTTTGCCGATACCCGAAATCTTCGTGAGGTAAGCGGTTTCGCCCGAGGTAATTGAACGCCGGAGGGTGGGCGGAGTGGCGACGCTTAGGATATTGAGCGCGGTTTTCGGTCCGATACCCGGGACATTCAAGAGAAGCTCAAAAAGTTTCAAATCTTCCTCTTTTAAGAATCCGAAGAGATCTTCCGCGTCCTCACGCACCACGTGGTGCGTGCGCAGTTTCGTTTCTTTGCCGAGCGCGAGCTCCCGCAGGGTGTCGTCCGTGACAAACACTTTATATCCAACGCCCGCGACTTCCACTATCGCGAACCGCGATCCTTTTTCCGCCACTGTTCCGGTAAGGTAACTGATCATGATATTAGTATATAGTAAGTAGAACGTAGAAAGTAGGAAGATTGCAAATATAAGGGTTTTCTGTTACTGTGTTCCTCGTTCGTTGTCTGTGACTACTAACTACGTACTACTAACTACTAACTAATCGTATGGCTATCACATCTTCAGCAAAAAAGGCAATTCGCTCCTCGCTCCGCAAGCGGGTGTTTAACACGCGCCGAAAGCAGGCGATTGAGAGTGTCGTGAGGAAGGTTAAGAAACTGGTGGCGGAAAAGAAAACCGAGGAAGCCCGAAAGCTCATTCCGCAGGCGTACCAAGCGCTTGATAAGGCGGCAAAAGAGCACACCATTCTGAAAGGCGCCGCAGACCGAAAGAAATCACGGCTGATGAAACTCATTCAAAAAGCAACGTAACAAAACATCCCCGCGAAAGCGGGGATGTTTTGTATTCGTTTGCTCCCGCGTGGAATCGAACCACGATTTTAAGGTCCGCAACCTTATGTCCTATCCGTTGAACGACGGGAGCATCTTTATCTAACCGCTATACGCTACACGCTAAAAGCTTTTTCGTCAAAAACCCAAGTACTCCATAATTTTCCGTGAGAGCGGTTCGTGATGTTCCGTCTCAAAGAGGTGGTCGGCAAGGAATTGGCGGATCGCTTCAGGATCAATATCGGCAATCGGAAGAATCATAAAGGGAGAAGTGACGGTTAATGGTTTAATGATGAGTTTGGATTCGTTGTCTCCTTCTTCCACCCAGAACGATTCAAGGAGGGTAAACGGAGTGAAGTCTTTCCCCGACCACACTCCTTTTGAGGTGAGGGTGTATGAGGTAAGCTCAGGCGTCTGGAGCGTCCGCAAGAAAAGGACGACGGCACAGATGAAAATGAGAATAGCGAACAGGATATTGTTGAGGATAACCGAGGTAACGACAAGCGAAACCGCGATAATACCCGTAGCCCAGTACCAGTCCGCGCTGTGTTTCTGCGCCTTGCGGTCGTATGTTTCCCATTCTATACCTTGCGAAGTCATACTATATAGTGCAATAGAGCCATCTGTGGGAGTTAAACTCCCACAAATATATTGAAAAGCTGGGATAGATTGATGTCCGATATTTTGAGTCCTACGAAGAAGATGATTGCGCACAGCCCAGCCGAAATGAGGCACCAGGTACACCACTCCCGAAGGACGAATGCCTGAATCGCGGTGAGATACAGCGAGAATACGAACGCAAGCGCCGAAAGAACGAGGAGCGAAGAAGAAAGAAGTCCGGATTGGAGAGACGGGATGAGAAGAATTGTTGAGTAAGCGATTGCTATCATCGCGTAGTAGATGATTCCCGGGACTTCAATCGGAATACCGAGGAAGCGCGAGTAGTCGCTATGCACGACCGGGTCACAGGAGTGCCCTATGGGGCAGATGATCGGCTTTTGACGGCGTTTTTTGATGTGGATGAATGTCGCAAGCGAGAACCCACCGATGGCGCAGGCGATGAGTAGGGTATAGAGCAGAAGATTTGTTTGCATGCGCATAGTGTAGCACACGCGATAGCTCTTCAAAATCTTGTTTACCCTTTTTTTTCCTGCTACAGTTACACTATGAATGTCGAGTCATTTTCATCCAAGATACCGGAAGTTCTGCACGAGGGAGAAAGAGTGGATATCCTACCGAAAGAGCTTGACGAAGAAACAACCATCTTCGCATATGGACACTTGCTTGATGTACCCGAACTGAAAAAACTTATTGCGCGAAAGAGAGTTAACGTTACGATATTTGAGACTACCACATTGGATGAGGCAGTGGGGATTCGGCAGAAACATCCGGACGATATCATCATACTCCGTGAGGTGCGTCTTGAAGGAGTGCGAGCGTCAATTGCCACTGAAGAACAGTTGCGCAACTTTTACCAAGAACAGGGAGAGTCGGTTAACGCATTGGTAGAAAAAGGATTACTTGAGCCGATTCCGCGCCACCACAGCTATTTGTATGCGCGTATTGCAGAACCTACCGAGCACGGGCGGTTTCTTGATGGAGGACTTATTGCTGGATTACGTCGCGAAGAATTGGAAGAAGTACTGGACCCGTATGAACTACCCCCGGTATATCAACGCCAACGCGCTCCTGAACTTACCATCGGCGGAAAGAGATTTAAACCGAAGCATGTGACTTTTTACGCGGGCAATATCGGTACACTCAGTCGCACTACGGAGGAGGAAATAGCCGCGAAAAAGATGGCGAGAACTGGAAGAAACAAGATCGGCAGCTACGGACCTGGCGCGAAGTGGCCACGCGAAGCGCGGCGTAAAAAATAACATGAATCCGGTCAAGATTACCAAGGTCATTGACTATAGCAAACTCAATATAGGAGTTGAGCTTGAGTGCCAGCTTGTTTACGCCGATAGTTTGGAGCAGATTACTAGGGATGAAACACAGCGAATCTTTAAGGAAATCGTACGCTCTTTCGGTTGGAAGATAGGGAAAGTCATTTCTGAAGAAATTCAAAACGTGCACAAAGAGTTCATTGGGTTCGTGACGGAAATAAAGATTGATCTTTGTTACTCTATTCTTGAGATATCAACACTGTCTCCAATACCGAGTGTTGAGCTTCTGGAGAAAATATATAGAGAAGCTCTTTTAGAATTTCGTCAAACCCTTGCGAAGCTCGGTGTTACCGTCTGGCCTTTCGGAGTGGCTCCTGCATCAAGCGGACTGTACCGCTTCCCGTTCAAGCCCCGAGAGGAGTGCACCGATGTCTTTTTTAAACCGCTTAGAGCGATCGATTATCTTCCAAGATTTTGCCACATTACCTCGGAACAGGTGAGTATTGATGTATCGGTCCCAAAAATGATTCCCACAATAAATTCTCTTTACAAGAATTTGGGGAACATCATTGAGCGATTCGCGAATAGCCCTCTTTTTGTCGGTGGTATTTTGTATAAAGAAGGGAGGTTTCATTTTTGGAATGACATCCCCGAAATTACAAGCCGTCCTCGCCGTTACTCATATGGGGTAAGCCCTGTCTTTCCTGATCGCCCATTCAGGGATCTTCAAGATTTCTACTCGTGGGTATGGCAGAGTGAGTATTGTTTTGTAATGCGGAACGGAGAAGCCCACGTGTTCAGAGATAACACGATGTCACCCGTTCGCTTTCTTGAAGCTCGAAAAGGAATAGTGCTTACTCCCGGCGGGCAAGAGATTGAAATAAATCTGGAAAAGAACGATATTGAACTTCTCTTTAAATTTAACTGGTTGGATTTTAAACCCCACTTTGATTTTGATGACGCTTTTACCGTTGATGAATTTTTAAGCTTCTGGAACAGGAAGAAACTTGATGAATTTATAGTGAAGCATGCTCTTCACGCGTATCTTGAAATACGTCCTTGCTCACCCCACTATGAACATAACGCTATGGATATTCCACGCTACTTTTACGATATTTTCGCACACCTTGAAGCGTACATCGCACATGCTGAACATATTGATTGGGAGGACGCACGGATTGCACGCGACAAAGCTCTCCTCGCGTAATGGCGCTAAGGATCTTCTCGCTTCACTTTACCCAAGTAAAGTGAAGCGAGAAGAAAGTTGTGGTAAGGAGAGATGAATGGAAAAGAAATAGCCGTGGGATTCTCTGGTAACGCTACTCTACAGATGCAAACAATCAATCTGTGGCGCTTTTCTCAGCAAGTAGTGCTTCTCTCAATTCGTTTTGTGCTTCAGGTTCAAGTTCTTCTAAATGCCGAAGTAGCATTGATTTGATTCCCAATGGAAAAAGCTCTGACACTTGTAGCATATCGCTGATTTGTTTTTGTTTGCTCGCTTCCATGTTAATAGTTCAAACTTTTTTCTCCGTTCTCTGATGTACAAAATGCTCAACAAAGTTTGCCAATATTTGTTGCCCCGCAGTTTCACCTCCCATGCTCTCAAGGAATTCGGGAAACGTATCCATGGAAACAACTCCATCCCTAATGAGCCCCTCCCTGCGTAGTTTCGCAAGAGCCTGCATTCCAGCAGGATTTTCCTCGGGATGAAATTGTACCGTAACAATGTTATCACCAATCTTCATTCCTTGAACAACGCTTTTGCCTCCCGTTACTGTAACTTTCGCGTCAGCTGGAACTCTCTTTTCGTCAATGATATATCGGTGAGCTTGGTATGCGTACAATGTTTCGGTTATTCCACTGAACAATTTATTTTCTTTTCCCTCTGAAGTTAAAGTGAGTTTTATCCTGCCAAATTCGCGTCCCTTAGGATTAAGAACAACTGTATTTTCTCCTCCGTACACTTCCCCAATAATCTGATGTCCCAGACAAACCCCCAAGAATGGAATATTCTTTTTCGCCATTGCCTGTGTAAACTCCATGACCCGGTTGACAGCTTGTCTATATTTTGGATTTTCATCGCGCACATTTACTGGCGCACCACCGATAATCACACCTTCCTCTTCAACAGTACTTGGCAAGTTTTCCATCAAAGCATGCACCGTCCTAATACGGACATCGGTCCCTGAGGCTTTGAATTGCTCCCGATATAACTGTGTGTCATCAGTAAATCCCTGTTTTTGCGCCTCACCTTCGGGAAGCATGGAAAAGTAAAGTATTCCATACTGCCGCCTAATGTTATCAAGAACAGCTCTGCGCTCTGGTATCTGCTCGGTCCTTCTTTGTTCATCTGGTTGTAGTTGTTCAGAGCTTTTCATTTTTGCTTTACTTTATGCACTTACAATGGCGAGTAAGAAAGGAAAGGAGGAACAGAGGAGAAAGAAGAGAAAACAAGAATGTAGTAGCGAGGAATTAAAAATCTCGCGCATTCCAAATGCCGGCAAGGCCGTTTCGGTGCCAGATTTTTAGAAGCTCCTGCGCCGGATTTTCCCGCTTTGCCACTCGCTCTCGCAGTGGGATAAGATATCTTTCTTCTCCAAACCCGCGCTGTTCCAATCCTTTCTCGGCGATATGCATGAGGGTAGCACACCCATCGGCGATATACCTGCCCTCAATCTTCGCTTTTAGTCCATTCCTTTCCGCGACCGAATACAGCTTTTTCAGAAACTTGTAAGAGAATTGAGATACATATCTTTCCGTTTCTTCAAGGTTGGATTGAAGTCCGAGGAGGAGCGCCGGAGCAGTAGAAGTCTCCTGTTCAGGTTGCGCGCTCGCGGTTCGCACCTCAATGCAGAGCTTTCGGAAACAACCGAGGAACATATCCTCATCACGGCTTTTTAACGCAGTGAGTATATCGTCAAGCGAAATTCCATCTTGCAAGAAGTATTTCAATCGTGTATGAGGAAACGTGGCATGGGACAGTTGGAGAAAATCTTCCAGTGTTGGCGTTACGATCAGAGTTCCGCCATGCCCATAGAGAGCCTCCACTTCTTTTGAGTACAAAAAATCTCGGAACGTCAAGGAAGCATCAGCAAGTTTGAAACTTTTCCCGTTTCTGTTACTGAACGAAAAAGGCATATCAAGAATAAAGTCGAAATATTCAAATATATCTTTGTATTCTTCTTGATACATTCCATAGACGGTGAGGTCATAGGGAATAGTGCTGGTGCGCAACTCCCGCATCCATAACTCATCGCGTCCCTCAAGCATGCTAAGCGGCTGTTCATTGAAAATAGGACCATTCGCGAAGAGCGCCACAAGGAAAGGGTTCAAACGGTTGAATATCGCCAATTGTTTCGGGACATCATGGGGAAGCAGGTCAAGCCATGTGTGCTGACCGGAAAAAAGGTGTGTGAGGTGGTGTTCGGAACGACGCTGGGTCACGCAATATCGCATAGCACCTTTCGCGCAGATACGAGAAGCAGTGCAATACTCTTTGCAATGTGCATGATCAAAATCGGCCGGTCCGGGGAAAACGCCGACCCCAACGATGGAAGCCCCCAGCGTTTTATAAATACCCTGCAACTCCTTCAGTAAGAGTATTATTTTTTTGTGGCTCTCAATAACCGTCTCGGTTGGCGGCATATTGAGTTCAAGATTGCAAATGCCGTTGTCGGTAATGATAGAGGTATCGTCTTTGTATGAACCTGCGAGATCGTTTGTGTCCGAATCAAACTTCTGCTTCCATCCGCGTTTTTTAAGTTCCTTATGGAATCTCAAGAACGTCGCTTTTGTAAGCGGGATGTCGCCTTCTCGAACTAAGAACTCAAATTCGTATCCGATCATATACAGAATTTATTAGCACCAGTAGATAGTGAAGGATACAAACTATACTAACGCAATTGCGCACCTTTGTAAAGGGCACATACCCAATCCCGATTTTTAATGATGGAGATGATATAATATGTGGGCGGATATGTATTTTCGGTTACAAAATCACAAACGGGTTATGTATGGTGCGTTACTTATTTTTCTTGTGGCGGTCGGGGCTCTGCTCCTCTGGTTGTTTCTTCAGCGTCCGTCAAATGATCGCGATTGGGCGCCTGACCAGAAGGTTTTGCCGTACGCGGAAATGAACGGGGATACGGCGACGATTCACAATATCAGGAATTTTTCGTACGAGAGCACCGAGAAGTATACTCCCGCGTACTACGACGCCACCTATGACCTTGCGACGCTCGCGCGGGTCTATTTTATCGTTGAACCGTTTTCGGGATACAAAGGCGCGGCGCATACCTTTTTGAGTTTTGAATTCTCCGATGGGCGATTCCTCGCCGTGTCCGTGGAGATTCGGAAACAACGAGGGGAGAGCTTCTCAGCGGTAAAGGGTTTGTTTCGGCAGTACGAGCTTATGTATGTTCTCGCGGACGAGCGTGACGTTCTCAAACTGCGTTCCAACTACCGCCACGACGAGGTGTATGTGTACCCGATTCGCACTTCGCGGGAGCGGATGCAAGATGCGTTTCGGGACATACTGGCGCGCGCCAATAAACTGCGCGAAGAACCGGAGTTTTATCACACGATCTTTAATAACTGCACGACGAACCTCGCGCGACACGCCAATGAGGCGGTGCCCGGGCGCGTGCCGTGGAATCTCACGTTGCTTTTTCCCGCGCAGGCGGATCGGTACGCGTTTGATCTCGGGCTTATTGATACGGAGCTTACCGACTTTAATGAAGTGCGACGCGCGCACCATATCAATGACCTCGCGCTCGCCTACGCGGATGACCCGAAGTTCAGTCTTCGGATTCGCGGGAGGTGAGGAAGAATGCCATAAAATCTGTAGGAGTTAAACTCCTACAAGAGCTTAACTGAAGCCGTTTGTGGGATTTAATCACCGATCAGAGTTCAACGATTGCTTTCAGAAGCTCGGCCGCCCAGCGGTAGATATTATAGTTTTTCACGCTCGCTCGCATCGTTTCCATCCTCCTCTTCTGTTCAGCGGGTGGCATGGTAATTCCTTTATGTATCGCTTCCGCGATCTCTCTCGTGCTGTAAGGATTGATAATGAGAGCACCCTTCAAATCGTGAGCGGCGCCGGTAAACTGACTCAAAACGAGCACTCCCAATTCGTCGTTTCTTTCCGCCACGTACTCTTTGGAAACCAAGTTCATACTGTCGTGCAGGGATGTCACCACGCACACATCCGTTAGGGTATAGAGAGAATTAATGTCGGGGTGACTGTACTGCGCGATTTCAAGAACGATAGGGCGCCACTCTTTTGTGCCGAATTTTTTATTGATTCGTTCCGCTTCCCGAAAGACAATATCCTTATACTCAATATATTTTTTGATTTCAGGACGATCAGGCGATGCAATTTGGAGGAACGTAAAACGCTCCCGATACTCGGGGTGCGCGTCAAGAAAATATTCAATACCCTTGAACCGCTCGGGAATTCCTTTGGCGTAGTCAAGTCGGTCAACGCCCAGTCCGAGATACTGTGTTTTTATGTTGAGGCGGTCCAGTATTGCTTTGCCACGCAAAGAGACATCTCCTGATTCCTGCTTTCTGGTAAACGCGATACTGATCGGAAACGAACGAACATATGAAAGGTGCTCGTCGCGAGTGATTGAAAACTTGTCAAAATCTATGAGCGACTCAACGTTTTTCCCGACCGTATCAATAAAATTATTACAAAATTGTGGTGTGTTAAATCCGATGATATCCGCGCCGAGCATCCCCGTAAGGATTTCCTTCCGTTGAGGGCAGATGCTAAAAGCTTCCGCGCTCGGCCAGGGGGTATGCCAAAATATACCAATCCGCGCATCCGGACGTATCGCTTTTATCATTCGCGGTAGCAGGGTGAAGTAGTACTCGTTCACGATAATAATCGGTCGCTCAACATTTTTTATTTCCGAAAGCACAACGTTCGCGAATTTTTCGTTAACCCGCCTATACTCAATCCAATCTTCTTCTCTGAATATCGGTCGGGTATGGGTGTTGAGACAGAGCGGATACAGACCCTCAATTGAATACCCTTGGTTGTACCCCTTTTCTTCTTTGTCGGTAAGCTGAACCCTTTTAAGGGTATACTTTGGATTATCGGGTGGAACTTTTATCGCAGTATCCGCGTCCAGGGTATCCGCGCCACTATCGCCACCGCGCTGGGCAATCCACATTCCGTCACACGCTTCCATTAACGGTTCAAACGCGGTCGCTACGCCGTTGGCGAGCACTCGATAGTTAGTTTTGCCTTCCGAAGTGTAGCGTTCATAGGGTTCCTGGGTGAACACCAGAAATATTTTTTGATTCTTCACATACGCTTTGATGAATTCTTTCAGCCGTTCCGCGGTCCACGGAGAATCCAGTTTTTCAAACCGCATGCGCGCTTCTTCGCTCGCGGCAAAACGCGCCTGCGCGAGACTCAAGTGCATTTTGTCCACCTCTCGCGCCAGCGGTTTCAGAAAGAAGGGGACACCGGAAGAATCGCGCGCTGATCTGTTCACTCTCGCGAGCTTTATTGAATCCGTAAATCGTTTCAAGATTTTATACAGCGCCCATCGGATGAGCAGAATAATAGCCACTGAAAATACGAGAATCTGCGTGAGCAAGCGAATGAGATTTCGTTTCCAGATTTCCGTGACGGTTTCCTCAATGTAGGAGGCGTTCTGTATCGTTACGAGAGCGCCCGACACTGAATCTTTTTCAAACAGGGGAGAGACAAACAGGTACAACGGAACCCCATTAATCTTCTCAAACAATCCGAGTGGTTCGGCTTTGTTGAGGGACGCGAACACAAAGTCGGGATTTTCCGTTACCCGCGTTGGCATATCCTTTGAAGCCGCAAGCGTAATACCTCCGTTGTTGAAGACAACGAGTCCGACAATCCGTTCGCGGTTGGTGAACTTGTCCACGATGCGTTGGAGCGTCGTGGTGGAATTGCGGAGGAGGTTCGGCTCAATGGATTCTTTGAGCGAGTCCGAGAGGAGGCGCGTACGGTACTGGAGATCCGCGGAGAGACTCAGCCGTTCTCGGTTGACCTGCGTGTAGGTAAAGCCGATGACGATGATGCTGACCAGCGCGATGGTGCCGAATGTGATGAGAAGTATTTGTTTCATGGCAATACGAACTATGAATTTGCACAAAAGTACGAAAACTCCCTGCGCTCCGCGTAAGGCAGAAGTGGTGCAATCTACAGCACACTAACACTTTTTCACCCTTTTGTCAGTTTTTTTTCGCCACACCATCCCCCTCGCTTCACTTTACTTGGGTAAAGTGAAGCGAGGGGGGAATCTCCAAACTAACAGCCAGAAGCTAATAGCTCACAGCTATCTTTGAACGGTTCAAATGGCACGGTAAAAAAGTACACCGCTCACGCTGTCTCCCTATTCAATTCTTTGTGTATGGATTGTGCCAGGCACAAAAAACTTGTATTCCCTTTTTATAGATACTAATCCGCCTATGATACGAATCTGCGAATACCTACGAATGGGAAC
>ORJL011801065.1_pt1 | contig 13051 bp, 10 predicted proteins | sample 1779941 | NCBI WGS metagenome assembly ORJL01 (sample SAMEA104232317, study PRJEB22302) | groundwater metagenome | biome: forest; feature: aquifer; material: groundwater | place: USA | collected 2011-08-07 | depth 5.8 m
GCTCTTGTTTTAAAGCCTTTGTTGCCAGCATGTCCGCTTTTTTATTTTGTTCGCGCGGCACATGCGTAAAATCAACGCTTTTAAATCCCTCCAGAAGATGCTTGACCTGCGTGTGAAGGGATTTTAAATTAGCGTTTTTAATCTTATAACTGCCTTTAATTTGATGAAATAAAAGCTCGCTATCGGTATGAACTTTGACTTTATCGGCGCGCTGGATCAGGGCCTCTTGCAGGCCGTAAATAAGCGCGGTATATTCGGCGATGTTATTCGTCGCGTCGCCAATAGCCTGCGAAATATTCTTGATGGTTTTACCGCCTTCAAGAACAACAACCCCGACCGCCGCCGGCCCGGGATTCCCCTGGCAGGCGCCGTCGATAAAGAGTTCAAGCGTTTTCAAAGATCATCCTCGAGATAAAGAATACGCGCACACATCTCGCAGAGAACAAGCCGGTCGTGCATCTTAATTTCGTTAATAACCTGTTCGGGGACATTCATGAAACACCCGCCGCAGGAACTGACTTTAACCGGCACAATAGCCAAGCCTTTTTTGTTTTCTAAAATTCTTTCGTATCGATTTAGGTTTGATTTGTCAACATCGGGGAGAATCTGGCTGCGTTTCATCTGCAGAATCTTAACCTTCTCTTCCAAGTCTCTGACAATATCATCAACTTCTTTCTTCTGGCTCAAATATTTCTGCTCTTCTTGGGTTAAAAATTCCTTTTCTTTGGCAATGGAGGCGTTGATATTGTCGCCTTCGTCATAGGCCATCAAAATTTTCTCTTCAATAATCGATTTGTCCGCCTTGAGGCTTTCGATTTCGGTCAACTTGGCCTGGTATTCCTTGTTGGTCTTTAGAAGATTTAAAGCGGCGTTGGCCTTGGCGATATCCCCTTCTTTACCCTGAAGCTCAAGCTCTTTGCCCTTTCGATCAACCTGAATGGTTTTAAACTTATCTTCAAGGTCTTTCAGGCCCGCTTTTTTCGCTTCAAATTTCTTTCTTAACTCTTCAACGGTAGCAGGCTTTTCTTCTAAATCTACCTTATAGCGATAAATTTCTGAATCTATCGCTTGTAATTCAACAAGCTTTTTTACCTGTTCTTTGATTGAAACCTGAGGCACTTTCGACTACCCTTCATAAGTTGATTTAACAAATCTCGTCGCGACATAATCTTCTACCCGTAAAATGGTGGGCGCAGAAGGACTCGAACCTTCGACCTCTGCCATGTGAGGGCAGCACTCTAACCAGCTGAGCTATGCGCCCAAGGCCCTTTAAGACTTTGCCCACGCAATTAAAAAATCACTGGGCCCACCAGGGCGCTCCCGTCGTACAACGACGGGATCCCGCCTTCCTTCTAAATCTTTTGTAATGGAAAAGGCGGGAGAACCTGACCACCATTACAAGATTATCGTCATTATTCTGGGCCCAGGAGGGCTCGAACCTCCGACCCACTGATTATGAGTCAGTTGCTCTCACCGACTGAGCTATGGGCCCGAAACTTTGAAACCATCCATCACGAATAATCTTTTTAATAAAATCCCTTCGTTTATAGGACTTAAGTTTCTTTTCAGCCTTTCTAGCGATATCAATATTAGAAAATTCTTGCGAAAATTTAAGCTCGAATGGACCCATCGATTTGCCGGTGTGCTCCCGTGCTGCATTATGGCAATTTAGCCGTCTTTTTAAATCTTTTGTGCTCCCAATGTAATATTTTCCACTCCTAAGACTCTGCAAAATATACACGTATGCCATATTCATCCTGAGTTCCGACGCTCGCTTCGCTCGGTCGGAATCCCGACTCCCGACGATTTCGTCGGGACGATTTTGTCGGGACGTCGGGACTATGGGCCCGAAATCTGCCCTGAACCTTGTTAGGGCTGAGGGTGTATTCTACACGTAAAAACTTTTTTTCGCAAGAAAAAATATTGGCCGAATAGCTTAAAAAAAGGGCCTACTTTTTACGGTAGGCCCCTGCACATCAAGTACTTATAGCTTAAAATAAAACAGCTAATTATACTAAACCCTCGCCTTCTCTCACGGTCATATCCAGGAAAGTCTTCAATCTTCGCGACCGTGTGGGGTGGCGTAACTTACGCAGGGCCTTTGATTCGATTTGCCGGACACGTTCGCGGGTTACATTAAACTCACTGCCCACTTCTTCGAGTGTACGGCTGGAGCCGTCCGTAATACCGAAGCGCAATTCCAGAATTTTTCTTTCCCGTTCATCCAAGGTGTCCAGGACACCGCCAATTTCATCTTTGAGCATCGAATGAAGTGTGGCATTTGCCGGTGAAACGGCTTTTTTATCTTCGATAAAGTCGCCAAAATGCGTATCGCCCTCATCGCCAATCGGTGTTTGCAGCGAAATCGGCACCTGTGAGATCTTTAAGATTTCTTTGACTTTACCGATAGGTATTCTCATCTGCCTGGCGATTTCCTGGGCCGCGGGTTCCCGGCCGTACTCCTGAACAAAGAGGCGTGAAACGCGGATAATCTTATTGATCGTCTCGGTCATGTGAACCGGGATACGGATCGTCCGGGCCTGGTCGGCAATCGAACGGGTAATCGCCTGCCTGATCCACCATGTGGCATAGGTAGAAAATTTATAACCTCGTTTGTATTCGAATTTTTCGACCGCACGGATAAGGCCCATATTTCCTTCCTGAATAAGGTCCAGGAAAGAAAGCCCGCGGTTGATGTATTTCTTGGCGATACTCACGACAAGCCGCAAGTTAGCTTCAACAAGAAGTTTTTTAGCTTTGTTAAATTTGGCTTGGCGGATTTTGATAATGCGCAGCTGTTCTTTAACGCTGTTTAAAGGTTCATTTAACTCTTTTAAAAGATGTTGTCTTTTCTGGCGTAAATCCTTAGCTTGAGCGGCCTTATTTTGAGTTTTCAAAGTTTTTCCAATGCGCTCAATATCACCAATAATATCATCGATCCGCTCGGCAATCTCCTCGTTCACGGTTGACGTCAGTTTAAATGCGGCGATGATCTTGGCGGATTTATCCGAACCCACCCGCGAGTGCCTGACTTCGTGAATCAGCTTTTTTAAATCATTAATCAGTTTCGGGCGCCGCTCAAGCTCATCTTTAATCACATCTTCGACGTTAGTCTCGCCTTTTAAAACCTTGTTAATAATCACCAGGGCCTCATTGCGGGCTAAGGTGGTTTTAAAAAGCGCTTCAGCAAAACGGTTCTCGGCCTCTTCAATGCGTTTGGCCAAACTGATTTCATTCTCACGCGAGAGAAGCGGAATGGAGCCCATCTGCTTTAAATACATTTTAACCGGGTCATCCAAGGGAATAAAGCGCTCGGAATAGATATTCTCTTCTTTATTCTGCTCTTCGCGCAGGCGCCTAACTTCTTCTTCGCGGGATTCATCCTGCGAATCCGCTTCCGGTTCGGGGTCAATGTCATCGTCGGATTCGATAACTTTGATATCCTTGCCGGCCAAGATGTCAAAGACCTGGTCAAGCTCCTTGGATGAATCGATATTCTCGGAAAGAGCCGAGTTGACTTCATCATAAGTCAGGTACCCCTTGCTTTTCCCCAGCGTCACCAACTTGTCGACATCCTGCTTAAATTCTTTTGTCTTCATTCCCTACCCCTTAATTAGTTGGTTGAATTTCGTTTTTAATTCGTCTAGTCTGTTTTGGTCCCCGGAAACTTCTGCCTGTCTAATCTGAAGCAATAAATCTTTTCTAACCGACCTGACCTGCTCATGCTTCATGCGATTGACACAGTCGCGATAAATCTTTTCTTTGTCGACCATGATCAAATCATCCGCGGTCATAAGCTGAGAAATCATCTGCAAAATCCCTTCATCTTGAAAAAGACTCATGACATTTGCCGCTTTCAAATCTTTGCCCTGACTCGCCCAATCAAACAACTGATTTATCACCAGGCGAATCCGTTCATCCTGAAAATCCGACGGGTCTACCTCTTCTTTGATCAACCCGATAAACTTTTCGTCTTCCAGCATGAGCTTTAAAAGATTGCGCTCCACATTTCTTGCCACCTGAGGTGCCACCGGTTGCGACTGCGGCAACTCTATTTTTCGCTGCGACGTGCCGCCGGCAATTTTCTGAAGCTCAATCTGCAAGGCCTCTTCGGGAACCGCCAAGACATGCGCCAGCTGTTTGATGTAACTAAATTTAACAACAGCGTTTTGAAAACGGTTAATGGCGTTAAGCATCTCGCCTGAAATTTTCGCCTTGCCTTCGGGCGTTTTGTGGCTGTGACGGCTCATTAAAATCTTAACTTTATAGTCAAATAACGATAGCGCCTGGGTAATACGCTCATTAAACTTCTCAACGCCGAATTTCCTGACAAACGAATCAGGGTCTTCGCCGGCGGCGAGTGTCGCCACCTTCACATTCATGCCCTCTTCAATCAAAAGATCCAAACTGCGGACCATCGCGTTCTCACCGGCCGCGTCCGCGTCAAAGAGCATAACAATATTTTGCGTGTAACGCCGTAGCAAGCGAATCTGCTCGGTCGTTAAGGCCGTCCCTGAGGAAGCAACAATGTTATCCACGCCGGCCTGAAAGGGAATAATAAAATCCACGTACCCTTCAACGACAATAACAAAATCTTTCGCGCGCACGGCGTCTTTGGTGATGTGAAAACCGTAAAGATGGTTGCCCTTAGTATATAAGGGCGTTTCGGGCGAATTAATGTACTTGGCCGTCGCCGTTTCTTTGGTGGCACGGGCCCCGAAAGCGATACAGCGCGCCTTTATGTCAAATATCGGAAAAATAATTCGGTCGCGAAAACGGTCATAATAGCCGTCTCGATTTTCTTTGGGGACAATCAGCCCCGCCTTTTCCATTGCACTCAGGGCGACATTTTTTCCTTTGAGATGTGTAAGAAGACTGTCCCACTTTTCCTGCGCAAAACCTAATTTGAATTTTTTAACGGTATCCAGATTGATACCGCGGTCTTTCAAATATTTAATGATATGCCCGACTTCACTGGAGGTAACCAGCGTATCATGGAAAAACTGCGCCGATAAATCATTAGCCTTATAAAGAATTTCTTTTAAGCTTAAGGTCTCTTCATCAGCGGAAGTCTCGGGAATAACGATGCCAACCTTAACGGCCATCATCCGCATGGCCTCGGGAAATTCGACATGTTCCTGTTGCATCACGAAACTGATAACGTTACCGGCGAGTCCGCATCCGAAACAATGATCGATCTGTTTGTCGGGGTTAACCACAAACGAGGGCGTCTTCTCGTGATGAAACGGACAGCAGGCTTTAAAATTTCTCCCGGCGCGTTTTAAAGGAATATAACTGGAAACAACTTCAACGATATCGCAGCGGTCTAAAACCTGGGTGATAATTTCTTCGGGAATCAATCCCATATTTAACGCCTCACCCTTTTAAAACCTGAGCATTCAATAAATTCGAAACGGCCTCTTTTTTCCAGCTTATCCAGCAATAAATTAAGCCCTAAGTTGTCGCTGGCGATATGGCTCGCCACGACCACATGGATATGCTCGCTCTTAATTTTGTTGAAATGTTCCTCGGATAAATGCATGCACAACAGCGTATTTATCCCGGCCTGGGAAACCCTTGCAAAAATTTCTTTTGAGCCTTCGGTACCGCCGGTCATGTCGACCAAAATCTTTCCGGCCTTGTCTTTGGGTTTTCCCAGCAAAATAGCCGGCCCGGCCTTATTAGCCAGGGCATCTTGGTACTCCGGCTCCTTCAATAAAAAATTAATGATATCTTGTAAAGTCTTCGGTTTACTTTTATCCATCGCGCTTTGCAAATACCGCGCAACATGGTTATCTGACGGCGTATGGCAACACATCAATGGAATGCCGAGCAACCGTGCGGCCTCAACGGCGCGCGTATGATTTCCCGCGTGGATGCGCCGCGCCACTTCCGTCATTCGTTGCTGTATTAAATCTTTGGCGATCTCTGAACTAAGCCCCACCTGCGTAAGCAAGTCCGCCTGCAATCCCATCACATCGGCAAGCGCGGCTAAGGCCTTTCCTTCCGGATGATGAGCCAGGACTAAATCAATCTTGTTGCCTTGTTTTGAAAGCCGGTCGGCTAAAAGTATTTCACCGACTTCCATGTCAATTCCAATAAAAATCCGTTTGATTTCGCTATTGCGATCACCAAACAAAATGCGTGTATCGGAATAGGGGTTCGTCAGGCTATCTTTATCAAAGAACTTTTTCTCAATGCGATTTAGTTTCTTAAAGGCGCGAGCGGTTTCAAACAGCTTTTTCTTAACTTGAGCCCTTGTCCTTAAATCAGCCGCTATGCCCTGCCGGACAAAGAAATCATAAATATCGATGAGTGTCAATGCCAAAGATCCTCGAGTAAAAAACGTCTTAGGAGGCTACTTTTTCTTTTTTGGTTCTTGTTTCTTTTCAGTTGTGAGGTCTGCCAGCTTAAAAACCGCCTTATTAAATTCTTCCGTTGGGAAAAACTTGCTGACAAAATTATTGTAGCAAGATTCATAAACACGCGGCGATAGGCTCACCAACTTGGAAGCGGTAAGTGATTTTTCCAAATTTTTTGTTAAATACTCTATGGCGGAGGCGCGCATGCATAAAACGGTTAAGCTGCAGATAAGAAGCCCGCGTAAAACCGCCACAAACATCCCGCCCCATTTATCAAGTATGGAGTGTGTCGCCTCCATTTTAAACAACATCAAGAATCCATCACGAATAAGTTTAAAGATGAGGTTGATAAGTCCCCATAAAACGCTAAAAGAAAACAGATCGGCTGCTCCCTGAGGCAGGTGCATCTTGTCCTGAAGTGATTTCGACATCCCGCTGTAGTAGTGAAGCGTGATAAAAACGGCAAAAATGATACCAACGAGCTTGAAGGTTTCTATGACGATACCGCGTTTAGCACCGACAAAAACAGCCCGTACCAAAATGACGCCTATTAAGATGTCAACCCAATTGAAGCCGCTAATAATTTCTGTCGTCATTTCAATAAATCCAAGTAATTTCCAAAGTTAAGTGCTAAAGTATAACATACGAGTTATGCGATGTCAAGAAAACGCTTTCTTTTGGCCTGACCAATAAATTAGATATAACTAGCTGATAATAAATACGTTACATTCATAAGAATAAGCCGCCAAACCGTAAACTGCCTTGACAATCCATCGATAAAGTGTTATCTTTCCTTTCATGGCCGACCCGACACTAAAAGGCGAAAGAAACCTGCAAGAGCAGCTTGACCAAGCGCACGAAGAGCTTTCTATCCTTTACGATATCAGCAATGCCATGCGCACGACACTCGAACTGAACCACATCCTCTACATTATCTTGACGGGTGTCACGGCGCATACGGGCTTAGGTTTCAACCGCGCCATCCTTTTTTTAGCCAATAAGAAAGAACGCGCCCTTGAAGGCAAGATGATGATCGGCCCCGAATCCGGCGAAGAAGCCGAGCGTATCTGGAAACATATCGAAAGCAAAAACCAGGACCTCGAGGATCTGATTTCGGCCTATAAATCATCTGAAATTTCGGGCTCTTCGTTAAGTAAACAAATTCGACAGCTTAAAATCCCTTTAAATGTCAACGACGGAGGGTTGCTCGCCACCGCCTACTTTAACGGCTCCTTCCTGCATATCCATCCGCAGGAAATTTCACAATACACCCATGATCCGTTTTTGAAAGTCTTTAAAACAAGCGAATTGGTCATTATGCCCTTAAAGGCTAAAGATAAAGTCAACGGCATCATTATCGCCGATAACCTCTACACCCAAAAACCGATTACCGCTGATGACCTCAAAATCTTTACCATGCTCGCCAACCAGGCCGGCCTCGCTATTGAAAATTCACAGCTTTATGAAATCGTCGTCCACCAAAGCCATACCGATTCGTTGACATCGCTCTGGAATCACGGATTTTTTCAAGACACGCTTATCAAAGAAATTGAGAAAGCGAAAGCCTCTAGCAACCCTTTGACGCTTGCCATCATTGACATAGATGATTTCAAGAAATTCAATGATACCTGGGGACATCAGAACGGAGATATTGCCTTAACAGAATTGGCAAAAATACTGAAGGATTCCTCGCGTGAGAGTGATTGCGCATGCCGGTATGGAGGCGAAGAATTCTCCATCATCCTGACAAAAACTAATAAAGAACAGGCTTTTACGATTGCGGAACGGCTAAGAGATGAAATCGCAAAAAACAAATTTCCTTTGGCCATGTCAAAAGATTTGGTAAATCTTACGGTCAGTATCGGCATCGCAACCTTACCCGAAGATGCTCACACCAAAGAAGAGCTGATCCTTAAAGCGGATAAAGCGATGTACACCGCCAAGTTTATCGGCAAAAACAAAACCTGCACACCCGAATCAGATAACGATTAAAACAACCCTTCTATACCCCTGCCGGCACTTCTTGTTTTACTTCCTCTTTCGATTGCGCGAATTTAACCGAAACGATTTTAGAAACACCAGTCTCCTGCATGGTAATCCCGTACATGACGTCGGCGTTGGCTATCGTCTTTTTATTGTGGGTAATCACAATAAATTGTGAAATCTTGGCGAAATCTTTTAAGAGATAGCTGAAACGTCCGACATTCGATTCGTCCAAAGCGGCATCGATTTCGTCCAAGACGCAAAACGGGCTCGGGCGGACTTTGAAAACGCCGAAGATAAGAGCGATCGCGGCCAGCGTCTTTTCCCCCCCGGAGAGAAGGGTAATATTTTGTAATTTCTTTCCCGGAGGACGGGCAATAATTTCAATGCCGGATTCTAACACATTTTCCGGATCAACCAAGACCAGCTGGGCCTCCCCACCGCCAAAAAGCATACGGAAATAGATCCGGAATTCCTCGCTGACCTTGGTAAAGGTATCCAGGAATAACTGGCGCGTGGTGCGGTTAATTTTACCGATCGTGGAATGAAGGGCTTCTTTCGCGGTCAATAGATCGCTTTGCTGTTTGGCCAGGAATTCAAAACGTTGTTTAAGCTCGTCAAATTCGTCGATGGCTACCAGATTAACCTGGCCGAAGGAATCGCAACGCTTGCGAAGCTGCTCGATTTCATTAATGAGCTCATCAACTTTTATTTCCTCTCGGGCCTCCAATACAACTTCATCAAGATTAATCTTATAAGTCTGTGTCAGCCTGTCCTTAATGCTTTTATCATTAAAGGAAATTTCCTGATGGTGCATTTCTTGGGCGTGCACATTTTTCTTGATCTCTTCAAGTTTCTTGAAAATCGAGGCTGAGTTCCCTTGGATCTCGCTTACCCTTAAAGCAACTTCAGCTTTCTCTTTTTCATAACCATCCACAATACCCTGAAGCGACTGACGCTTTGCCCTGTATTCTTCAATTTTTAATTTTATCGATTCTATTTCTTTGGTGATATCCTGTTTTTTAACCTGGTTTTCGGCAACTTCACTATCAACCTGTTTAATTTCAGCCAGGCCGCTGACCACCGCCTCTTCGAATATCTTTAGGTTTTCATGCTGGCCTTTCTCGTTGTCCTCGCTTAGTTCAATTTCTTTTTCGAGCTGAGCAATGACCACAGTCACGTCTTCGCGTTCCTGCGACTTAGAGACGATAAGCCCCTGCTTGTCTTTAACCTGACGCTGAACCCCGTGTACTTCTTCGTCGACAACGGCCAATTTTTTATTAAGCTCGTCTTCTTTGTTTTTCAAAGTCGCCATGGCGCTGCGGGCTTCCCGCAATTCGCTGCTCACCAGATCTAATTCACCGGTTAGCTTATTAACTTCTTCCACAATATTATTTTTCTGGGCCTCATAACTGGACATAACTTTTTCCAGGTCATGGATAGTCAGGGTGATACTGTTAGCCACGTCTTCTTCTCTTTTGATTTCCAAAAGAAAACCGTCCCGGCTTAAAACCTGCATATCGATTTCCCGGGTTAAGGTATCGATTTTCTCCGTGATTTTCTGCGGGTCGAGCTCGATTGATTTTGTCTCGCAGATAATTTCGTAGAGCTGTTCGCTTTGAAGCTGGGGAAAATGACTTCTGACAGCCGCCACTTTTTGAGGGTCAAGCGGCCGGACATCTCTAATCTTGCCGATAATTCCTTTATTCTTCTCTAACGGAATCATGGCCAAGAATGTCGCTTCCAACACCGGATCAGAGAGATCCTGGTACTGCACGCGCAGTTCTTCGATAAATTCCCGCTGAGATTTCAGGAATAATTTTTTCTTCTCCAGATCGTCGATTGCCTTCTCAACTACTGAAAGGTTGGCCTTCAGGCCGCCGATAACCAGATTTTTTGTTTCCTGTTCTTTCTTAAGATCGGTAATTTTACCCAGACAGCTGGCAATATTGTCATTGATGCCGATTAAGCGGCTATCGATATCGCTTTTTTCCTGAGTGACTTTATCGTTTTCCAAATCCAACCGGCGTTTGCGCGCTAAAAACCCCTGAAATTCCTTCATGACTTCGGTCTGGTCATTTTTGATGTTGATTTGCTTCGCCGTTAAATCGAGGACGTGCTCTTCATCTTCCTCAATCCCTTCCTTGGCGCGGCGGATCTCGTCGCCGACTGTCACCAAACTTTCTTTCTTCTCTGCCAATGCCCGGCAATTTCTTTCCATCGTCTCGCGAAGCTGAGCCAGGGCGGATTTGAGGCTGCTGATTTTTTCCTCTTGCATCCGGCAGCGCTCCATTAGCTGGCTTTTTTGCGCAGCCAAACGCTCATCACTCTGGGCCAGGCCGCTGATGCGCTCATCGTTAAATCCGGTTTGGCGGATATCCATTTCGATTTGATTTTCGAGTTTCATATCATCGCCGTGGACACCGCTGATTTTCTGGTCCAAATCAAGGGCGACGTTATTTTCGGCCGTTAAAAGTTGGTTGAGCTTCTCCAGCTCCTGATTTTGCTCGGCCTCCTGGGTTTTTAAAAATTCCAGCAATTTGGTGATTTCATCAACCTGCGAAAAGAAATTGGAGGACTGGAATTTGGCCAATTTGATTTCCAGGTTTTTTAATTTTTCGAACTCTTCCTTATATTTCCTGGCTTTATTGGCCTGGCGCTCGATAGAGGCAATCTGGCGCTTGACTTCCAAAATAATATCATTAATACGAAGGAGGTTGTTTTCCGTATCTTGTAGCTTGCTTAAGGCTTCCCTTTTCTTGGATTTATATTTGGTGATGCCGGCGGCCTCATCGATAATAATCCTTCTGTCTTCCGGACGGGCGCTGACGATTAAATCAACCTTCCCCTGCTGAACCAAAGAATAGGCCTCGGCACCGATGCCGGTGCCCATGAAAAGTTCTAAAACATCCTTGAGGCGGACAACGGTTTTATTGAGGAGATATTCACTCTCTCCGGAGCGAAACAGCCGGCGGGTAACGGTAACTTCATCATAATCGGTCGGCAGCATACGCGATTCGTTTGAAAAAGTTAAATTGACTTCGGCAAAACCTAAGCCCGCCTTGCTGTCGGTGCCGTTAAAAATGACATCTTCCATGGCCGAACCGCGCAGTTCTTTGATACTCTGTTCGCCTAAAACCCAGCGCATCGAATCAAAGATATTGCTCTTGCCGCACCCGTTAGGTCCTACGACGGCCGTGATACCGGGCTCAAAATTCAAGACGGTCTTTTCAGCGAATGATTTGAACCCAAAAATCTCAAGTCTCTTCAAATACATGACAACTCCTCCCTATGGTTTTAAGATTTTTTTCCGGCCAAAATATCTTTGACGATCTCAACTGTTTTATTTAAACTTATAAATTTGGGCAATGTATCTTCGGGAATAGCGATGCGGTATTTTTTTTCAATACCGGCCAGGATCTCTAGGGCCATCATCGAATCCATCCCTAAATCTTTGACAAAATTCGCGTTGCCGTTTATTGTTTCGGGTTCGGCCTCCAAAATTTCCGCGACCAATCCCCGGATATCTTTTTCCACATCAATTTTTGTATCTGCCTTTGCCATTCCTGTATTCCTCCTTACATTTTGCTGTCTAGCCAAGCGTCAATTTTTTCCCGTTTAAATCGCCATTGGCCAACGGCCTTAATGGCAGGAATCTTGCCTTTTTTGAGCCAGTCATAAACGGTCCGTTTTTTGACCCGCAGATAACTGGCAACTTCTTCAATTGTCATTAACCTGTCAAACGCCATAATGATGCTTTAACCTCAGATTTAAAGACCCTGTAAAAAATAACCGCGAATCTCATGTATTGGTAAATGCCAATTTATTACATTAACTACATAATGTCAATATTTATTACATTTATTTTCTGTTATAAACGTAAAATATCAATTTAAGCGTATTAATTTGCACTAACTTCCTATAAATAACATATACATACATTAAATTACATATAGTTACATTTAATCCGCATAGCTCGTCGGGAAAAATATTGTATTGGAGAATAATTGAGGAGAAAAAAGGAAACTACGGAAGGTTTACATCAGGGTCAACATCAGCGTTATAATCGACGCCTTCGAGGTCAAAACCAAAAAGTTTCAGGAAATCTTTGTAATAGCCCGCGATATCGGAAATATCGGCAACGTTTTGAGTCGTCACCGACTCCCAAAGCTTGGCGACTTCCGCCTGGACATCTTCGCGCATTTCAAGATCATCAATGCGAATCAAGCCGTTTTCATCCACCGGAATTGGTTTACCCGTAAAAAGGCGCTGCGCATAAAGCCGGAAAATCTGTTCAATACATCCCTCATAAATACCGCGTCTTTTCATAACTCTGTTGAGCAAAATAAAATATAGAGGAATAAAAGGAATCGCGGAACTGGATTGGGTCACCAGGGCCTTATTGACCGAAATAAAAGCCCGGCCGCCGTTTGATTTTAATTTGGCGTCTAATTTTTTGGCGGTCGCCTCAAGATGATTCTTGGCCGCGCCAATCGTACCGTTACGATACACCGGCCTTGTAACTTCCGGCCCGACGTAGGAATAGGCAATCGTCATGCCCCCCTTGGCAAAGAGATTCTCTTTGGCCAATAGATCAATCCACATCTCCCAATCTTCTCCACCCATAACCGAAACGGTCTGCTCGACATCCGCTGGTGTGGCCGCCTCCAGCGATACCTCCGTGATTTCTCCAGATTCAAAATCAA
>ORJL011157070.1_pt1 | contig 13048 bp, 14 predicted proteins | sample 1779941 | NCBI WGS metagenome assembly ORJL01 (sample SAMEA104232317, study PRJEB22302) | groundwater metagenome | biome: forest; feature: aquifer; material: groundwater | place: USA | collected 2011-08-07 | depth 5.8 m
GAAGGCGTAGGCGGTGTCGCACCAGACGCAGCGCAGGGGGCAGCCGGTGAGCCGGACAAAGACCGTGGGCAGTCCGACGCGGCTGGATTCGCCTTGGATGGAGTGAAAGATTTCGGTGACGCGCAGGCTGGCGTCGGCGCCGGCAGCGACGGCAGGCACTACTTCCTCTTCAGGCGTGTTTTGGCCCGCTTGCCGGGCTCGCTGGCCGGATATTTGTCGGCCAGCAGTTCCAGCGTGGCGCGCGCGCCCTTCAGGTCCTTCAGGGCTTCAAGGCTTGCGACGCGGCTGTCGAGGGCGCCCGGCGCACGCTCGTCGCCGGGCCAGCCGGCGGCGAACTTGCCGAACAGTTCCGCCGCGCCGGCATGATCGCGGGCCTGGGCATGGGCATAGCCGCCCCAGTAATGGGCGGAGGCGGCCAGCGTGCTGTTGGGGTAGGCCTTGATGAAGGCGAGGAAGCCGGCGGCGGCCTCTTTGTACTTCAGCGCCTTGAGTCCGGCCAGTGCCGCTTCGTAGTCGCGGGTTTCCTGCGCCGGATCGGCTTTCGGCGCCTCGGCCCTGGCCTCGACCGGCGCCTGCTCCAGCTTCCTCAGGCGGTTGTCGAGGTCGACGTAGAAGTCCTTCTGGCGCTTCTGCGCGGCTTCGAGTTCGTGGCTCAGGACTTCGATCTGGCCACGCAAGCGGGCGATGTCGCCCTTGATCGCCTCGACCTGGTTGGCGAAGTCGATCTGGTTGCGATTGATGCTGTCCGCGCGCCTGGTCAGCTCGGTGAGTTCTCCGCGCAGGGCCTCGATGCGCTGCCGCGCTTCTTCGTCATCGAACATGCCCGCCCGGGCCGGCGCCGACAGCGCCGCAGCCAGCAGCCCAGCCGCCAGCCATGCGACAAGGCCGCGCGTCATGGTCAGAATTCGCCCGAGTAGAGCATGTCGCCGCGACGGTTCTTGGCCCAGCACTCTTCGCTGGAGTCGCTGCAGGCGGGCTTCTCTTCGCCGAGGCTGACGGCCTCGATCTGCTCTTCCCGCGCTCCCAGCAGCGCCAGGGCCTTTCTTACCGCGTCGGCGCGCTTCTGGCCCAGCGCGAGGTTGTACTCGCGGCTGCCGCGCTCGTCGGCATTGCCCTGGATTAGCATTTTGAGCTTCGGGTTGGCAGCCAGAAGCTTGCCGTGGGCGGCGAGCAGGGTCTGGAACTCGTCCTTGACGACATAGCTGTCGTAATCGAAATAGACGCTGCGCTTGGACAGCGGGCTGCGCGGATCCTTCAGCGCGGCGATGCTGTTGGGATCGAAGGCCTCCGGCTTCACTTCCTTCACCGGCGCGCCGTCGACCCGGATCGCGCCGGGCGTGCGGGATTCGACGCCGGCCGGATTTTGTTCGGGCGCAGGCGGCTGCGAGCCGCAAGCGGCCAGCAGCAGGGTCAGGGCGGAAAGGCTGATGAGTGAGCGCATGATGATTTCCTAGAGAAGTGCGGCCGGAACGTGGATTCGCAAGCTATCGGACCAGGGGACCCCAGGCAGGTTCCCGCACGTCGGCGGCCTGCACGGAGAGTTTCTGCTTGACCCGGCCGTCGCTGGAAACGGCGGCCAGCACGCCGCGCCCGCCGATCTCCGTGGCATACAGGATCATGCGGCCGTTGGGCGCGAAACTGGGCGATTCATCCTTGGCCGAGTCGGTCAGGATCTGGGTCTGTTTGGTCGCCAGGTCCATCAGCGCCAGTTGGAAGCGGCCGCCGTTGCGGGCGATGAAGGCGAGGCTCTTGCCGTCCGGAGACAGGCGCGGGGTGACGTTGTAGCTGCCCTCGAAGGTGACCCGCTCGGCATTGCCGCCTGCACTCGGGATGCGGTAAATCTGCGGGCTGCCGCCGCGGTCCGAGGTGAAGTAGATGAACTGACCATCGGGCGCCCAGCGCGGTTCGGTGTCGATGCCGGAGGATGTCGCCACCCGCGTCACGCCGCTGCCGTCGGCATTGACCACATACAGTTGCGAGGAGCCATCCTTGGTCAGAACCACCGCCAGTTGCCTGCCGTCGGGCGACCAGGCCGGAGCCGAGTTGGAGCCCTTGAAATTGGCGGCGACATGGCGCCGGCCGCTGGCCAGATCATGCACATAGACCACCGGCTTCTTCGCCTCGAAGGAGACATAGGCCAGCTTGGCTCCGTCCGGCGACCAGGCCGGCGAGATGATCGGTTCGCGCGAGGCCAGCGCCGCCTGGTCGTTGCTGCCGTCGGCATCGGCGATTTTCAGCTCGAAGCGGCCGGTGCTCTTCACCACATAGGCGATGCGGGTGGAGAACACGCCGGGCTCGCCGGTGAGTTTTTCGTAGATGAAGTCGGCGATGCGATGCGCCGTCGCGCGCAACTGCGCACCGCTGTGCAGGTAGGCCGGATTGCCCAGCGAGGCCTGCTTGGGCACGTCCGACAGGCGTACCCGGGTCTCGTAGCGGCCGTCCGCGGCCATCACCACGCTGCCGCCGGCCACCGCGTCGGCACCGCGCGCCTTGAGGTCCTCGAAGGGCGGTGTGGCGCTGTCGGCCAGCGGCGCGCCGGCATCGACCAGGCGGAACAGGCCGCTGCGTTCGAGGTCGGCCCGCACCACCGAGGCCAGGGCCTGGGCGACGATGCGTTCGCCGGCGAAGTCGGCAATCGCCACGGGCAGGCGGTTTGCGCCGGCCCCGGTGATCTCGACCGTGAGCTGGGCCTGGGCGAGAAAAGATCCCGCCGCCAGTCCCGCACTTACAAGCAAGGTATTGAATTTCATCGGCTGAATTATAGCCGTCTAGTCTTCGCGAGGCCGGTAGGGGATGTTCAGCAAACGGTCGAAAACATCGCTTTGTTCGGGTTTTGGCAGGGGGCTGGACTTGAGGATGGCGCGTTCGACGGCGGCGTCCAGCGCGGTGTTGCCGGAGGACTTTTTCAGCTTGACGCTGATCACCTCGCCGCCGGGGAGCTGCGTCACCTCGAACACGGCCTCCGGATTGCCCTTGATTTCGGGCGGCAACACGATGTTGCCGCGTATCTTGCCGCGGATGCGGCCGAGGTAATCGGCGACGGCCTTGTTGCGCGCGGCGGCGGCCTGGCTCGCCTTGAGCTGCGCCAGCTCCTGCGCGGCGTTTTCGGCCTGCTTGCGCTGCGTCAGTCGTTCCGCCTCGCGTCTGAGCTGTTCCTGGAAGGGGTCGACGCGCGGTGGCGTGGGCGTCACCTTGGGCGGCAGCTTGGGCTTTTCCTTCTCCTTGATGGCGATATCCGGCTTTGGCGGTGGCGGCGCGGGGGCCGGTTCCGGGACGGGCGCAGGGGGGGGCGGTTCCGGAGTCGGCGCCGGCGGTACCGCAGCCGGGGCGGGCGGTTCGGCACGTACCAGTTCGACTTCGACCGCATCGGTGGCCTTGGTCTGCCAGCGCACGCCATAGAACAGGAAGGCGGCCAGCAGCAGATGCACCGCGACTGCCAGCGCGATGGAAATTCGCTTGCCGGCCTTGTTCGCGGGCGGCAGGATGGGCGAGTCGCCGGCCAACTACTTTCCCGCCACTGGTTGTACCAGCAGCCCTATTTTCGCCACCTGCTGCCGTTGCAGTTCGTCCATCACGCCCAGCACCGCTTCGTAGCGGACGCTCTTGTCGCCGGCGATCAGCACCGCCTGCTGCGGATTGGCGCTTTGCGCCTCGCGGAGGCGGGCCGCCAGGTCGGCGCGCGCCACCGGCTGTTCCGTACTGCCCTTGGCGCGGTCGCGCAACGCCAGCGAGCCATCGGCCTTGATGATGACTTCCAGCGGTGCCACCGGCGGCTGGCTGCTTTTGCCGACGCTGGGCAGGTCGACGCTGCCGGTCTGGATCATCGGCGCGGTAACCATGAAGATGACCAGCAGCACCAGCATCACGTCGATGTAAGGAACGACGTTGATTTCGTTCATGAGCCTGCGCTGCCTCATCGCATCTGCCGCTGCAGGATGTTGGAGAACTCTTCCATGAAGCTCTCGAAGCGTACCGCCAGGCGATCGACATCGTGGGCGAAGCGGTTGTAGGCAATCACCGCCGGAATTGCGGCGAACAGGCCGATCGCGGTGGCCACCAGCGCCTCCGCGATGCCTGGCGCGACGGCGGACAGCGTTGCCGTGCTCATGTTGGCCAGGCCGCGAAAGGCGTGCATGATGCCCCACACGGTGCCGAACAGGCCGACGTAGGGGGAGACCGAGCCGACCGAGGCGAGGAAGGCCAGGTGCGCCTCCAGGTCATCGAGTTCGCGCTGGTAGGTGGCGCGCATCGCGCGTCGGGCGCCGTCGACCACGGCGGTGGGATCGATGGTCTTCTGTCCGCGCAGCTTGGCGAATTCGCGATAGCCCGCCTCGAAGATGCGCTCCAGCGCGCCGCTGTGATGGCGGTCATTGACGGCGCTCTGGTACAGCGCATTGAGGTCGCCGCCGCTCCAGAAGTCGCGCTCGAACTTGTCGGTCTTGATCCGCGCGTCGCGAATCGCGAAAGCCTTGCGAAAGATCCAGTACCAGGACGTCAGCGACACCAGCGTCAGCAGCAGCATCACCAGCTTGACCACCAGGCTGGCGTGGATCACGAGTTCGACGATGGACAGGTCTTGCGTGATGTTCATTGCGCGGCTTTCATCAGGGAGGCCAACTGCTCGTGGATAGGCCGTGGCATGGCGATAGGCTTGCCTCGCACCGGGTCGATGCAGGCCACGCGTATTTTCGCATCAAGCAGCAGCTCGGTGTCGCGCAGGATGCGCTGGACGAACACCACTTGCGCGCGACCCAGCGACGCGATGCCGGTTTCCACCGTGAGCAGGTCGTCGAGCCTTGCGGGCTTGAGGAACTCCGCCTCGATCGCGCGCACCGCGAAGGCGATGCCCTGGCTCATCAGGACATTCTGGTCGTGTCCCTGCGCACGCAGGAACTCGGTGCGGCCGCGTTCGATGAAACGCAGGTAGTTCGCGTAATAGACGATGCCGGCGGCGTCGGTATCTTCGTAATAGACGCGGACAGACAAGACTCTGGAGGCCGAACGATGCATGTCGTGGGTACGGTTTATGGTTTGGATGCTTCGACGACCACTGTCTCGGCAGCAAGCAGGCCGGGGGGTTTGCGCGCGTCATTCTCAAGTCCGCGTAGGGCCGCGTGTTCGCTATGCATCAGGGGCTGACGCCGGATTTCCAGGAACCCGGTTTTGGCCAGCGCTTGGCGCAAAGTTTTCTCGTCATAGATGAATTGGTGCCCCCAGTCGCGTACCGCATTGTTGATGACGAAGGCGTCATCAGCAAAAGGCGCCCAAGGCAGGAAGCGTTCCTTCGACCAGTTCAGAAATTCCATCTGGAGGTCGGATTTATCCGACCGGTAGAGATTAATAAGGAAAGCAAGGTCGGGAGTGGCAATTCTCAAAATCCCGCCGCGCTTGAGAATGCGCTGGCATTCGGCGAGTAGAGCGCAGCCCTGGGGATAGGGCATATGCTCGATCAGGTGTTCGCTGAACACGAAGTCCATGCTCTCGTCATGAAACGGCAGCGGCCGTCCGGCATCGATTCGCAGGATGTCCGGCCGGGTGGGGGACAGGTCGGTGTTGAGCCAGCCGGGCAGGGGGTGCTGGCCGCAACCGAGCTGCAGCTTGTGTACCGAGTGGGTATCAAGATATTCGCTTATAGCCCTGAACGTCGAGGACGTCTTCGGCGCTAGCGTTCCGGACTCCGGAGCCATTTCGAAGACCCACTTGCGGGTAATGGACCAACCCTCAAGTATGGGAACCTCGATCCGGTCGGGCAAGCTGAGCTCAACGCGGACCCGGTCGGGATCCGCGCGACCCTGATCGAGGAATGTCCGCTTGATTTCCCGATAGACGCTTTGCCGCAGGGATCGGGAAAGCGCAGACATTCCCAGCTGGCGCAGGAGATCGTACTTGACGTGGAGATAGAAACTGTTGAGCCGCTGGTTCAGGAGGCGGTCCTTAATCTCGTAGTGGCGCGTTCTGCTTTCGTCATCGTGCTTCAGCCCAAGGAACAGGGTCCCGGGAAAGCTCGCCAGCCGCCGTCCAGTCATTTCCAGCCGCCGATAGAGATCGTCGTCCTTGCCGCCCCACCCCTCGATCACTTCGTCATATCCGCCGGCCTGTTCGAAATCGGTTCGGGCGCAGACGAAGCTACCGTAGGCGTTCCAGTCGAGCGGGACGGGTCTGAAATAGTGATCGGAACGCAGCAGGGGAAGTATCGTGCCGCTGAATTCGGGGGCCACCAGTATGTCGGCGTCGACAAAGCATAGCCATGGCGCAGTCGCGGTGCGGGCGCCCAGATTGTGCGCATGGGAATAGTTGAATCGCGGCGCGTCGGTTACCTTCACGATTCGAACCGAAGATGCGGTGCTTCGAACCCAGTCGCTTGTGCCGTCCGGACAATCGTAGTCGACCACGATTACCTCGGAGTTCGGCTGGGCTATCAGTCCCGGAAGCGTTTGTTTGAGATGGCGGAGTCTTCCCTTGCAAGTAACGATGAAGCTTATCGCCGCGGTCATGTCAGGCATCCTCAGGGATGCCACTCGCCGGAGCAGACCAATATTGACGTGTCACGATGCAAGGCGACGACCCGTTGTCCTCAATTGTTCCTGCGCTGGGTTCGCTCGAGGTTATCGACATGGTCTGGCTTCGTGGTTAGCCGGCTTACTGTGCGAACAGATCGTTCCGGTCCCCTTGGGGCGAGGCCAGTCCGAAATGCCGCCAGATGCTCGCCGTCGCTACCCGCCCGCGCGGCGTGCGCTGCAGGTAGCCTTGCTGGATCAGGTAGGGCTCCAGCACGTCCTCGATGGTGTCGCGCGCTTCGCCGATGGCGGCGGCGAGGTTGTCCACGCCGACCGGGCCGCCGCCGAATTTCTCCAGCATGGCGCCCAGGAGCTTCCTGTCCATCACATCGAGGCCGAGATGGTCGACGTCGAGCATCGTCAGCGCGGCATCGGCGACCTCGCGAGTGATCTTCCCGTCGGCCTTGACCTCGGCGAAGTCGCGCACGCGGCGCAGCAGGCGGTTGGAGATGCGTGGCGTGCCGCGCGAACGCTTGGCGATCTCGATCGCGCCGTCCTCGACGATGTCGCAATTCAGTAGATGCGCCGAGCGCCGCACGATCAGGGAGAGTTCCTCCGGCGTATAGAACTCCAGCAGCGCGACGATGCCGAAGCGGTCGCGCAGCGGGTTGGTCAGCATGCCGGCACGGGTGGTGGCGCCGATCAGCGTGAAGGGCGGCAGGTCGAGCTTGACCGAGCGTGCCGAGGGGCCTTCGCCGATCATGATGTCGATCTGGAAATCCTCCAGCGCCGGATAAAGGATTTCCTCGACCACCGGACTCAAACGATGGATTTCGTCGATGAACAGCACGTCGTGCGGTTCGAGGTTGGTCAGCATCGCGGCGAGGTCGCCCGCACGCTCCAACACCGGCCCCGAGGTATGGCGCAGATTGACGCCCATCTCGCGGGCAATGATGTGCGCCAGCGTGGTCTTGCCCAGGCCTGGTGGGCCGAACAGCAGCACGTGGTCCATCGATTCGGCGCGCCGCTTGGCGGCTTCGATGAAGATCTCGAGCTGGCCGCGGATCTTCTGCTGGCCGACGTAATCCGCCAGGCGCTTGGGCCGCAGCGCGCGCTCCAGCGCCTCCTCTTGCGACGACTCCTTGCCGGGCGCGATCAGGCGCTCAGGTTCGGCGGCAGCGAACTTGTCGGTCTGGATGCTCATGTCGGGAGTTTAGCCGAGCCGGGTCAGGAGGACTTGGACAGCAGCTTCAGCGCCTGGCGGATGCCGTCGGCGACGGAAATGTCCGGCGCCAGTGCTTTCATGGCCGAGAGGGCCTCGCGTTCGTTGTAACCGAGAGCCAGCAGCGCATTCATGATGTCGCTGGTCGTATCGCTCGCCGTGTCGCCAGCGCCGACTCTATCACCGCCGGTCACCAGCACTTTCGGCAAGCGGTCGCGCAGTTCGAGCAGCAGGCGTTCGGCGGTCTTCTTGCCGATGCCCGGTACCTTGGTCAGCCGTCCGGTTTCCTGCAGCGCAACCGCCTGCGCCAGCTCTTTCACCGACATGCCGGAAAGCACGGCCAGCGCAGTGCGCGCGCCGATGCCGGAAATCTTCAGCAACTGGCGGAAGGCCGCGCGTTCATCCGGCGAGGCAAAGCCGTAGAGAAAATGCCCATCCTCGCGCACGATCAGGTGCGTATGCAACGAGACTTTCTCGCCGGTGGCCGGCAGGTTGTAGAAGGGGCTCATCGGCACATCGACTTCTTAGCCGAGGCCCTGCACGTCCACCGTGATCGACGGCGGGTTCTTTTCGATCAGGATTCCGGTGATGCGGCCGATCATGGCATTCCCTTCATTTGATCATTTCCGTGATGCGCCGGACCAGGTTGTCGATCACGGCCTGCTGGTCGAAGGCGGCGTACTTGGTGGCAAAGGCCATGGCGTTGTCGCGCCAGGATGGATTGTCGATCAGGTCGGCGAGCACGGCGCGCAGGTCCCCCGGCGGTTGTTCGGGATTCACCAGGCGCCCGGCCCCCATTTCCTCGACGCGGCGTGCCACCAGGAACTGCTCGAGATGGCCGGGCAAGAGCAGCAGCGGCTTGCCGGCGAGCAGGAAGGCGGTGGTGGTCGCCAGGCTGGCGTAGGTAATCGCCACGTCGGCTTCACGTGTCATCTGCCCGATGTCCGCGGGCTGTTCGAGGAAGTTCAGATGTGGCGCGGCAAAGCGCGCAGCTAGCGCCGGCGGCAGATTGGGGAAGTAGATCACGGTCGCGTGCCCCAGCGCCAGCAGGGCGGCCAGCACGGCTTCATGGTGCGGGCTTTCCGCACGCAGGTAGGCAAAAATGCGCTTGCCGCCGCCGATCGGCCACGCCGCCGGCTGTCCGCTGCCGGCATTGGGCAGACAGCCCCAGTAACGCGCCGGGCCGCGGTCGGCGTAATGATCAAGTTCGGGGAAGCTCACCAGCGCCTCCTCGGCGACATCGAACAGCTCGGCCAGGTGCCGCATCGGCGCGCAGCCGTGACGGGCCAGTACCGCGTTGACGGACGACAGCGCCGCGCCGTCAAGCTGGCTGAGGGTCGATTCCGGCACCTGCACCCAGGGCCGCATGTTGGGCAGGGGGCTGCGCCGCGGCGGCGCGGTGAAGCCGTTGGAGAACAGCATGACCGGGATGTCCAGCGTGCGCGCTGCCAGCAGGGCGGTCGGCGCGTGGTCGGCCAGTACCAACCGGGTGCCAGTCACACGCATGGCTTCGCGCCAGGCGCCGAGCAGACCGAACAATGTACGCGGTTCGGCATAGCCGAAGCGCAGCAGTATGTCGGCGTAGGTCAGGGGCGGGCCCGGCCGCGTCGATTCCGGGGTGGTCGGCGCGGCGAGCCAGGTGAAGCCCGCGGCGGCCAGGAAATCGCCAACCCCCGCAGGCTGGGTCACCATCCACTGGACCTCGTGGCCTTGTTCGCGCAAGCTGCGCGCCAGCGGCATGAAGGCGCCGACATGGCCCAGATTGGCGCCGAATTCCCAAGCATACAGAATCGATGCCATCAGATCAGCCTGCCATTCCTGACCCGGCGTCCGGCGGTGGCCAGCCCGCCCATGCCCTGGCCGCCATGGGCGTGGGCGATGGCGCAGGCGAGCGCATCGGCGGCATCGGCGCTCGGGATGCCTGGCAGCTTGAGCAGCCGGGCGACCATCTGCTGCACTTGTTCCTTGGCCGCCTTGCCGTGGCCGACCACTGCCTGCTTGACCTGCAAGGCCGTGTATTCGGCCACCGGCAGCCCGGCCGTGACCAGCGCCGAGATGGCTGCGCCGCGCGCCTGGCCGAGCAGCAGCGTGGATTGCGGATTGACATTGACGAAGACGATTTCGACCGCCGCCTGCCGTGGCTGGTAGGTGGCGATGATCTCAACCAGGCCGTCGAGGATGGTCTTGATGCGCTGCGGCAGCGTGCCCTCGGCGTCGGTCTTGATGCAGCCGCTGGCGACATAGACCAGTGCGTTGCCGGACTTGTCGACAACACCGAAGCCGGTACTCCTGAGGCCGGGATCGATACCGAGGATGCGCAGGGATGTCGGGCTCATTTCCGCGCAAGATACACGCCCCAAACCGCGAGCGCCATGCCGACCAGCGCCATGCCGGCCAGCCGTTCGTCGAACAGGAACCAGGCAATCAAAGCGGTGCAGGGCGGCACCAGGTAGAACAGGCTGGCGAGGTTCACCGCGCTGCCGCGACGGATCAGCATGTTGAGCAGCGAGACCGCTCCCAGCGACAGCACCAGCACCAGCCAGGTCATGGCGAAGATGAAGTCGGGCACCCATTCGACGCGGAAGTTCTCGCTGAGGCGTACCGCGATCGCCGTCGCCACCGCCGTCGGCAGGAACTGGGCGATGGCGCCGGTGCGCCAGTCGAAGCTGGGGCAGAAGCGCTTCTGGTACAGGGTCCCGGCGGTGATGCCGGCCAGCGCGGCGAGTGCCGGCCACAGTGCGTCGAGGCCGAAGCCGCTGCCGATCTTGCCCGAGACCACCATCGCCACGCCGACGAAGCCGAGCACCAGGCCCAGCCACTGCCGCTTCAGCACGGTTTCGTTCAATAGCCAGCCGGCGCCGACCGCGGTCAGCAGCGGCTGGATGCCCACCACCAGGCTGGCGACGCCGGCCGGCAGGCCCTTCGAGATCGAGACAAAGACGCCGCCGAGATAAACCGCGTGCACCAGCAGCCCGGCGACGCCGATGTGGAACCACTGGCGCGCATCCCGTGGCCACGGCGCGCGCATCGCCAACGCCAGCAGGGTCATCAGTGTAATGACGAACAAGTAGCGGATCAGCAGGAAAGTCAGGGGTTCGGCATGCGGCAGGCCGAACTTGGCGCCGATGAATCCGGTGCTCCAGAGGACGACGAAGAGGAGCGGGGCGAAGCGGATCGCGGCGGACGGGTCCACGCTACTCGTCGATCGCCGCCGTGGTGTAGACCTCCTGCACGTCGTCGAGGGATTCCAGGGCGTCGAGCAGCTTCTGCATCTTCAGCGCATCTTCGCCGGCAAATTCGGTTTCGTTCTGCGGCTTCATCGTGACCTCGCCGAACTCGGCCTTGAAGCCGGCATTTTCCAGCGCTTCCTTGACCGCGGCAAAGTCGTTGGGCGGGGTGATGACCTCGATCGAGCCATCCTCGTTGGTCACCACGTCGTCGGCGCCGGCCTCGATCGCCGCGTCCATCAGCGTCGCCTCGTTGGTGCCGGGGGCGAAGATCATCTGGCCGCAGTGGGTGAACAGGAAGGCGACGCTGCCGTCGGTGCCCATGTTGCCGCCGTGCTTGGCAAAGGCATGACGGACTTCGGCGACGGTGCGCACCTTGTTGTCGGTGAGGCAATCGACCATGACGGCCGCGCCGTTGATGCCATAGCCTTCGTAGCGGATTTCCTCGTAGTTCACGCCTTCGAGCTGGCCGGTACCGCGCTTGACGGCGTTGTCGATGTTGTCCTTGGGCAGGCTCTGGCCCTTGGCCTTTTCAATGGCGAGGCGCAGGCGCGGATTGGCGCCCGGGTCGCCGCCGCCCATCTTGGCGGCGACGGTGATTTCCTTGATCAGCTTGGTGAATACCTTGCCCCGCTTGGCGTCCTGACGCCCCTTGCGATGCTGGATATTGGCCCATTTGGAATGTCCGGCCATGGTCGTTTCCCTGGTTGCGCGGTCGCCGCGTTGTTGTCACTTAGAATCGGGAATTTTAGCATCCCGGGAATGCCCGCCATGAGCCATACCCTGCCCATCGCCAAGAGCGGCGAGATCGAACTCACCCTCCTGTCGCAACTCGCCAACCGCCACGGTCTGATCACCGGCGCCACCGGCACCGGCAAGACGGTGACCCTGCAGCGCATCGCCGAACAGTTGTCGCTGGCCGGCGTGCCGGTCTTTCTCGCCGACGCCAAGGGCGACCTGTCGGGCCTCGGCGCCGCCGGTGCCGCCTCGGAGAAACTGCAGAAGCGGCTGGATGCGATGGGCATCACGGACTGGCAGCCCGGAGCCAGTCCGGTGATGTTCTGGGACGTGTTCGGCGCCGCCGGCCATCCGGTGCGCGCGACGATCTCCGACATGGGACCGCTGCTGCTCGGACGATTGCTCAACCTCAACGATACCCAGGCCGGCGTGCTGCAGGTGGTGTTCAAGGTGGCCGACGACCAGGGCCTGCTGCTGCTCGACCTCAAGGATTTGCGCGCCATGGTGCAGCATGTCGGCGAGCATGCGGCGGAGTACAAAACCAAATACGGCAACGTCTCGGCGGCTTCGATCGGCGCCATCCAGCGCGGCCTGCTGACGCTGGAGGAGCAGGGCGGCGACAGTTTCTTCGGCGAGCCGATGCTCGACATCGAGGACCTGATGCAGACCGGGGTTGGGGAAATGAGTGGCCGCGGCGTGATCAACGTGCTGGCGGCCGACAAGCTGATGAATTCGCCGCGCCTCTACGGCTGCTTCCTGCTCTGGCTGCTGGCCGAGCTGTTCGAGCAACTGCCCGAGGCGGGCGACCTGCCCAAGCCCAAACTGGCCTTCTTCTTCGACGAGGCGCACCTGCTGTTCTGCGACGCGCCGCCGGCACTGCTGGAGAAAATCGAACAGGTGGTACGGCTGATCCGCTCCAAGGGCGTCGGCGTGTACTTCGTGACGCAGAATCCGCTCGACATTCCCGACAGCGTGCTCGGCCAGTTGGGCAACCGCGTGCAGCATGCACTGCGTGCCTTCACGCCACGCGACCAGAAAGCAGTCAAGGCGGCGGCCGATACCTTGCGCGCCAATCCGGCCTTCGATGCGGCGACCGTGATCACCGAGCTCGGCGTCGGCGAGGCGCTGGTCTCCTTCCTTGACGAGCACGGCCGGCCGACCGTGGTCGAGCGCGGCATGGTGCTGCCTCCCGCGTCGCGCATCGGCCCGCTCAGCGCGGAGGAACGCCGCGCGGCGATCGCCGCGTCGCCCATTGCCGGCCATTATGAGAAACGGCTCGACCGCGAGTCGGCCTACGAAAAGCTGCAGGGCGCGCCGGCTGGCGGCAATGCCGCGCCTGGAGTCGGCGCCGGCGAGACGGCGCC
>ORJL010389949.1_pt1 | contig 13047 bp, 8 predicted proteins | sample 1779941 | NCBI WGS metagenome assembly ORJL01 (sample SAMEA104232317, study PRJEB22302) | groundwater metagenome | biome: forest; feature: aquifer; material: groundwater | place: USA | collected 2011-08-07 | depth 5.8 m
GCAGCTGTACTACTACTATCCTCAGCTTTCCATCGCGAGCGACCGCGAGGAAGGCGCTTACGACATCGACAACGCCGGCAGCGCCGACTTGAAGGGCACGGCACTTCGCGCCGAATTCAACGCGCTCGCGTACGAGGATCCGGTGGACGGCGAGACCGTGGTCTGCTACCGCGGCTTCTTCCCCGCGCCGGGATCGCTGGCCTATTGATATGGCCTCGCCCGGCAGAGCCAACGGAGAGGGGGAGCACGACCTCGAGGCGCGCTACGCCGCGCGGTTGGATGAGGAAATCACGCGCCTGCGCGAGCAATCCCGCAACGCCGTCGAGGAATTCAAGCGCACTTTCCCCCCTCCGAGTGACGAGCAGGTCGAGCGGCTGCTCTACCCCGAGCTCTCTGAATTCACGGTCGAGCTCGGAGGGCGGAGGTTTCCCCTGCGCGAGCTGCCTGCGCTTTACGAAAAGAAATTTCTGCGCCTGGTCGAGCAAAGACTGCCCGCCCTCGTTGCGGAAATCGTCAGTTTCGACGAACGCCTGGGCGACCCCGCAGGCAATGCGGCCGGTACATTTGCGCGTATCCTGACTCAAGTCGGCTCCGCGCTTGAGCTGATCTCTGAAGCCTGCGTGGTGGTGCTTGATCCCGCCGGTGACGCGGGGCTGACGCGCGAGTTCATCCAGCAGCACGCTTCCACCGCGCGCCAGCTTCGAATCCTCAAGGCGCAATTGACGCTGAATGGGGCGCGCGATTTTTTATCGCGACTCTTCCCCGCCTTGGGGGCGGAGAATCCGAGCGAGCCCGGTACCCACGTCTCGCCGGCGCCATCCGTTGGGTCGAGTTCTTCCGTGAGCCACCCGGAGCCATCGCCCGGCGATTCACCTTCGGACAACTGGCCGTGATCGCCTGGCAGCTCCACGAATTCTCGCGGGATGCTTCCGAACGCCCCGAAGTAACCGGTCAGGACGAGGACCTGCGGCGGATGAGCAGCGAGCAACTCTCGAAGCACTTGGCGCAGATCGGCGCCTGAGTGTCTTTCACCCCCTGAAACGATATGCCCGAAACTGTTGCTGATGTTCTCGTTCGCCTCGGTGTGGACGCTTCCGCCCTGCGCGCCGGTTTTCGCGATGCGCGCAGTGAAACCTTGCGCTTTGCCGTGGACTTCGCGAACACCCTTTCCGGCCGCGGCGGCAGCCTGTTCGGTTCCGTCGGGCGCATGATCACCGGTCTGTTCACCCGCGGCGCACAAAATGTTGCCAAGGGCATCACTCGTAAATTTCAGGCCATCATCACGGCATTCAACACCGGATCAGCCAACCTGGGCGAAACGATTCGCCGCCTGGAAGACGAGCGCGCGAGCGCCATTCAACGTCTTTCCGGAAAAAAGGGCGGCCGCAAAGAGCTGAACAAACTGCTGCCGCAGTTTGACGAAGCCCTCGCTACGCTCCAGGCGCAGCAACGCGCTGTCTTCGAACAATTCGATGAGCGGTTGGACCTGCTGCGCACCGGCGAAGCATTCCGCGACGTGGCGGCGGACGTGCGCGAAGCCGTCCGGCAATTCCGCGCCTACGCGGACGCGGGCGGCGACCTTGCCAAAGCCAACGAGTTTCTCTCGCTGACGCTCGAGCAGCTGCGTGGCCGTTCCGCCGAGGAGCTCGCCGGCGGCGAAACGCGAGCGATTGAAGATGCCTTGCGGTTGAACGCCCTGTTGCGCGAACGTGAAGATCTGCTCGCCTCGTCTGCGGAAGACGAGCGCCGCATCCTCTCCCGCGGCGTACTCGAACGCCAGCGCACCGTCGCCCAGGATAAGTCTGGTGAGCTCGAAGCCCTGCGGCGACGCCGCGCCGAGCGCCTCGCCGACCTCGACCAAGACATCCGCGTGCTCCAGCTCAAGGTGGGCGCTGAATCGCGCGTCTTCACCCTGGCACAAGACCGCGTGGCGCTCGAGATGCGCCTGCTCGACCTAAAGGCGCGCGAGTTTGACCGCGAGGCTGCACAGCTGGCCTCTCTGAAAGAGATTGTGGCCGGCATTGTTCCCGGCGGCGGGCTTTTCACGCTGACGCCGGCCCTGCGACAAATCTTGAACCTCGGCAGCGTGCAGATTTTCGTCGGCGACAATGCCACGCCAATGCAGGCCCGTGCCGCCGGTGAGCAGGTGATTGAAGGAATGCTTCGCGGACTCGTCCGCGAGCGCGCACGGTTCGGGATGGTGACCTGATGGCCATTCTTCTCGAACTCGACAACGGCGACAACCTGGGCCGCGTCAACTACACGCGTTGCCTGGTTTCGTCGGAGCAGTCACCCGCACTTCTGCGTGACCGCGTGAATATGCCGTCGCTGTTCGATTTTTCGCTTGCCCCCGCAAACGCACAGTTCATCCCCCCGCGCCGCTCCGCCTACGTGCGGGTCACTGGCCTGGCGGACGCCATGCCGCCGGGCGGACCCCGCGTTCCCGGACCGATCTTTACCGGTTACATCACCAATGACCCGGTCATTGAATTTCTCGGCACGCGCAGCGGCGGGCCCGTTTATGGCTACCGCTACCAAGCGACCAGCGAGGAGTACCTGCTCAACATCAAGCGCCTGGGTGTCGTTCCGCCTTTCCTCAATCAAACGGCAGGACAGATTCTCCGCCTCCTCACCGAGCAGCTTCAACCCGGCCGCTTTGATACAGCCAGAATTGCCAGCGGCGCCATGATTCCCTTCTACGCAGCCGCGCCGGCCACAACCTGGAGCGATATCGCGCGAGATCTTGCGGAACGGTCGGGCTTTGCGTATCGCGTGCTCGATGGAAAGATTTACTTCGAAGCAGTCAGCACGCAAGCCGCTGGCGTGGTGATTGACGAGCGCGACCGCCGATTCCGCCCGGAGTCGCTCGAGGTGTCGCCGCTCGGCAACCCCATCCAGAATGACGTCACCATCCTGGGGGGAATCGAGCCGCAAGCCTTTGTCGCGGAGTATTTCGCTGGCGACGGTTTCACGTCCCGCTTCACTCTTGCCGCGCCTGTGTACGGCGCGGAGTCGTCGCTCCTTTTGGCCGACGATTTCACAGGGCTTTCGATGGACACCAACCGCTGGCAGGAACTCGATCCGGCCAGCCACATTCAGCTTTTCCAGGGACGGCTGAACATCACGGGCGGTACTGGCGTGTACGGTGAGACCGCGCTGCTCGCGCAGCAAGCCATCGAGCTCGCTGGCGAACTGGAGCTACTCCACGGTGAAGTAGAATTCACGGCGGCGTCCACCGGAATTCTCGGCGGTCTGTATTCGACCGCCGCGTTGGTGCCGCCCAATTGCCTGCTGGGGTTTGACGTCTCGGCAATCAGCGGCACGTCGCGCATTCGCCCGCTCATCTCTGGGACACTCCAGCAAGCTGAAGTTCTTGCTCAGGTCAATCACCACTACATCCTGGTGACCCGGCTGAGCGCTGACCGCGCCCATCGCAGCGATCAGACTTTTTCGAGTTTGAGCACTTCGTTCGGCGGCGCCTCATCGCCCTCCAGCATCAAGGTGATGCTGCTGGTCCGCGACATGGACCTGGCGGACCCCGCGCATCCGCTGGACACCGTGCTTCACGAAAGCACGCTGACGACTCTTCCCGCGTTTGCCTTTTACGCACCGGTGAATTCCGCCGACCTGCACGTTGTCGCAAATTTCCTTCAGGTGACGCAGCCCACCCAGGCCAGCCTCGTCACTCAGGCATTGGGCGGTTCGCCGCGAGTGCGGTCGCTGGGTTTCGGCGTTGCCGGCCAGGACGCAACCATCACCGCTGATCCCTACCAGAACCAGTGGGCCCTCGAGTTTTACGAGGACACCATCCCGGCGCGCGGAGAAAAGATCACGTTGCGCTACCGCGCCGCCGGGCGCGCCCGCGCGCGGGTCCGCGACGCTGCCAGCATCGTTGCTGAAGCGGCACTCGCCGGCGACGATGGCGTTCGCGCGGCGGTCCTTGGCGAGTTCAATCCCATGCCAAGGACTTCCGCCGAGGCAGAGCTGGCTGCGCAAGCGTACCTCGCGGACCACACCACGCCGCGCTACGAAGGGCGTTACTCCACGTGGGGGGAATTCGCCGATTCCTATCCGCGCAGCGGTTGCATTCTCGACGTGCGGAATGACTCGCGCTACCCGGCCTTTACCGCGCTCGTCCGCAGCGTCTCCAGCGAGATGCGCGACCTCCAAACCGAGCGCATCCAGCACACGCTTGAATTCGGCCAGCCCTCGCGCTTTGAAGACCTGCTCCGGCATTTTGCGCCGCCACAAAATATTCTCGCACCCCGCGAGGCATTGCCGCTTGCTCCGCTCGACTCAGCGCAAATCGGCTCCGCTTTTCTCGGTGATTTGCCGGGCCTCACTCTGGCAGCCACAAGCCCCACGTATTTTTCTGTGGACATGGGTGCGGCGCCCCCCGCCGACGGCCGCTATGAAGTTCGCCGCAGCGATCAGGGCTGGAGCGCCGCCTCGGCTCCCGGGACCACACAGAACTTACTGGGAACCTTTACAGCGCAGAGCCTCTTGCTTCCGCGCACCACGCGCAACCATTTCTTCTATGTGCGCCCCGTTGACGCCGCCGGCGCCACAACCCGCTATTCCAGCGTGCTCGCCGTCCACTATCCACTTGTGCCCGCCGCGCCCCAGTCCCTCACTGTCCGATTCGGCATGGACGCGGACGGTAAGCCCATCATCTCCGCCGGCATCGCACTCGATCCGTCGAACGTACCGAGTGTGGATCGAGTCGAGATGCGGGATTCTGACAATGTGTCGGTCTTGGCGCAGTGGGATTTCGGCCAGCTCCGGCAGGAAGAAGGCGCGCTGCGTGCCGATCTTGTCCTGGACAATTCCGTCGCTCTGATTCGCGACAAGAGGCTGTATGCCTATGCGCAAAACGCACTCGGCGAGTATTCGCCGGCCCGGACGGCCACCGCATCGGCGCCGCATCCAGCCAAGCCGTCACTTTCCAGCGGAAATTCTGTTGGCCAGATTTTGGAAGTGTTGCTCGACCGCGTGGAAGGCAACATTGTCGAAACACAGATTCAGGTCATTGCCCCCGGCGGCAGTTTCACCGCACCCTGGCAGGACGCCCTCCTCCCCGGGCAGCCGGACAAATTCAGTTTCGTGGCTTCTCAATCCGGCGAGTGGGAATTTCGCGCCCGCCGCCGCGACACCATTGGATGGTCGCCGTGGTCCAACGAGCCGCAGGGCCAAATTCCGGCGCAGTCCATGGTGTTCGCCGTTCATTTCTTCGAAGCGCAGGAGCTCGATCCGTCCATCGGCGCGGCCATCAACGCGCAGACTCTGCTCGGCAACGGCGACTTTTTTTTGACGGGTATCTTTGGACAGGAAGGCACGCACGTTGCGCGCTACTTCGCGCTCATCAATGCCGCTGCCAACGGCTCCGAAGTGGATCTTTCCGCGGCCACCAACGAGATGGAGTGGAAGTCCGGCGTCAATTTTGTCACGGCCGATCCGGGCTTCCGCTCGCTCTACAGCAACTTCGGAAAACTGTTTAACCCCGGCGAACCACTGACGCTCTCCGCCGCGCTGCGCCACAATGGCACGGCCACATTCGCTTTCGCGGTACGCTTTGCGCTGCGCTCTGCTTCCACGCCGGCCTATGATCAGACCAAAGCTGTACCAACCGGAACCGTGACCGGCACTTACCAGTGGTACAGCGTGACGCTCACTCTGCCGGTCAGTCAGGCCGTCCCCTCGGATCTTGCCGTGGAGTTCGCCGTCGTGGTCTCCGCCGGCCAATCAATTGCCTCATCGCTCTTTTGCGATAAGGTAATTCTCAACCGCGGACATCGCCCCGCCGCTTTCAGTCTGGCGCCGTGGGACGTGCTTGCGCTCACCTGGAACGCGGTCGCCGGGGCATATGATCTTCCGCCCACCGTCCTGTCCGCCACGCCGCGCAGTTTAGATCCCGGCAACGCTGGACTGCTCTCCGGCACAGGGACAGAGGATTTGGATCAAGCCTTCACAACGAGATACGTCCGACTCGTCGCGTGAGGCAAGGACCAAGTATTGACACTAATTTGATTCTGACAATGCCTTGTTTATCCAATGGAGATTGTTGTCGGGCCCGACGACTCCTTCAAACCGCACACGCGCTTGTTTTCGAAACGGCCACCAACTAGGACGGAAATCTACACGTATCTCAATGTCGGCCGCTTTGGCGCTGAGGCCTTCAAGAACTGGACAGCTAGTGGTTGCACTTTCCTTGGAGAGTATCGAACCAATCTCAACTCGCTCCTTATGCAGCTCTATGTCCTTTAGGATGATCTGAAGAGGTGGTTGGGTCTCGATTCGCCTTACCTGGCAAGAAAAAGCTACATCGCGAACTGCATAAGGGCTGTTGTTGAACACTCGAAACTGGGTTGAGAACAGATTGGTCGAGTCCAATGGAACAAATGGTTCAACGGAAATATCCGGGCGGAAATAGAGCACGCTCGCAATCCCACCAACAATCAACAAGAGTGCGCCGAAAGTTGTCCAAACTCTGGAAAGCAGCGTGTGAACAACTCTTTGTTCCTGTGGGATTTGCTCTTGTGGCCCTCTACTGTTTGTACGCTCTGGCGATGCTTGTGCCGTAATTCCATAAGCTTGCTTTCGACGAAGCAATTTCTGCCGACGCTTCCTTTGCTTCTTTGTTCTGGACATCTTTGAACTCGAATGCTGTTGGTCTCCTCTACAAGTTCAGAACCAAACAAGACTGGACCAGTAGAGCAACGCATTTTAGGGCAGAACTCCCTCAACTCCTATCTCAATCGGCATTCACATCGCAGGTAACTCTGGTGCGTTGCCTACCGGCCTTCTCTGGAGATCATTCTAATGCACAACTTATTCAAGTCTGGCGCCCGACTTTGGGTGGTTGCTTTTCTCCTCATGCAGTCTTCGCCGAGTCTGTGGGCTACCAATTTGACAGGGTCTTTTAAGAATCCTGACGCCACGCCGGTGAACGGCAAGATCATCTTCTTGTTGAGCCAGCCGGCGCGGCTGAATGACCAATCGGCACAGATCGTGCCGATGGTGAAAATCTTTTCCGTGACTAACGGCGCGTTGGAATCCGGCGCCTTCGTTTATGGCAACGATGTCCTCGTCCCCGGCGGCACGTACTATCTCGTCCGGCTCGTGGACAACAACAATAATTTGCTCTTCGAGCAGAAGTGGTCCATCAGCGGCGTCAATCTCAACCTCGGAACGTTGACGCCGACCACCACCGGCGTTGTGTTCCCCGATCCACTCATTAAAAATCTCGCTACCGATCAGGCCGTGCAGGGCCCCGTATCATTTTCAGCCCCGATCACGGCCTTTAGCCTCACACTCAATGGCAACCTGAATCCCGGCGTGGCCGATGCGTACGACCTGGGCAGTTCCTCAGCGCCCTGGCAGGAGCTCCACGCGCAGCGCTGGAATTCTCTGTTCGCAGTCGGCAGCAGCGGCGGCACAGCGACGCCGCCATCTGTGATGCCGGGCGCGAGTGTGCAGGCCACCGGGGGCAGCATCGCGGCGGGGACGTACTACTTCAAAGTCACCTACTTCAACCGCAACGGAGAGACGACCGCCAGCCCGACCCTGACCGTGGTGGTTTCCAGCGGGACGACCAACCGCATCCACACCGGCCCCGGCGACCTTTTGTGGCTTTCTGGCTGCTACGGCTACATCACCTATGCGTCGAATGACAACGTGATCTTCTACGCGCAAACGCCTAGCGGCGTGCTCGGCGACTTCGAGCTTGCCGGGCCGGGGGGCAAGACCGGGCACTACGTCGCAATGGGCAGCATGGGAGCGCGGTTCAACAGCCTCACCTTCTCCGGCTCGACACTCCCCTCCAGCAACACAGCCACGATTGACCCCTTGCAGGTGGCCTTGAACGCGACCATGCGGCAGTCGGACTACGGGCTATCGAACGGCGCGCTATTTGTGCCGGGGCCAGCCTCGCCGGGGCATCAACTGACCACGCCGTTGATTGTCGGGCGTAGCGCACAGATTCGCGGTGTATCGGCTTACGGCGCGGGCAAGAACGATGCGAGTGGCAGCCGCATCTACGGCTCATGGACAGACCCCAAGCTGGGCGTGGTGATGACCTTTGGCGGATACCACACCATCGAGAACGTGGCGGTCTTCGGCCCCGGCCATGCCGTGATGATGTTCGGAGGGCTGGGCTATCAAGGCGAGGCCGAGATTGCCCGTAACTCTGCCTACCGCACAACCGACACTACCAACACCTACGCCGCGCTGAAAATGCTTGGCGTCCACTACAACGTCCACCATGAGAACGTCTATCTGCGCGGCGGCAAGGCCGCGATTCAGCTTCAAAACATCTCCGGTGGCGAGTGGTCATTCGCAAATGTGCGTTGGGACTTGGGTGGTTCCTCGGCCATTCAGAACATTTCAAGTTGGACTGACCCTGATAACGGGGTGAACGACAGCGAGTTCAAGAACGGGGCGGGTCAGGTGCGCGTCCAGAACGTGCTCCTGGAAATGGGTACGGGCATCCTCTGGGACGTGGTGAACGTCAGCCTGAGCCTGGAAAATGTGCAGTCGGCTGACGTGCTGACGCTGGCCGGGACGGACTCGATACTGAGAATGGGGTGTGACAGCAAGAGCAGCGGCGGCACTGGCACCAGCCTTAACCTCGTCAACACGACTCCTGGAGCCAGCGGCAACGCCCGCGTGGGAACCTTTGTGTTCAGCGACGGCACTTGCAACTCGACCAACATCACGATGCTGGGCAATTCCAGTCTGGGGTTTGGGGCGAGCACGGGCACCTACATCGGACTCGACGCCAACAACATTGACCTGTTTCTAACGGGCATGGTGACAGGCAATGGCGCGAACTTCACGCTCAATCCCAGCCCGGCCACTGCTAGTTCCGTGCGGGCCATCAACGTGCCCAACAACTCGCGGAATATTTACTTCGGCGGCGGTAAGAACAGCGGCGGTGAATCGACATGGAACGAGATTGTCGGGCGGATGGTGTTCGTACCCGATTGCGGCAACAACTGTTGGAACAGGGCAGCGCGGGCCACCATTTACAACGACGGGGCTTCGTTCATCTTCCTGAAGCCGGATGACACCACGGCTATCTTCACTGTGCCGCATGGGACAGACAGCGCCAGCAACTTCGCCCTCTTTCGCAACAACCTCCGCATCATGGCCGCGGGCGGCGCAAACGCGCAGCTTCTCATTGGGCCGTCCACGGCTACTCCCGGTGTAGCGGCGAGTGCTCTAGGACTCATCAACCAGGGTCGTATCGTGTGGCGCAACGCGGCGAACAGCGCGGACATTCACGGATGGCAAGTAAACGCCAGCGACGAAATGGAGTCACTGGCCCCGCTAGGCATCATGCCGTTAGCGAACGCGACCCCGATGGGCAAGGCTGGCAAAACGTGGAACGTGGTGGGCCTGCTGAATGGGCAGACGTGGGCCACACCGGGCGCGATTGGCGGGACAACGCCGGGAACGGGCGCGTTTACAACCGTGAACATCGGCACGGGCACAACCATTACGCAGGTCTTGAGCGCGACGGCCACACTCGACTTCGCCAACCAAGCGGCTATCGGCTGCAACGACCTGACCATCACGGTAACAGGCGCGGCGCTGGGCGACGCCGTTGACATTGGCGTGCCAAACGGCTCAGTACCCAACGGCACGGCATCATTCACAGGATGGGTGAACGCGACGAACACGGTGACAATCCGCTACTGCCAGCTTGTATCCGGCGACCCAGCCAGCGGGACGTTTCGCGCGACGGTAACGAAGTTCTAAGCGAAGAAAGGAATTGCGCCATGCACCAGCACACCACCATGATTTGGATACTCTACCTGCTCGGGCAGATCGTCCACATCCTGAAACGCGCGGGCATGACAGTGCGCTCGAAGTCCACCTCCATCCACTCGCACTTCGAGTTTATTGCGTTCTACTGGGACGTGCTGCTCGTTCGGGTCGTGCTCTGCGCCGGGCTTTTCTGGGTGCTTCTGACGAACCCGCGCGGCTTGACAGAGCTTTTTGCCATGCTCGGCGCCGGGATCACTGCGGATATTTCTGTGGACCTCGGCACCGCGCTGATCTTTGGTTACTTTGCCGACTCGGTGCTCGACTGGCTGGTCAGCAAGATTCCCATGCTGCAAAAGGAGCTGCCCGCATTGAATGGATCCAGTCATCCCGCGCCTTGAGAGAAAGCTCTGCCCATGTTGAAGCCATCCACACATGCAGTTCCGATTCGTACCCAGGATTTCCGGCTGCTCGTTGTTCAGAAGCTGACGCTCCTCGAAACGATGATGGTCGAACTCGCAGGCAACGGCCAGCCCGGCCGCGTCCAGCGCCTGGAAGACAAAGTCCGCTCGCACGACCGCCTGTTCTGGCTGTTGACCGGCGCCGGCGCCGTAGTCGGCTGGCTTTTGCAGCGGTTTCTCAGTTGAAAGGAGGTGATTCTGCCATGGAATCGACAATTCTGGCTCTTGCGCTTTCAATCATCCGCGCCGTGGTGAGAAACCCCGCGAAGAAGGCCCGGCTCAAGTCCGTCCTGCTCAAGCTGCGCGATGCAATCGACGCGGCTTACGCAGGCGAGTAACGCTTCCCTCGCGCCACACCCTCGTTCCTTCTCCTGTTGCCTCAAGCTTCCCGGAGGTATTGATGTCCAAGAGAATTCGATTCGTCCGGCTCGCGCTCTCAACGATCGCCTGGAGCTGCGTGCTGGCCACGTCTGCGGCGGCGCAGTGCCCTGCGAAAACCACTATCGCGGACACGCTGTACAACGCCGACGGCTCACTCGCTTCCGGCCGCGTGACAATTGCCTGGCCCACCTTTCTCATTGGCTCTTGTCAGGTCATCGCCGGCCAGACCACGGTGACGGTGGCCAATGGCACGTTCAGCGTGCAACTCTACCCCAATACCAGCTCGTCCCCCTCCGGCACCAGCTACCGTGCCACCTTCGCGCTGAAATCCGGCCGCATCACCACCGAATACTGGGTAGTGCCTGCGACCGCTGCGTCCGTTGCCCTAGCCACCGTCCGCGCGCCCTCCGTGCCCGTCCCGGCTGTGATGCTGGGTCAGGCGCAAGTCACCAACCTGGTCGCCAGCCTCACAAGAAAAATCGAGCTACCTTCTCCTTGTCCATCGGGAAAGGTGCTCGAGTCAAACGGCTCAAGCACTCCGCCGCAAGTCAACTGCGTGGATCCATCGGGTGGCTCTGGACCGCAACACCAAGTGAACGGTACGAATCTCGCTTCGAACAACCCTGTCAATTTTCAGGACACAGCTTCCATCGCTTTCACCAACACGGGCGCCGGCAACGTGCAGGCGGCCATCAAGGATGGCGCGGTTACCGCCGCCAAGCTTGCCGTTTCCAGTCCCTCCGCCGTGCAACTCGCCGGCGTCGGCGACAACAACATCGTGGCCGCCGCGCTCTCTCCCAACCGCGTCGTTGGCACGGCCGTCACTCAGGCGCGCGCCATTAACACCACTTCGCCTATCGCCGGCGGCGGCGACCTCTCCGCCGACCGCACGCTCACCTGCAACGTGGCCTCCGGCGCGCAGCCCGGATGCCTGGCCTCCGCTGACTGGACGACGTTCAATAATTCCGTGGACTCCGTGAGCGGTATGGCGGAGGAAATTGCCTCGACCGGCGGGCAGACGCCGGTGCTCTCGCTGCCCTCCATCCTGAACCTGGCGACGAAGACGCTGAAGGGCGGCTCGCCGTTGCTTTTTGATGGTGTGACAGCCGACGCCAATAAGACCACGCTCGTCGTCACCGACCCCACCGCCGCGCGCAACTTCACGCTGCCCAACGCCGATTCCGTGGCCGTGCAGCCCGACGCGGGCGCGGCTAATAATTTTCTGACGGCCATCTCCACGCTGGGCGTCGTCAGCAAGGCGCAGCCCGCCTTCTCGAATCTCAGCGGCTCGGCCACCGCCGGGCAAGTGCCTAACCTCGAAAGTCTGAATGGCATCCTTACCGCCGCGAAGGGCGGCACAGGCGCTAACAATGCGGCCACAGCCGGGCGCTACCTGCGCGCCGACGGCACCAACTACGTGATCTCCTCGGTCGCTGCCGCCGGCGCGGGAAGCTGCACCAATCAATTTGTACGCGCCACGGTGGACAACGCCGCGCCCACCTGCGCCACGGTAGCTAAGGCCGACGCCGCTGCTACGTTCGCGCACACTGACCAGTCGAACACCTACTCGACCGGCGCGCAGGATTTCGAGAGCGCAACCGTCACGCGCCCGTTCCGCCGCCTGGCCTTCGCCAGCTTCCCCGTAACCTGCACCGCGAACCGCGAATTTATTGAGCGCAGCGATCCGGCGGCGGCAGGACAAGTAGTTTACGTCTGCAACGCCGCGGGCAACGGGTGGGACTTGGTGGGCGATGGCGGCGCGGGCGGCGGTTTGGGCGATCCGGGCGCGAATGGCGTGGTCGTGCGCACCGCGCTCAATACCACGGTGGCCCGCAGCATCACCGGCACCACTGGCAACGTCACGGTGACGAACGGCGACGGCGTGGCGGGCAACCCCACTCTTGACCTCGGCACAACCACCGTGCAGACGGATCAAGCTAATACGTTCGGCGCGTTCCTACAGGACTTTGCTGCTTCCACCGCAAGAATACCGAACGCGGCTACGCTGCCAGCGACTTGCGCGCTGGGTGAAATCTACGCGGACAACAATGAAACACCCGCAGGCCAGCAGGTCTATTTCTGCTCGGCTACGAACACCTGGTCAAAGATTGGCGACGGCGGTGGAGGCGGAGGCATCACTTCGCTCAATACACTGACCGCAGCAACGCAAACCTTTGCCACGCCGGGCACGGCAGGCACCGCTCCGGCATGGTCATCGGTGACGAACACGCACACGCTGAATATCCCGCTGGCTGCTACCGCCAGCGTCACCGCTGGGCTGCTCTCCAGGGCGCAATACGACATCTTCGATGGGAAAGTGGGCGCGGCCCGCGCCATCGCCACCACCGCGCCGCTGGCCGGGGGTGGCGACCTCTCCGCCGACCGCACGCTCACCTGCAACGTGGCTTCAGGCTCACAGCCCGGCTGCCTGGCCTCCGCC
>ORJL010448063.1_pt1 | contig 13045 bp, 12 predicted proteins | sample 1779941 | NCBI WGS metagenome assembly ORJL01 (sample SAMEA104232317, study PRJEB22302) | groundwater metagenome | biome: forest; feature: aquifer; material: groundwater | place: USA | collected 2011-08-07 | depth 5.8 m
CCGATAAGCCCCATCATTAAAAAACCGCCGAAACTTGTTAAGTCCCGCTTCGTCGTTGCTCCGTACAATGTCATTGCTCCGAAAGTACCGCCGGTAACAAAAAACGTAGTTGCTAGCGATGATGTTGTGTACGCTAAAAACACTGCCGATAACGTTACACCGGTCAGGGCAGAATATCCCGTAAAAACTAATGTCGCAGTTGCCGCCGACATTTTTTCAATTCGTACGGAAAGCCACATGACCAACCCAAGTTGAGCGAGTATAAGTCCTAAATAAACAAACTTGTTACCGAAAATCAATTCCAGCATGGTTGGTGAATAGACGGTGATAAATGCAAATATTCCGGTTAAGAATAATCCTGCCGTCATCCATCCATACACTTTCATCACAAAAGAACGTTGTAGTTCCTCTGCCTGTTCCTGAGTGTACGTCCGTGGTTGTATTGTTTCAAAATTCATAAAATTGCTAAGTTAATCGTACTAATAATTCTTCCAAAAATCGTTTCATCTCAATCATATCGGTTTGCACACGATTATCTGTATTTGCCTGACGGATGACCGTCTGTTGCTGCTGTTCTACAGTTTGAGGAATATCACTTAATAATTCCAATTGTTGATTTGCTTCACCTTCGGGGATAAATGTCTTCAAAACATATTTCGCCCCTTCGATGGTATAACGTTCATCGCGTAATAATCGCTTGATCTCAAGAATCAACTTGATATCACGATTTGTATAAATCCTGTTTCCTGCGCGATTCTTGGCAGGTTTAAGCTGTTCGAACTCGGTTTCCCAATATCGCAAAACGTACTGTTCCAACCCGGTGATTTTACTCACCTCGCTGATGGAATAGTAAAGTTTCTTTATTCCTGCTTGTTTCATGATTCGTTACTCAACGTTGTAATTATAAGAAGTATAATAATATGAAAAATTCATTGGAAAAACAATGTTTACATCAATTCTCAATCGTTTCAATAATTGCCATAGCAACAATGACGTTTTCAGAATGTGAAATTGAAACAAAAACCTTACTGTTTTTCAGTAATTCCTTCACATTCCCATATAATTGTACCGAGGGTTTCCCTGATGAGTCATTCGTAACCTCAACATCTTTCCAACGGAATCCACTGCTCCACCCCGTTGAAAGAGCTTTTGCAACTGCTTCTTTTACCGCAAATCGCCCTGCATAATGTTGTGTGCTATCCACTTTTGATGAAGCATAGGCGATCTCATGCTCGGTGAATACCTTTTTAATAAACCTATCATCCCATTTCTGTATTAACTCTCGAATGCGGGTAAGTTCCACTACATCAATACCTGTCCCGATAATCATGGATTTCCCGGTTTGCTGTTTTCTTGTTCAATGATGGCGAGAAGTTCGGTCACATCCTGTATTTCGTAATCTGCATGAGTCTCTATTGTCCCAAACGTATCACCATAGCGCGCAAACACGGTTTTCATTCCGACCTGTCCGGCTCCAATCATATCGCGTTCAGCCCAATCCCCAACCATGAGTGTTTCTTCCGGCAAGACCTTGAGCCCTTCCAACGCCTTCAAAAACGGCGCAGGGTGCGGTTTACGTTGACCTGTATCTTCGTAGGTTACCACTACATCAAAAATATGGTGAAAATTTAAGTAACACAACCGTAACCATGCTTCACGGGCAGGAGCATCTGAAACGACTGCTAACTTCAATCCTTTTTTCATCAATGCTGAGAGCGTCAAATATACGTGAGGGTATGGCACAAGAGTCGCCTCACGTACCCGTCTGTAAGCAATAATACCTGCAGAGAGAATTTTATAATCGACTTTGTTAAATATCGCGTACAGAAGTTCATCAAAAACATTCTGAAATTCCATACCCCGTTCCTTATAGATTGCCTGAACACGTTCATGAATTTCTTTTTCTGTGAGATTCAATCCCGCATCAATCATCGCCGAAATAGCGGCGTTGATTGCTTGTCGTTTCATTAACATGAAATCGACAAGTGTATTATCAAGGTCAAAGATGATGGCTTTAATCATAGGATATGTTATAATGATGCGACTTTTTTAATAAGATTTTTTGTTTTACGATATTTTGCCGCTTCATTATCGATAAAATCCCGAAGTGCCGGCTTGATAAATATTGATTCAATTCCTATTTCTGTTAATGCCTGTGCCAGGATCGAGGCTTTGCGGGCATCAGTTAAACGTTTATTTACGACTAATATTTTTTCTTCTTTAAGTATACAATATCCCCCATCAAAATCTCCCTTTTCATATCGAATCTTAACCCCTATTTGTGTACTTACTTCTTCTAACTCTGTAATCAACTTTAAAAAATTCATTTTGCAGAAACCTCTATGATAGAATCTTCTTCCTCTTCAACTGTTTCAAGCGGGTCTGCTTTGTGTATAATGTGTCTCTTTTTCAAAGGTTGGAATACCAACACCCCTATCATAGTATAATAACACATCAACCCGATCAGCGGAACTCCATTCAAAGCCCCTAATCGATGAATAAATAGTTTCCTGTATTCAACCAAATCTTCCGAACCTCTATAATCGAGGTACATCATTCGAGCATCGAGAACTATTGTGTACACTTCAGCAGGTGTAAAGAGATAAAACAAAATTGCCGCCATTACTAACCAGGCATTCTCCTTAAATGTTAACCTCGTACGCATCAGGAAAACTACCCCGGCAAGCCAGGCAATACAATATGCAATATCAACGACAAACGATGTTTGTACGATTAAACCGAATACAGCACGCTCAACAAAGGGATGAATATTCGGCTTAAAATCAAGAGTCCCGGTCTGTAGCAGATCAAACCCTATCAATGCTCTGATGTTACTTCCCCCTAACCAAATCATAAATGCAATGGCAAAAATGTAAAGAGCTAATTTTGCCGAAAAATTATCTTTTTGAAATGAATACGTATTCATCGTTTCTGATCGAGATTGTAATTTTTGATCCATGTAAGTTCTTTTGTTAACGCTAATAAATGTTCCATGCACTCGGGTGTCATACCTAAAAATTGGGAAATGAATTCACCCCTTCCCGGTTCTTCCGTTTCTTTCACTATCGTCCGTAATAATGTATGCGTTTTTTCCAGATTGACACTAAATTCATTTTTAAGATTTTCTAGGACGTCACTACCAATTCCTTCACGTTTCAGGACTGAAGATGCTTGAGTGAGAAATTTAGAGAAAAATAGGACATCATCAAAAACTTGTTCCATTTTTCGTTCATAGACAACACTCAATAACCAATGAATCTTACCCCGGTAAAGCATTTTTTGCTTTGCCGCTCTTTCTACCGAATTAAGATATTCTTCAAGCTGTGAGCGGTTCATCGCTTAAAGGAGTTGGTGGAATATCTGTTGGAATAAAAACGCTAAACATCGAACCTTCATTCACTTTGCTCGAAACTGCTACTCTTCCGCCATGTGCTTCTGCTACATGTTTCACAAGTGCAAGTCCTAAACCGGAACCCTTTTCACTCACGACCGATTTATTATGAGCCATAAAAAATTTGGTAAATAATTTATCCATATCATCCTGCGGAATTCCGACACCAGTATCCTGAACATCTATTCGAACATGCTCTTTATTCATCGAGTCCTTACCATTCATCTCGTATGTTTGTAAGAGTCGTATGGTAATCTTTCCGTTCGCAGGCGTATATTTCATTGCATTCGAAATAAGATTGCTGACAACCGTTGTCATCTTATCCCTGTCAATAGCAATCGGACGTATTGAATCATATGTAAATTCTACTGCAATCTGTCGTGTCTGTCCTACCAATTGCGCTTCCTGTACTAACGGATTGACAAGGTCAAAAATGTCCGTCGGTATGAAAATAAACTTCATCAAACCTGATTCAATCTTTACAATATCTAAAAAAGAATTCACAAATCTATGAATCCTGTTGACCGCCTGATTAATCAAGGCAACTGCCTCAACCTGGCGTGGAAGTAAAGGCGAAGCATCACGTGTATGGCTAATCATATGACAGCCTGCCTTAATCACCTGAAGCGGTGACCGCATTTCATGGGATATTTCCGACATCAATTGAACGCGCATCTCATCGAGTTGTTTCAGTTTTATGCTCATAGTATTAAATTCGCGCGTTAAATCGGCTACCTCGTCCGTACTTGTTATCGGAATAGTATCATAATGACCGAGACTGACTTTCTCCGCTCCTTCCTTCAATGCTCTAATGGGACGAATAACTGTACGGGCAATAAGAATTGCTGTCACCATGGCAACCACTAACGATAACACTAAAATAATAATTGCTGTATCCATTGCAAGATTAATTCTCTTATCAAATAACGAAAATGTCTTCCCTAACGATATGCGATATGCCTCGTTCAACATTTGAATTGCCTGACTCAATGAATCCTGTAACGCCATGCTATGCGAAAGGTTTTCCGGAATATTTTCTAACGAATCTCTTGAAAGGTCCCAAATCATTCGCGCAGATAAGTCATTAAAATGCGTTTCATATTCGGTTACAAGTTGAAGGAGGGAACGGACTTCTAAACGGTTGGTTGTTGCATCTAATGTGTCATAGATTGTTGTGAATTCACTTCTTTTCTCTAAATACAACATCAACGATGCAGAATCTTTTGTCAAAACATAGTTTCGGATAGCGTCCGATTGTACGGTCGAAATTCTTGCTAAACGGACTGAATAAAGATTATTACGTTCGGTAGATTTTAGATCATCCCGCCCTGTGGTAAATGCTCCCCGCAATTGGAAAAGAACAAATGCACTTGAAAGTACCATAAAAACAATAATAAATACAAATCCAACAAGCACTTTACCGAAGAGTGGAAAGCGTGGTATAAATGATGGTATTTGTTGATCTGGATTCAATTGTATGATCGTCTTGGCACTAAAGAACTAAAAAAATGCCGTATTCTCCGTAAAAAACTCAGAGATCGGCAACCCGTTATCCGCCGTACTCATTGTATAGGATAGAACAGAAAAGTATCAAAATGTATGAATGTCTTTAAAATAATTCCCAAAGACGATTATTTGAGTATTCATCGCATCAAAGAACTATTCTTTTTTTTCAACTTGCCGTGGAGGCAGATAAACTTCAAGCGAGAAAAGATAATGGAGAATTGTTACAAATCCAAATATTTACTTTAAGTGATAAGAGCAAACCATTGAAAAATCAATCGGCAACTAATAGTAATATTCCGCTATTTGAGGCATTAACCCAATACCCAAAGCCCGGATACATTGCCTGAGCATTTCGTAGCCAGACACCTGTTGGGTCTGGTCCCATCATTACATACACACCCCCTTCAGGAATTAATGTCATTTTTTCTTTGGGAACTCTTCTGCTTAACGATGGTATGAAATTCCATCCCGCTCGAACAGGAACCGATGCCTGTAAACGCTTCAGTCCAAAATATTGAATTCCGCTATAACTTGTAAAATTAACCCAATATGATCTTCCGGGGATAAGTTGTGTTACCTGAGAATAGGGCTTCTTATTCCCATCATTAAATGCAAACGCTGATTTAATACCAATGCTTAAATCTGATAATTTTATGGGTGATCCCCCAACAGGGATGCTTACTGTAGTCCATCCCACTCGATAATCAATTATCATCGAGGTATCTTGGTTATCGAACAGAGTTTTTTCTTGTGCATGAAGGTTAGTTACTGAGGATATTCCTATCAAAAAAAGCATAATAAGAATAGTAAGAAATGCATATTTCCCGAACCCAATACTTCTCCTTCGTATTGCACTATGTTTTTCGGTCTTTAAATTCATAGTAACATCAATATAACTTTTCAATTAACAAATAGCAAGCCGTTTCTCCAATCCCAATGCTATCAAGTTAAGGATTATCAAATAAGATTTTAAGTCCCCTCTGGAGAGGGGATTGAGGGGTGTATGGTCACTATTTAAGATATTAAGGCATGTTTAGTAAGACATGTTTCGTATTGAACGGATTACAAAATTTACAATTTCCGGAACTCTTCTTCCTTACCTAACAGCATCTCCCCCAACCCGGTCTGGCAACAATTCCACTCCACACCACTTCTTTGAAATTCACCGTATCTCTCCGTATATTACAATCGATAACTCCAATAGGTGATAGCATGATGCACACATTGATGTTCAACAAAAGCGCCCCCGAAATAACAGGACTCGTCCTCCTCATCATCGGAATCCTTGTTCTCATTCTCACATTCGATTCAATCATTTCATTCATCAAAGCAAAAATACAGCGCAACAAACACAAGCCTGATGATATTGATATGATGTTTCCTGATGAAACAAAAGAAAGTGAAACTCCCAACAACAAATAACAACTAATTTACGTGACAAGCGTCCCTACTGGGAGGGAGTTCCACTCCCGACCCTTTTTCTTTAGTACGTAAGAAGGTCGGGAGGAGAGACCTCCCTCCCAATCAAAACTCACACATCACATATCTCACCAACATAACTACTCATCTACTCAGTACTACCTAATACACCCTTTCATTATCAACACACCATCAGTACTAACCTTCACCCAATATGCTTTACCTGGCAAAATCACATCAGATGAAACATACCCATTCAAATAACCAAAGTACGAGGATTGAATCTCTGTACCCACAGGCACAAAACACGAAGTAGAAATCGTATCACTGATTGAACCAATCATGTTCCAACCGGCATGTACACTGATAGTATCTTGTGCAATAACGCCACCAATCAAATTAATACTCTGAGCGGAATCAAACTTCAACCAATAGCCTACACCGTTTAATAAATTCGTCTTTGATTGATACCCGCCTTCAAATGCAAACGCTGAGGATTGTGCCTGAGGGAACACAATGATTTTTCTATTATCCAAAACACCAAGAGGGAGCGATACCATATTCCATTTGGCAAGAACATCCAACGATAACCCGAATACGTTTCCGAAATTTCTATTGATAAATGTTTTACCACTCACAACAGTATCATTTTTTGTCGGATGTACGGTTTGAATCCACCCTGCCCTCTGTTCCTCACTAAGAAGGTACACCCCATACATCAATGAATCAAACAAATAACTCCCATCCACGGCAGTTGTTCTCATTGCAAATTGATTACCATCCTTCTCAAGATAAATTTTCCACCCTGATAACCCTGAATCAGATGCGCCAATAAAACCATCGCCATTCAAATCATGAAACTTCATTCCGCTGATACTGCCATACCTGAAATTCCCGAAATTACATATCGTATCAACGCCACTGCTCAGTTGAATGCTATACCCGCCCTGAGTTTGTTTCCATCCTCCTTGTTGCGCTTCATTGAGCATATAATATCCGGCAGGCAGATTAGTAAAACAGTAATTCCCCGATGGATCTGTAACTACTGTCCCATTCGTTGTCCCGCCGAGCACAATAGTCCAACCCTGCAAACCCGGCTCACCTGCATCGCGGTAACCGTTCCCGTTTTTATCTTCATACTTCACGCCGCAGATACTGCTTCGATGTCCGTTACCGAAATTGATTTCCGTTAATGCAGAGCCTGATGTAACAGTAATTGTATCGGGGTTGACAGATGTTTGCATCCAACCTCCTTGTTGAATCTCCCGCACGATGTACTTACCCGATGTAACACTTGAGAAAAAATAATTCCCGCTTGAGTCTGTGGCGATTGTATCAATAGTTGCACTATCCGATTTTTTAAGTGTAATTTGCCAATTAGGAAGCAAGGGTTCTCCTGAATCAAATTGCCCGTTGCCGTTGAGATCATGGTATTTTTTGCCGGAGATGGAAGATGGGTATTCTTTAAATGTTACATGGATTGTATGATTTGTTGATACATTCGGGAATGTGTACCCTTGCAGAGAATCTACCTTTATACCATCAACCAATACAGAATCAACATAATAACCTGAATCAGGAGTAAATGTAAATATTGTATCCGTACCGCAGCTAACTATTACATTACCTAAAGGACTAATTGTACCATTTGCTCCGCTCGTTGCTACTATCGTGTCCTTTTTAATTGCAAAGTTTGCTGTTATATTTTTATTTGAGTTCATCACCAAAGTAATTGGATTTTGTGTTGAACTTGTATCTCCACTCCAATTAACGAAATGATAACATGAATCGGGGGTTGCTGTTAATTGAACTGTCGAACCAGAGATGTATGTTGTTTGATCTGGAGTTTTTGATATTGTACCGTTACCAATAACTGAATCATTTAATGTAAATACTTCTGATTTGAGGCAACGAACACCGATAGCGTTTATTATAGGACCGTAATTCAGGCTAATAGTGCTATCATTATAAAATAATCCAAGGTAACGTGCATAGGTAGTATCATACTGAAAAGAACTCCAGAAAAAAGCGTTGATACCCAAATATTCGAACGATCCATTATAAGCCTTGCCGCCTGCAAGCAATGCAGAAAATCCACTAATGTTTGTCCCGCTTCCAAGGTCGATTCCTTGCCCTACAGCTTTTATTACATTCCCATTATTATTAACCGTTTCTTTTAGGCTCTCGAATTCGCCGCTTGTTGGCATATGCCATCCAGTCGGACAAATACCTTGTGCCCCTTCGCTTGTATCATATTGCATAGCCTCATTCCATTGATACAATCCACCGTAGGTATTACAGTTTGCGGTGTCATCGTTGTAACAATATTTTTCAATTGTACTATTGTTGGTTTGGTTTGCACTTCCATTAATCATTGTACCAACATTTAGATTTTCTTTCATCCAGCATTGGTTTCCTATTTGTACCGTGTTGTAAGTTTTTCCTGAATATGAGATGGTTGGTGTACCTGGACAGGGATTTATAGCATCCCAACCACCTTCGTGGTAAAGGGAATCGATTTCATTTTCGGAGAGTGCGCGATTGTAGATACGGATGTCATCGAGTTTTCCTTGAAAGTATTCTGTGGCTCCCGGCACATCTATACCAATTTCTAATGGGTTATTATCAGGTAAGAGCGTGTCAGCGAGTGTAGTAGTAATTACTTTATTCTGATTTACAAAAAATCGTACATTGCTTCCATCCCAAGAGACTGAAATAAAATACCATTTATTAAGATCAAAGAGATAAGGAGCATTTATTGCAACAGGTACACCATGTGAGTTTACAACACCTAATGCAATATTGTTTTTTGGTCCATGAAGATTAAATGAATATTGACCAGCATTTAGAGTCAAGGATTTACATAAAATTGGAACATTACCATTGGGTGTATCGCGAATATATACCCAAGCCGAAATAGTCAATTGTGTCGTAGGAGATTGTAGAGAATAAGAATTAGGGATTGAAAGATATTGAGTTGAGCCGTTAAAACTCATAGAACCATTCAAATTTCCAAATCTGTCATTATCAGGAGTCGTCCCACCATTGTTTGTTCCATTATTTCCATTTCCACTCTCATCATTTGCATTACCGTTAAATGGGTAGTAAGCAACTAGGCCATAGTCAATACTAAATTCATTTGGAGTGCGTGCTATATTGGAGAAACGAACTTCATCAATTGTGCCGTGGAATGAAAACTCCCCGGATGGATCAAAAGCACCTATGACAAAAGAATTAGCTGAACCAGCAAACGAAGCTGGTAGCAATCCTGTTGTCATTGTATTCATTTGAACGCCATCTTGAAATATTTTGACAGTAGAAGCGTCATAATCAACTACTACTGCTATATGATGCCACTCATTAATAATAGCACCAGGTGTTGTAGAAATGATTGAGAAATAGTTATTATTATAATCGCATAATGCAAATCGTATTAAACCATTGTCAATAAGGTTCAAATACAATGAATCTTGCGTTCCGGGGCCTGATTTTGAAATAACAAATTCTCCATTTCCAACTGGGCTTTCAACGGTTGGTCTGACCCAACATTCAATGGTGAAGTTATGGGTTCCAATATTTAGGCCAGTACCATTTTCTATTGTGACCACATCACCATTTCCGTTAAAGTTTCTTGCGTTCCCAAACCTTCCATTTATAATAGTTGTTCCAGTAGCAATTCCGTTGTCTCCGTTGCTACTGGCATCAAGTACAGTATCGGTTGGGTTTAGTTCATTCATATGCATCAGTAACACTGTATTTGCATCTGTAGTATATTCCTGAGCAAAAATAAAAAATGGATATAAAAAAAGCAGAATCGAAATTATTAATAATTGTTTCATGGGAAACCTTACAGTCGTAAATTTGTAATTATTAATTGAGTAAGACATCTACATCAAGACATAATATGGCATACTCTACTAATCGTGTCAAAGTAGAGTCATTGAGGTAATTTAAGGGGAGGGGCTGGTACAAGTATTCTACCTTAAATACTTGTCCTCGCAGGAGTCAATCTAAGTTTTTATTTGTGTAAAGTCAAGTTTAAACAGGAACAGGTATGTGTATTAAAATATTATCGTTGTTTTCGTCTTACCGTGTATCGTGCGCTCGGTTCTTTAATCACAAACCCTATTTGACGTTTTGGCTTTTGCGGTGGTTTTGTCAGTTGTTGTATTGCCTGAAAAATTAGTTGAATATTTTTATCATGTTTATCTAATAAACGTTGATGCTCACCAAGCATAGCCTTAACATCTGATTGGGTAGCAAGATATTTCCGGACTTCTACAAAAACTCTCATGATAGCGATATTCACTTGGACGGCACGTTTACTTTTTAAAACGCTGGAAAGCATAGCAATGCCTTGCTCGGTGAAAACATTTGGCGGCTTTCTTGTTCCACCCCAACTTGATATTCCATTTTGGAATATCAAGTTTTGAAACTCTTCTTTCGATAACTGAAACATGAAATCTTCGGGAAAACGATCAATATTTCGTTTCACCGCTTTGTTAAGGTTAAACGTTTCAACGCCATACAATTCAGCAAGGTCTTTATCAAGCATTACCTTATGCTCTCGACCTTTTTTTATCCTGTCGCCACTTGATGTGCCTAAATGGTACATCAAGTTTTAATGCGTGGAACAACGGGTATCTTAATGGGAGTTCTCACCCCGATGCCAACGGCATCAAACGTTTATAGAACAAAAAAATATGGTGCGACACCGATGGGGGTCGAACGTTTTTCAACCACTGGGAGGAAGTCACTCAGAGCGTGATGGCGCAACATGCGCTCATTCCTCTCCCAACACTTTTTCTTTGAACAAGAGAAATATCGCGTTACACCTCATGTACTAAATCATACTTTATTTTTGCAATGATAGATTTGTAAGGTTCTTGTTGTTGCATTTCAGGAGTGATTTCTTCCGCGCCCGATGCAAGTAAACTTTTAATTACACGTTGTTCTTCAGTAAGTCTGTTTCGTTTTTTTGTTATTTTTCGTGTTGTTGCCATTTGATAAACCTTTCTCTGTATTGTAGATAATGTTCTTTAATATTTTCCTTAGCGTAATTCATTCCCTTTTCATTCGATAAGTGCGGTAACCAAATTTTTTGCTTCGTTTCTCCATCAGGTCCTAAAACATCAATATGAGGTGTTTCATGTGCGCTATCAAATCGAAGGACTTCAAATTCTACGTTTTCTATAACTGCGAGATATTTTACAACAAAGGCGGTAACTACGCCTTTCACAGTTTCAAAATAAAAATGATATTTTCTTCATCTAAAACGATCCGGTAATTTTTCTCTGGCATATGGAATACTACTAAAATTCATTTTTAAATACAAGCCTGTCAACTTGAGGCTACACGAAAGGGGCTAATTTTCACAGATGCCAACGGCATCAAACGTTTATAGAACCAAAAAAAATTATAGTACGACCCCATTCGGGGTCGAACGTTTTTCTTTTCCATACTACAAACGTCGAATCCCGTTGGGATTCATCTCACACCATTCATTATTTTGAGGTCACAAATTGTGACATCAAAACTTATTACCGTGAGAGAATTCACTCCCAATGCTGTCATTGATTATGAAGAAGTTAGTATGAATAGGATGATATTGTTCGGTTAGCCATATCCACATCCCGATAAATCGGGATGCTATATCCAATAAAATCCCGTAAACGAGACAATTTACCAAGACCGATTTATCGGGCTTTATTTGTAGTAGCGTGACCATTTATGGTCATGCGGGATTAATCGATAACCTGACAACATTGGGATTCTCCCGCCCCTTAATAAAAAGAGCCATCCCCAAAACACCGGAACGGCTCTTACTGTGTTGCTTCATGAAAATATTTTATCTACCTTCTGGAGAAATTTCCCTCCCAAACAAAATCCACGTATTACACATCTCAACTACTTAACTACTCATCTACTCATAATCTTATTTACCGCATCTTCTCAATCGTATTAATCTCTCGAAGCAGATCCCGTTTCGTAAAGCGCGACTTACTCATAATACTCGAAATAAATCCTTGCAATTGTTCCTTCGATTCCTGATCGACATCATGCGAGGTAAGAATAATAATAGGAGTGTTTCGCGTTTCGGGTTGTTGCTTTAATTCGTAAGCAACGGTATATCCGGTAATCTCCGGCATCATCAAATCCAAAATAATCAAATCGGGATTTTGTTCCATCGCAAGTTCGATTCCCTGCTTGCCGCTTAATGCCGTACTCACCTGAAAACCTTCCGATTCTAAAATGACAGAGACTAACTCCGCCGCCGATTTATCATCATCAATCACCAACACCTTCGGATGTTGCTTCCGCAACTGAGGCCGCGATGCAATTTTTCCTATTGTTTCCAATAACTCATTTCGACTTACCGGTTTCACGAAATACTCAACCGCGCCCAAACTAAATCCAAGTCGCTTATCATCCGTAATCGAAATAATGATAATTGGTATATGCGCACACAATGGATGGTTCTTTAATTCCTTCAATACCTGCCAACCATCTTTAATCGGCATAATCATATCAAGCGTAATAACATCAGGCTTCAATTGTTTCGCTTTTTCCAATCCTTCAAAGCCGTTGCGGGCAAGTTCTGTCCTGTATCCTGCTTCATCTAAATATGTTTGAATAAGTTGTCCAGCCTGCGGGTTATCTTCAATAATCAACACCAACGGTTTTTCTCCATTGCGTAGTGCCGGTGGCTGATGCATATCCATCACAAAC
>ORJL011008589.1_pt1 | contig 13045 bp, 8 predicted proteins | sample 1779941 | NCBI WGS metagenome assembly ORJL01 (sample SAMEA104232317, study PRJEB22302) | groundwater metagenome | biome: forest; feature: aquifer; material: groundwater | place: USA | collected 2011-08-07 | depth 5.8 m
AAATCCAAATTCAACACCAAAGGCTTCCAGCAACGCTTCCGCTCCGCCCGGGGTGGCCGCGAACGCCTCCAGGCGCTGATTTTTGCCAAAAACCCTGCTGTCGTGGACTTAAAGAAATGAAAGGACGCGTCCTACAGGCGAGCGAAGAGCCAAAGGCACTGCTGGACTGCGTCGCCTCCTTTTGCCAAACTGCGTCAACCAGATGATCAGCCACCATAAAGCTGTTGATGTTGCGGCGCATGCGCAACTCGAATCATCGGTGCTGTCCGAATTCACGAGCTCGTGTTGAGATTTTATGCAGAAGATCGCACGTTCAAGCGTTGGCGCCGGCTTGGCCTGTTGCCTCGTCGCCTTTCTGAGTTCGCCTGGCGTTGTGTCTGGGCAAACAGGCGACTCGCCCTCGATCGAGCCGGGGAAAGCCGCCGAACCCTTGAACTGGACCACCCAGCAGGATCATCGAAACATGATGGAGCAGTTGGGCATCGCCCGGCTGCGGCCGGGTCCAAGCGGGCAGCCTGGCGCCACGAATTCCGCCAATTACGATCCCGCTAAGGCGAATCCCTTCTCCGATCTGCCCGATCTGCTGACGCTCAAAAGCGGGCAAAAGGTCACGACAGCCGAGATGTGGTGGAAACAACGCCGTCTAGAAATCGTGGAGGATTTCGAGAGGGAAGTGATTGGGCGTGTGCCAACGAACACGCCCAAGGTCACATGGACCGTGGTTTCGAATGTTACTGACGGTCTGGTCGGCGACTTGCCGGCCAACGGAAAGCGACTAGTGGGCCGCGTTGACAACTCGGCTTGCCCCGCGATCACCGTTGACATTCGTATGACGGTGGTGACTCCGGCAAAAGCCTACAGGCCCGTGCCGGTCCTGATGATGTTTGGTGGATTTGGCGGCGACGGCATGCCGCAGGCAGCCGGCTCTCCTGCTCTCACTAACCGCTTTCCCGAGTTCGGTGGCCCGTTCAAAGATCCCCCGTCAACCGAGCAACTGCTGGCAGCCGGTTGGGGTTACGCGACCATTAACCCTGGAAGCATTCAGGCGGACAACGGCGCTGGATTGACGAAAGGCATCATCGGTCTCGCCAACAAAGGCCAGCCTCGCAAGCCTGACGATTGGGGAGCACTGCGTGCTTGGGCCTGGGGCGCGGCACGCGGTCTGGATTTTTTGGAGACCGACTCTGCGGTGGACGCGAAGCGGGTGGGGATCGAAGGAGTGTCGCGCTTCGGCAAGGCCGCGCTCGTCACCATGGCCTTCGAACCGCGTTTTGCCATGGTTCTGGTTGGCTCCTCTGGTGAAGGCGGCGCCAAGCTCCATCGCCGCAATTTCGGCGAGGCGGTCGAGAATCTCACCGGCTCGGGCGAATACCATTGGATGGCGGGCAATTTCCTCAAGTACGGCGCGGCGGAATCATCCTTCGGCAGCAAGAACGCGGGGGATCTGCCTGTGGATGCGCACATGTTGATCGCATTGTGTGCTCCGCGGTTCACGTTCGTCAGCTATGGCATCCCCGAACGCGGGGACGCCAATTGGCTGGACCAACAGGGCAGCTACATGGCCACCGTGGCCGCCGGGCCGGCATTCCGACTGCTCGGAGCGCGCGACCTTGGCGAGAAGGAGGACTATCGAACCGCCAAGATGCCGCCGGTGAACACCGGTTTGCTCGACGGCGAGCTGGCGTGGCGCCAACACGATGGCGGCCATGAGGACCGCTCTAACATGAAGTACTTCCTCGCGTGGGCAAAGAAGCTGATCAATCACTCCCCACCCGCCGCCCCCGCGGGGAATTCCGGGCAGGAGTCTCGACCGAGTCGCCGGTCGGGCTCCGCGAGTCATCCGCAGCCGCGAACCGATGCCAACTCACTGCTGGCCCATGAGGAGTTGGTCCAAAAGGCCAAACAGGGAGGGATAGACGTCTTCTTCGTGGGTGACTCAATTACACGCCGATGGGGCGCCACCGACCCGCAATACCAACCGCTGCTCGAAAACTGGAAATGGAACTTCTTTGGCTGGAATGCTGCCAACTTTGGCTGGGGTGCCGACCGGATCGAAAACATCCTGTGGCGCCTCGAAAACGGCGAGCTTGATGGAGTCAATCCGAAGGTGATCGTGGTGCTCGCCGGCGTCAACAATGTCGGCACCGAGCCAGGCAGCGCGAAAGAGGTTGAGGACATCACCGCGGGGCTCAGGGCGCTTCTTGACGTGTGCCAGGCCAAGGCCCCAGCCGCAACCGTGATCTTGACGGCGGTTTTTCCGCGCAACGACAGCATGGCGGTGATCCCGACGATCAATCAAATCAACCGCAACCTCGCACGCATGGCTGACAGCGGGCGCGTCCGATACCTCGATATCAACGACAAGCTCGCAGACCAGGACGGCCGGTTGTTCCCGGGCATGATGAATGCCGACCAGGTTCACCCGACGCTGACGGCGTACCAGGTTTGGGCCGACGCCTTGAAGCCCATCCTGACCGAACTCCTCGGCCCTCCAGCGAAAACCGACCACGCTCCGCCACCGACCGGTGATCCGAGCGCGCGGCGTCCGCCGTAAGAAAGTCCTGGGCGCCAACACCGCCCCAGCCCACGGCCACCGCGCCCCCTACGGCCATTGGCTCGACAAGACGCAAGCCGTTTTGTGGCCAACACTACAGGCCCAGTTACGGACCCAGCGTCTCGATCGGGCGTTTGCCTTCTGCCACCGTAGCAGCGGACGTCAGTCCGCTCACTTGTTTGCGGGCGCGGAGTTAGAGCAGACTGACGTCCGCTGCTACGGTGGCGGGGAGCGTCGCTGTAGTGCCAATCCTTGGACGCTTTGAATCGGTGAGAAATGAAAACTCAAGGATTCGAAGCGGTTCAGAGATAGAAAGAGATCACAACCACTGTGAACACGCTCCTGAAACCCCTTGATTCGCGTCTTACCAAACTCCCTCGTAGGTGCGACGGAGTTTGGTAGGAATGCTCTGGCCAGTAAGCATCGGTCATTTCAGCGTGGTGGGAGAGAGCGGGCAGGGTGGTCGCCGCGATCGTGTCGGGCAGGAATTCCGCGGAACCCATGGTGGTGATGGCCGCCAAGGCGGTCTGCGCATTGGAGAAGCTGGCGCGGTATCCCGGGCTCATGCTGACACGAATGAAGCCCAGTTGAGAGACTGGACAGGTGGCAAAGTGGTTCTGTGTTACAAGCCCGGCGATCGCATCGGCGTGCCGGTGGTGAGGGCCCCACGCACACGCGAAAACAACATTGAGGTCGAAGAGGCAGCTCATGGGAATTCGGTTAGCAGGGACTTGATGTAATCGGCGGTCATCGGTGGCGCGCCGGCAGGGGCGACAAGCATGTCTTTGGCGAGACAAAGGTACCTGAAGCGATCAGCGTGCCTCAACTTTCTTGAATTGCAGGTCGAAAGAAGGTCGGACGATGTCGCCGACTTCGATGGCCCAGTCGTTGCTCTCAACCGACGGTGGCTTAATCCGGAAGTCCGAGAGCCTAAGGGAGGTGCTGCCTGAAAGTCGCAGGACGTCACCCTGGCGGGTGATTTGCACAGGCATGGAAATAGGATTTGTCACGCCGCCGATGACGAGCTCGCCAGTGGCCTGAAGGAGGGAAGCAAACGCCTCGGGATTAGGCGCATTGGTCAGGGTGAGGAGGTGGAGGCGGTAGATGATGTTTGGGTGGTCGGTGGTGTGGAGGACTCGATGGAGAACCGCTTGGTCAGGTTGGTCAGAGAACATGGGGGTGGAATAGGGGCTGTTGAAGTGCCTAACCGGCAATAGAAACTCGGCACGCGCCAGGAGTGTGTCGAGTTGGAGTGGTTGGGTCTGGCGAGTTGATGGCGCAGGGAGAGGATGATTAAGTTCGACGAACCCGACGACATGCGTGGTGTCAAGGGACCAATCATAAACGTCGCTGGTCCCCTCGATGTGGATTCTGCTGGGTGGTACAGGAACGAACCGGATGGCTTGCGCGTGGGGCGGTTCGACTGCTCCAGATGGTGGGAGAGGGTCGGCCGCGGGCCCGATGGAGGTAACTTTGCCATGGGCGATTCGCCCCAGCATCCAGCCTGCGTCGCCGGCGGGGTAGTACTCGATCAGGAAGAAGCTCAGCGGGAAGAGCCAGCCTGCGGCGTTGGTGGTGACGGAGACACGGTAGTCGAGAACGGGTTGGTGTTCGCCGCTGGAGAGGAGAACGGTTTTTGGGAGGCCGAGGTCGTCTTGGAACCGGTTGATTCTCTCTACGAAGGTGGGAGGGTCGATATACTCCTTCCACAAATCCCAAAGAGGGTAGAGCTTGTGACTGCGGTTATTCAGGGTGGGGGCGGAGCAGAAAGCGAGCCACGCAATCCGAGCCACCATATCCAAGTGATCCGAGACGCGGACGGTCTGACAGGGGTTGCCATCCTGCGACTCAGAACTGCGGGTCAACCAATAGCCTGATGAATTGGTGCCGTTGGGGCCTTGAGCGGAGAGAGTCCTCCGGATCCATGCTCGTTCGACAATGTTGGTGCCGTCAAAGGAGTAGTGGTGGGTTTGGCCGAACTGGTTTTCGAGAATCCACTTGTTCCTGCCAACGATCGCATGGATTTGATAAGACTCCGGACGGGGACCATTCTCGCCGCGTGAGCCACGGCCCCACGCGAGGGTCTCGATATCGGCGGTGAGTTGGACGAATTCAGCGGCCGGGTCGGGGAGAGCGGGGCTGGTTTGCGCGAGCAGAGAGGCTGGGAACGGCAGGACGCATGCGATAAGGAAGGCAACGAAGGCTACTTTCCCAAGGAGGCGCTCGCAGAGTGGATTCGACATAAAACGGGTCGTGGTCTTTTGGGATTAGGTTATCACCGGAGGAGGGCACCTTCAATTGACCGTAAAGGTGTCATAATTTGGTGCGAGAACCGGGGTGGCGGTCAACTGTGACGCGGCTGATGAGTAAACCCGAAAGTATGTCATGGGTGTCATCGTCGGCGAAGACGATCACGCGACCACCCGTTGGTGAAACGGCCGCACGATCAACGGTAGGCACGCGCAGATGCCCGCCATCGGCCAGATGGATGGTGAACGGCACGAAAGGCACAGCGGGAACCAGTTTTCGAATGTCGGCGATCATACATCGGTGCTTGTTCAGCAGGTGCCAGTGGTACTCGGCGTTGGACTCGAGATCCGGCGGCACCAACTCGGCGAGTGCGGCTACCTCAGCATGGATGGATGGCTGCGGGCCGCACTTTAGCCGTTGCAGGTATTGGGTGACGACCTCGTCCGCGGTCAAACCGTGCCTCTGTGCGTACTTCTGGAAGAACTCAATTTCCTCGCTCTGCAAGTTGACTGTCAATGTGGATGTCGGCATGGCTCAATGATGCGTTACGCATCTTGCCGGCAAGGTAGCAGCGCGGCGACGGTGATTGAAGCGCAAAGGAACGGCCCCTAAGTGGCTGGGCGCAAGACAGAATTCTTCCGTTACACGGCGAGCGCCAGACAATCACCTCTGGCGGCATGGGCATTGAGGCGTTGTTTCCAGAAGTCGTCGAGCCGGCGGTTGGGGCGGATGTCTCCGAGCCACGGGCAGCCCCGTAGGGGCGGCATGGTTATAGAACGATGCATTTCCTTTTTGCCCCAGCCCCGTAGGGGCGACATGGCTGGCGAGTGCGGCCTCACACGGGCGGCGGTAGCCATGTCGCCCCTGACGGGGCTGGATGGTGTTGTAGAGGTGGGTTCTATAGGCATGCCGCCCCTGACGGGGCTTTGCGTTTCATCCCATCCGCGTCGTGGGCTCGGGCGTCGGCGGATTGCGGTGGCCTGCGGCGCGATGGGAACATCGCGCCACACTGGCGCCGGCTTTTGGGTGGCATCCGCGCCATTTGGCGCGACCGTGGGTGAATCGAGCCGTTTTGTCTCGGGCAAGGTAGCGGCACTGGGTTGGGCCGTCTTTCCAGGAGTTGAGGGTGTGGCGGAGGGGGGCACAATTCCTGTCTCCGACGGGAGTTCAAGTCGAAAATCTGCGCGTAACACGCATTTCTGTATTGGCAAGCGAGCTTGGCGTTCCAATATTCGGCCTTGCGACTATGGCGGAAAGCAAGAAACACGCTTACGACGAAAGCAAAGTCAAGACGCTCTCCTCGCTGGAGCATATCCGGCTGCGGACGGGCATGTACATCGGCAGGCTGGGGGACGGCTCGCATTACGACGATGGCTGTTACATTCTGCTCAAGGAGGTGTTGGACAACGCCATCGACGAATTCATCATGGGCCACGGCCGCGAGGTCAAGATCATGATCGACGGGGTCCGGGTCTCGGTGCGGGATTATGGCCGGGGCATCCCCTTGGGCAAGGTGGTGGACTGCGTATCGAAGATCAACACCGGCGCCAAGTACAACGACGACGTCTTCCAGTTCAGCGTGGGCCTCAACGGCGTGGGCACCAAAGCTGTCAACGCTCTGTCCAGAGATTTCCTGGTCCGGAGCCATCGTTCCGGCGAGTTCGTGGAGGCTGCGTTTAAGCAGGGCAGGCTCAAGGGCGAGAAGACCGGCCAGGCTGCGGACGAACCGGATGGGACGTTCGTCCGGTTCGAGCCCGACCCGGAGATCTTCAAGCAGTTCGAATACCGTCCGGAGTTGGTGGAGAGGCGACTGCGCCACTACAGCTACCTTAACAGTGGACTGAAGCTGATCTACAACGACAAGGTGTTCCAGTCCCGCCTCGGTCTGCTGGATCTGGTGATGGAGGACTTGCAGTCGGACCACAGCGAGCCGATCTACCCGCCGCTCCACTACTCGAGCAAAACCCTCGAGTTCTGTTTCACGCACAGCAACAGCCGCTACGGGGAGACTTTTTTTTCTTTCGTGAACGGCCAGTACACCACCGACGGCGGCACGCACCTGAGCGCCTTCAAGGAGGGCCTGCTCAAAGCCGTCAACGAGTACGCCAACGCCCGTTACGAGGGTGACGACGTGCGGGAGTGCATGGTGGGGGCGGTCTCCATCCGGCTCAAGGATCCGATGTTCGAGTCGCAAACCAAAAACAAGCTCGGCAACACGGAGATCCGGACCGACATGGTGAACAAGGTCCGCGAGGAGCTCCTCCATTTTTTCAATCGCAACAAGGAGATCGCCGAGAAGGTGCTGGCGAAGGTGCAGGACACCCAGCAGCTTCGCAAGGAGTTGCAGGAGGTGAAGAAGCTGGCGCGCGAGCGGGCCAAAGCCATCACCATGCGCATCCCCCAGCTCAAGGACTGCAAAGTCCATTTCGACAAGAAGAAGGGGAAAGGGCAGGGCTCGATGGTGTTTGTCACCGAAGGGCAGTCGGCGTCCGGCTCGATCGTCAGTTGCCGCGATGTCAACACGCAGGCGATCTTTACCCTCAAGGGAAAGCCATTGAACGTCTGGGACCTCAAACGGGACGTCGTCTATCGAAACGACGAGATGTACAACCTGATGCGGGGTCTGGACATCGAGGACAACCTGGACGGGCTGCGCTACGAAAAGGTCATCCTCGCCACCGATGCGGACGTGGACGGGTTGCACATCCGGAACCTGATGATCACCTATTTCTTCCGGTTCTTCGAGCAGTTGGTCCACGACGGCCACCTTTACGTGCTGGAGACGCCGCTGTTTCGCGTGAGAAACAAGGAGCGGACGATCTACTGTTATTCGGAGGCGGAGCGCGATGAGGCTGCCAAGAGCATCGGCAAGAGCGCGGAAATCACGCGGTTCAAAGGGCTGGGTGAGATCTCGCCCGGCGAGTTCAAGCAGTTCATCGGACCAAAGATGCGGCTGAGCCAGGTAGAGTACGCCCCCAAACAGGACACCTCGGTGATCCTTTCCTTCTACATGGGCCGCAACACGCCCGAGCGGAAAGACTACATTATGGGCAACCTGATTGTGCCGATCGAGGATTAGCACCACACGGGCAGTAACGGTCAGAGGGCTCGGAGCGAACGCTTTCGTCTCGTTTCTGTAGCAGCGGACGTGAGTCTGCTCTAACTTCCGAGCCGGGAAACAAATGAGCGGACTCACGTCCGCCGCTACGGGATGAAGAAGTGCCGCGGTCGTGCTCGACGGCGGCGGTTACGGCAAACATGAGCGAAGAAAAGAACGAAACGAACGGAGCCGAGCAGGCGGACGAGATCGTGGCCGAGACCGGCGCGACCGCGGTCAGCCCACCGACGGTCGTTGCCACCGTGGTAGAAGGGCCGCTGCACCGGCGGATGGACACTAGCTTCCTCCAGTACGCCTCCTACGTCATCCGAGACCGTGCGATTCCAAACCTGGCGGATGGCTTGAAGCCGGTTCAACGGCGCATCCTCTGGTCGCTCCACAAGAATGACGACGGCAAGTTCATTAAGGTGGCCAATGTGGTGGGGTATTGCATGCAGTACCATCCGCACGGGGATGCCTCGATCGGAGACGCCCTCGTGGTGCTGGCCAACAAACGGTATCTGATCGAAGGGCAGGGAAACTACGGCAACGTCTTCACGGGGGACGCCGCGGCGGCGACGCGCTACATCGAATGCCGCCTCACCGAGCTGGCGCGCAATGAAGTTTTCAACGACGAGTTGACCGCGTTCGTGCCCAGCTATGACGGGCGCAACCAGGAGCCGGTCACGCTGCCCGCCAAGTTGCCCATGTTGCTGATGCTGGGGGCGGAGGGCATCGCTGTGGGCCTGGCCTGCCGCATCCTCCCGCACAATTTCCCCGAGCTGATCGAGGCGCAGATCGCCATTCTCAAGCAGCAGCCGTTCAAGGTGCTGCCCGACTTCCAGACGGGCGGTCTCATGGATGCCCGGGATTACGCGGACGGCAAGGGGAGCGTGAAGGTGCGCGCGCGGACCAAAATCAAGGACGAGTCCACCATCGTCATCCAGCAGATCCCGCCCACGACCACCACCGAGTCCCTGATTGCCTCGATCGAGGACGCGGCGCGCAAGGGCAAGCTCAAGGTCAAGAGCATCAACGATTTCACTGCTGAGGGCGTGGAAATCGAGGTCCGGGCCCACGCGGGCGTCAGCGCCGAGCAGTTGGTGGATGCCCTTTACGCGTTCACGGACTGCGAGGTCACCATTTCCAGCAGGATCACGGTCATCAAGGACAACCGTCCGATCGAATTGTCGGTCTCCGAGGTGCTGCGCGAGAACACGAGGCAACTGCTCGATACCCTGCAGCGCGAGCTTGAACTCAAAGAGCGCAAGCTCCAAGAGGAGCTGCATTTCAAGACCCTGGTCCGGCTGTTCATCGAGCATCGGATTTACAAGAGGATCGAGTCGTGCAAGACCAACGAGATGGTGGTGGCCGCGGTCTATGAGGGCTTCAGGCCGTTGCGCGACCAGATGCTCCGGGACCTCACCGACCCGGATGTCGAGATGCTCCTGGGCGTGCGGATCAGGCGCATCTCGCTGTTCGACATCAACAAGCACCGCGAGGAGACCGAGAAGGTCGTGGCGGAGTTAGCGGAAGTCCGCCGCCACCTCAAGAACGTGACCAAGTACGCCATCGCCCACCTCCAGAGGCTCCTGGACAAGTACGGCCCGGTCTATCCCCGCCTGACCCGGAGCAGCCGCTACGACGAGGTCGATGCCAAGGAAGCGGCGTTCAAGGCCTTCAAAGTGGCCTACGATCGGGAGACCGGCTATGTGGGCTACAAGGTCTCCAGCGACCTGTTTCGCGTGGACTGCACGAAGTTCGACAAGCTAATCCTTGTTTTCAAGGATGGCCATTACCAGGTGGTGGAGTTGCCTGAGAAGCTCTTCGTGGGGCCGGACCTGATCTACTGCGGCCTGCCGGAGCGTGATCGCATCATGACTCTCGCGTACACGAACTCGGAGGCGACGTACCTGAAACGGTTCACGTTCGGCGGGACCATCCTCAAGAAGCTCTACCACTGCATTCCACCGAAATCGCGGATACTCTTCTTCGAGCCGGACACGCCAGCCGAGTTGTTCATCAAATACAAGCCGGCTGCGTACCAGAAGATCAACCAACAAACCGCCTCGCCGTCGGAATTGCTGGTCAAAGGCGTGAAGTCCCGTGGCAACCAGATCTCCATTAAAGAGGTGTCGTCGATCGCCAGCAGGCCACCGCGTGGCTGGGACCCCGAGGCTGCGACCACCCGGCTGCAATTCACCTAAGGCAAAGCAGGGCTCATCCGTCGGCACCACGACGAGGTTCCTGCTCAAGCGAGCGGCTTGTCGGCGAGCACGAGGGGGGAGGGGCCTGGCACTTCCAGCAAGCGCGGATTGACGTAGCCAGCGGCGCGCAACCACGAGCTCATTTCGGCGAATGTGTAGGTGCCGCCCGCCTCCGTGTTCACAAGCATGTTCACAGCGAAGATCAGTGCTTGAGGCGGGCCTGTCCGATCGTCATAGGGCATGAACTCCTGGATCGCCAGCGTGCCGCCCGGAACCAATGCCTGCAGGATTTTCCGCAGCAGTTGCTGGCTTCGCTCGGGCCCTTCACTGTGCAGGATGTGCCCTAGTATCGCAACTTGATGACCGTGGCCAAAATCGGACGTAAAGAAATCGCCGGGTACGGTGGTGATGCGCTCAGCCACCCCGTGCCGCAAGGCGACCTTGCGCGTCACTTCGAGCACACGCGGCCAGTCCACCGCATGCACGCGCACAAGCGGGGATTGCTTTGCCAGGGCAATGCCCCACACCCCTGACCCGGCGCCAATGTCGAGGACGCTGGTCGGCGCCTGAAGTTGGGAGATCCGGAGGTGGTTGCCCAGCGCGGTCGCCGCCGGGAAGCTACCCGGAAACAACGACTCAACAAAGGAAGCGAAATGCTCCGCTCCATCCGTTTCGTTGTTGGTTTTGGTCAGTGGCTTGCCGGTGCGGACAATTTCAGGAAGATGCTGCCACTGGGGCAGAAGCTGGCGGGAGTGGTGCTGGAAGAACCCGCCGCGATACTCCGTCCGGGTCGAGACCAGGAAAGAGGCGCTTTCCGGGGTAAGCGTGTAACGGTCCCCTTCCCGGGCGAGCAGTTTGAGGCCGACCAATGCATTGAGGATGGCTGTGAGGCCACGGGCCGACGCACCGCTTTCCGAAACCAGTTCCGTCAGAGTTCGAGGGCCTTGGTTGAGACGGTCAAAAACACCGTGTTGCAGGGCGGCGTCGATGATTAGCATGGGCGCGTAGCCCCAAGCCATTTGTATGATCCGGTCGGGCGTGGGAGGTTGATTCGTATTCATAGTCGATCATGACGGAATGGTTCTTGCGACCAAATGGGGGTCATTCGCGCCGAAGCCCGAGGGCGTCGATCCTCGCCTTCGTCGCGTCGTCCATCCGAATGAGAGGGGGCCAGGTTCGTTTGACGCCTTCGCCCGCCAGTTTTTTGGTGGCGTCGATGCCGAGTTTTGTACCCATCGCGATCTCGCTTGTGGCGTGGTCGAGCACATCAGCGGGTCCCTTGGTGAAAATGCTGTCGCGCTGGGGGTCGGTGTTGGCGCAGAGGCGGAACAAGACCTCTGAGGTGTTGTGGACATTCACATCATCGTCCACTACCACGATGTACTTGGTAAACATCATCTGTCCCATGCCCCAAAGGCCATGCATGATCTTATAGGCCTGCATGGGATAGGTCTTCTTGATGCTCACAAAGACGAGATTGTGAAACACGCCTTCGGCGGGCAAGGCGATATCGACGATCTCCGGGAAGTTCATTTTGAACACTGGCAGAAAGAGCTGGACGCTCGCGCCTCCCATGTAGAAATCCTCCATCGGAGGGATGCCCACGATCGTGGCGGGGTAGATGGCGTCTTTCCTGTGGGTGATGCAAGTGATGTGAAAGACCGGGTAGAGTTCCGGCAGGGTGTAGTACCCCGTATGATCACCAAACGGTCCTTCGAGGCGTAGTGGCTCGGCAGGATCGACGTAACCTTCGATGACCACATCCGCATTTGCGGGGACTTCCAGGTCGTTGGTCTCGCACTTCACCAGTTCGACGGATTTTCTCCGAAGGTAGCCTGCCAGCAAAAACTCGTCCAAACCGTCCGGCAAGGGCGCGGTGGCGCAGAAAGGATAAACGGGATCGCCCCCGAGGAAGACCGCCACGGGCATGCGCGTGCCGGTCTCGTAGTAGCGCCGTCCGTGGCGGGCGGCAACCTTCTGGAGCTGCCAGTGCATGCCGGCGGTCTGTTCATCGTAGATCTGGATGCGATACATGCCGACGTTGCGCGCCCCGGTGTCCGGGTCCTTGGTGACCACGCAGGGCAGGGTAACGAACCGTCCGCCGTCCAGGGGCCAGCATTTGAGGATGGGAAAGTCCAGGAGGGTAGGGCACGTCGTTGGCGAAGCGCCTATCGGAGGCGGCTGGGGAACCGCCCCCTGCTCGGGCGCGAACCGGTGGACGACTTCCTTGCAGGGGCCGTGCTTGACCATCTTGGGCTTGGTGTGGCGGAGGTCGAGGGCGGCGCCGAGTAGTTTGATAGCCTCCCTGAATCCGGTGGGTGGGGCTGCCTTCATGAGCACACCGATCCCGGCCGCCACCTCAGCCACGGAGGCTGCTCCCAGGCTCATGGCCATGCGCTTGTGTGAGCCCAGCGTGTTGATGGCCACAGGGAACGGAGAGACCTTCCCGTTGACGAGCGGCTTTTCGATCAGCAGCGCCTTGCCGCCGCCGGGCCGCTTCATTTCTCGATCAGCCAACTCGGTGATCTCAAGTTCGGTCGCAAGCGGCTCGCGGATGCGGACCAACTCGCCTGCCTTGTCGAGGGCCTCGACAAACTCTCGGAAGGAGTCAAACGCCATAATGTGTCAGCGAATCACCATGGCGTTGAATGGGGCGACTCCGGCCTGCAAAAAGACCCATAACCCCGCCAACGCCGCCAGGGCCACGCTGTGAAAGAAAAGGTAGCGCAGAATAGTTCCTTCGTGTCCATACCATTTCGTGGCCGTGCTGGCCACCACGATGCTCTGGCCCGCCACCATCTTGCCCATCATCCCGCCTGTGGCGTTCGCGGCGCACATCAGGAGCGGCGAACAGCCTGTCTGCTCGGCGGTCACCTTTTGGAGGCTGCCAAAGAGCACGTTCGAGGCGGTGTCCGAGCCGGTGAGCACGACCCCCAG
>ORJL011296327.1_pt1 | contig 13045 bp, 6 predicted proteins | sample 1779941 | NCBI WGS metagenome assembly ORJL01 (sample SAMEA104232317, study PRJEB22302) | groundwater metagenome | biome: forest; feature: aquifer; material: groundwater | place: USA | collected 2011-08-07 | depth 5.8 m
CGATGTCCATGGTGAAGAAATGGACGGCGCCTTCGCTCCCCTGGTCGTGGACGGCGACGATGCCGGGATGCTTCAGGCGGGCCGCCGAGCGCGCCTCGCGGAGGAACCGCTCGACGAGGTCGGCGTCGGCCGGACCGCGCAGCGTCTTCAGCGCGACCTCGCGGGCAAGGACGGGGTCGAAGGCACGGTAGACCGTCCCCATTCCGCCCGCGCCGAGGCGGCTGCGGATCTCGTAGCGGCCGATGCGCGCGGGGAGAGGCTCGGGAGCCGCAGCGGCGTCGCTCCCGGCGAGCTGTGTCGGCTCCTCGATGGGGTGGGTCGGGTCCGTCGACATCGCATTCTCCCGCGGAGTGCCGACTCTAGCAGGGAGGCTGCCGAACGCCAACTCCAAAGCCCAACTCCAACGAACTTCAACTCCAATTCCAGGGGCGATCGCTCCGTTCTTGGAGTTTGAGTTGGAGTTCGTTGGAGTTGGGCTTTGGAGTTGGCGTTCATCGCGACCCCGCAACCCGCCTTGTCGTTCCGGCGTCCTGCCCCTATAATGTCTGCTTCCCGCTTACGGAGGTTTCATGGTCCGCCGCCCGCTCCTCGCGATCCTCGTCCTCGCGACGCTTCCGCTGTTCGCCGACGACGTGCTCATCGCCCGCGAGGGGAAGGGATACCTCGAGGCGATCGACGGCCAGCTCGTCGTGCACCTCAAAGGGACGCACTACGAGATGGGCTTTCAGCACGGCAAGCTCCTCGCCGACCGCGTGAAGGAGGACATCAAGGCCTACCTCGTCGACTTCGCCTACGCCGACAAGCACACCCGGGAGGAGCTGCTCGGCCTGTACGCGAAGGCGCAGCCCTTCCTCCCGAAGGGGTACGAGGAGGAAATGAAGGGGATGTCCGATGCGACCGGCATCCCGCTCGAGGACATCCAGGCGGTCCACATCCTTCCCGAGATGTACCACTGCTCGGGCGCAGCCGTGATGAACGGCGCGACGAAGGACGGCAAGCTCTACCACTACCGCTCGCTCGACTACTCGCTCGACATCGGCAAGGACAAGCAGGTCCAGGAGAACGCCACGCTCCTCGTCTTCGAGCCGGACGGCGAGAATGCCTACGTCGTCGTCGGCTGGGCCGGCGTCCTCGGCTGCGTCACGGGGATGAACGCGAAGGGGATTTCCGTCGGCGAGATGGGCTCCTCCTCCAAGGACGAGTCGTTCGAGGGGATCCCGATGATCTTCCTCCTCCGCGAAGTCATGGCGCACGCCACCAGCCTCGACGAGGCGGTCGACATCTTCCGCAAGGGTCCGCGGACGAGCGGCTACAACTTCATCGTGACCGACGGGAAGATCCCCGACGCCCGCGCGCTCGAGGTGACCCGCAGCCAGATCGCAGTCTTCGCGCCGAACGACCCTGCGGAGAACGTCAAGCCGCATTGGGCGATCCCCGACGCGGTCCGCCGCGTGAACCACTTCGTCTCCCCCGAGCTCGCCGCGACGCAGCGCAAGGAGTACAACCCGCTCGTCTCCGAGTCGGCGAGCTTCCTGGGGTACAACGTCATCTCGAAGTTCCTCGAGGCGAACCGCGGCAAGTTCGACGGCGACATGATGATCAAGCTCTGCCGCCAGTACCCTCCGAACCACCCCTGCCTGCACCAGGCGGTCTTCTGCACCAGCGACCTGCGGTTCTGGGTCGCAAACGCGAAGAGCCCGAAGGCCGGGAAGTTCGCCGGCGCACAGAACCAGACCTTCTACCCGTACAACCTCGGCGACCTCCTCGCGAAGGACCCCACGACACTCGTCTCGGCGAAGGTGGGCGAGGTCCCCTCGTCCGCCCCCGAGGAAATCGCCTCGCCGCCGCAGGAGGGGACCTGCAAGAGCCGCCGCCTCGTCTACCGCGACGACGACTCCGAGGAGATGCTCAAGCTCCTCGAGACGTACGACCCGGCCTCCGAGGAATTCGCCTGGAAGCTCGAGAAGAAGGCGGACCTCATCGCGGTCACGCACCATCACCTGACCTTCCCCTCCGCGGTCGTGACGGAGACGCCCGAGAACAACACGGTCCACGCGGAGTACTACCAGCCGCGCGGAGACAGCAAGCACCCCGCGCTCGTCATCCTTCACCACCTCGGCGGGAGCATGCAGGCGGAGGAGATCATCGGCGGGATGCTCGCGGCCGACGGGATCGCCTGCCTCCTCGTCTGGATGCCGTACTACGAGGAGCGGGCGCCGAAGGACGGGCGGCACAAGGAGGACATCTTCTCCGCCGACCTCGACTCGAGCCGCTCGGTGACGCGCCAGGCGATCCTCGACGTCCGCCGCGCGGGGGACTGGCTCTCCAGCCGCCCCGAGGTCGACGGGAAGCAGGTCGGGATCATGGGGATCTCGCTCGGCGCGATCATCGGGAGCATGGTGGAGGGGATCGACCTCCACTTCCGCAAGTCGGCCCTCGTGCTCGGGGGAGGGGACCTGGCGGAGATTGTCTTCCACGACTCGAACGAGACGGAGGACGCGAAGAAGGCGTTCGAGGCGAAGGGGATCACGATCGAGAAGCTCCGCGAGGCGTGGAAGGGGATGGACCCGATCACGTTCGCGGGGCGCGCGCGCAAGACCGACATCCTTATGATCAACGGGAAGCGGGACGAGATCATCCCGCGCGACTGCACGGAGCGGCTGAACGCAGCATTCGGCGGGCCGGAGATCAAGTGGTACCCGGCGACGCACTACTCGCTCGTGGCGTACCTCCCCGACGTGCTGCTCCGGATCCGTCGCCACGTGAAGGGCAACTGATGGGCGACCCGGTCCGCGATCTGATCTACCAGGGAGTCCGGCAGAACCGCCCGCTGGCGAAGGTGCTCGCGGAGATCGTGCGCGCGCACGGGACCGTCCCCGACGCGGCGGTGGGCTGGGTCGCGCGGGCGTTCCAGGTGGGGGAGGACGAGGTCCGGCGCGTCATCGCGACGGCGCCTCCGCCCGCTGGCCGCCGCGCCTGCGAGGTCCTCGTCTGCCGCGGCGAGGCGTGCATGGTCGCGAACGGGAAGGCGATCGAGCGGGCCGTCTGCGAGCGGCTCGGGGCCCATCCGGGGCAGACGACGAGCGACGGCCGCTTCGACGTGAAGGTGATCTACTGCCTCGGGAACTGCTCGAACGCCCCGTCGATCGTCGTCGGGGACGAGCTCATCGACCGCGCGACGCCGCAGGGGGTCGTGCGGGCAATTGACCGCGCCCGACAGGGGTGATGCCATGTCACGACACCTCGTCCTCATCGCCGCCGGCCTCATGATCCTCGTCGCCGTCTGGTTCGCGCAGGTGATCCGGCCGAAGCTCGAGCATCCCACGATCACCGTCGACGTCGACGGCCAGACGAAGACGATGGACAAGGCGAAGATCGAGGCCACCTTCCAGGAGCTTCGCAACAAGGCCGACGCCGCCCGCAAAGAGGCCGACGCGCTCAAGGCGACGAACGCCGGGCTCCTCGTGGCAGTCGAGCAGTGGCAGGCGAGGGCGCAGCACGGCAGCGCGGGGACGCCACCGAAGGCCGACCCGGGGGCGACCGGCCCGGGCGGCGCCGCCGGGTCGAAAGGCGAGGAGCTGCGGAGGCTTCTTGAGTCGACCGACTTCTCGAAGTACACCGAGGCGATTGTGAAGTGGGCAAAGGCCGACGGAGAGATGCGGACCCAGGGGACACCGATCAAGCTCGACCCGGAGACGATGAACCTCCTCGTGGAGTATCGCATGCGCCTCCTGGCCATCGGGCGCATCGTCGGCGTGTCCGACCCGCTCGAGGTCCCCTACGACGAGAAGGTCTCGTCGACGTTTTTCAAAGGCTGGATCAAGGGGATGGGGGTGACCCTCGACGCGGACCAGGAGGCGAGGCTTGGCGAGACGTGCTACACGTGCGCGCGTTCGCGCGCCGAAGAGCTGAAATCGCTCGGAGACGCGAACCGCCTCCAGAAGCTGGCCTGGGCGGCGGGGAGGGACTTGCAGTGGAGCTCGGAGCTGCGGAAACTCCTGGCGCCGGCGCAGTACGACCTCTACATGAAGCCGATCGGCGCGGACGCCTTCTGGGCGCGCGAGGCGCCGCGCCAGTCGATCACCTCCGACTCGCCGGCGGGGGCGTCGAAGATGGTGGGGGGCTTCTGGGCGTCGTCGTTCGGCCTGGGGGACGCGGCGAGGACGACCGTCGACGAGGTGGCCTCGCGCTACGTGCAGGACGTCCAGCGACGGCAGCAGGAGTTCCAGGCGCGCTACGCGGGGAACGCGCCGCGCGAGGAGCAGATGCGCCTCCAGGTCGACCTCGTCAAGATGCAGGCGGACGCCGAGCGCCAGCTCGGCCAGCGTCTCACCCTGACGCCCGAGCAGCAAGCACAGGTGAAGGCGGGGACGGGGACGGTGCTGCAGCTCGGCTGGAAATAGGCCGGCGGCGACGAAGTCTCAAGACTCAATGCGCAATGGGCATGTAAGTCCCAAGGTTCCAAAGTCCAAGGCAAGTTGCAAAGTTTGAAACTTGCGTTGGTCATTGAGCCCTTGGGACTTACATGCTCATTGCATATTGAGTCTTGCAAATTCGTCCTAAGATCCCCGCCCCCCGCCCCGACTCGGCTCTAGAGGTCGCAATGGGCTCGGATACCACGCGGCTCGCCAGGGAGGCCCGCTCGGGGGACCGTCCGTCCTTCGAGGAACTCATCCACCGGTGCCTCCCGCTCGTGTACGGCATCGCGTGGGACCGGACGAGGAACGCGCACGACGCCGAGGACGTGGCCCAGGAGGTGTTCCTGGAGGCCCAGCAGTCGATCAAGCGACTGGAGAGCCCCGAGAGCTTCCGGGGATGGCTCGCGGGGATCGCCAGCCACCGCGCCATCGATTGCATCCGAAAGCGCCGCCCCGCGCAACGCCTCGACACCGTTCCCGAGCCCGCCGACCCCGGAGGCGAAATGCCCGACGGACAGCCGATGGCCGACGAGGCCTCGGGCGCCATACGCGGCGTCATCGAGGCCCTTCCCCCGATCCTGCGCGACGTGGTGAAGCTTCGGTACCAGCAGGAGCTTCCCTACAAGCAGATCGCCCAGGCGCTCGGGATCTCCGTCTCGCTCGTCGGCGAGCGGCTCTTTCGCGCGCGCGAAGTCCTCGAGCAGCGCCTCGGGTCCCTCGAGAGGTGAGCCATGGAATGCCGTGATGCGATGCCGCTGCTGTCCAAGGTGATCGACGGCGAGGCCGACGACGCCGAGAGGAAGGCCCTCGAGGCCCACCTGGCCGCCTGTGCCGAGTGCCGCGGGCGGGCCGACCGGTGGAGGCGTAACGACGCCGTGGTGCGTGGGGGACTCCAGGCGGAGCCCCCCTCGACCGACCTCGCGGAACGGATCGTCGAGCGCACGAAGACGCCCGCGCGCCCCGGCGTCCGGTGGGGGAGGGGGGTCGCCCGCCTCGCCGCCGCCGCCATCGCGCTGTTCGGATTCACCGACCTCATCCTCCGCCGCCAGATCGAGGGCTCGCCGAACCGCGTCGAGCAGGACTTCGCCCTCGTCGCGAACGCCGAGGCGGCCGCCGGGGGACGCTCCCTCGCCACCGTGCAACTCCGCTCCCTCGTCGAGAAGGTCGGCGTCGCGGGGTCCCGCGTGACGCTCGCGATGCGCCCCGTGGGCGGCGGCGCGGAGACGCAGGTCGCGGAGGGAACCACGCGCGAGGACGGCTCGTGCCTGCTGCCGTTCGGCGTTCCCGCGGGAGAGGGAGACTACGAGGTCGTCGCGCGCGTCCTCGGGCCGAAGGGGCAGGAGGAGATCTCGCGGCGCGTCTCCGTGAAGCGCGATTTCAAGCTGTTCGTGTCGACCGACAAGCCGCTCTACCAGCCGGCCCAGGTCATCCACATCCGCGCGCTCGCGCTCGCGGCTGCGGACCTCGCGCCCGCGGCGGAGATGCCGATCCTCGTCGAGGTGTTCGACTCCAAGGAGAACAAGGTCTTCAAGCGACCGCTCAAGGCCTCGAAGTTCGGGATCGTCTCGGCCGACTTCGAGCTGGCCGACGAGGTGCTGACCGGCATGTACCGCGTCCGCGCGACGGCCGGGAGGACTACCTCCGAGGCTGCCATCGAGGTGAAGCGGTACGTCCTGCCGAAGTTCAAGGTGCAGGTGAGTCCCGAGCGGAGCTGGTACCTGCCGGGCGAGACGGTGAAGGGGACCGTCCGCGCCGACTACTTCTTCGGGAAGACCGTCGAGGGGGCGAAGGTCGAGATCGACTTCACGACGTTCGTCGCGGAGGAGGTGAAGGTCGCCTCGTGGAGCGGGACGACCGACGCGAGCGGGACGGCGCGGTTCGAGGTCCCGCTGCCACGCGCGTTCCAGGGAATGGACCTGATGCGGGGCGACGCCCCGCTTCTGGTTCGCGCGAAGGTGACCGACGCCGCCGACCACCCGCAGGAGGGGAGCGCCTCGCTCACGGTGGCGCAGGAAGCGATCCGGATCGTCCTGGTGCCCGAGAGCGGGAGGCTCGTCGCGGACGTCGAGAACGTGCTCTACATCATGACGACCTACCCCGACGGCCGCCCTGCCCTGACTGAGATCACCCTCCAGGGCAACGTTGCTCTGGGGAGTGTGGAGCATCCTGAATCGTCAGGCGGCGTGCTCAGCGTGACAACCGACGCCACGGGTCTTGCCGCTGTGCAACTCAACCCAACAAGCTATCTGAACTACGGGCATGGGATCCGCGGCGTCGTCCCCCGACCGCTCAACCGCATCCAGGCGAAGGACGCCTCGGGCAATCAGACGACGCTCGACGGGGGTGCCCTTGCGGAGGCACTCGGCGCCATCCAGGCCCTGGGGGGCTTCCTCCTCCGCCCCGACAAGGCGATCTACCACGCCGGGGAGACGATGAAGCTCGCGCTCCTCGCCCCCGCGATGCCGGGGTGGTACTACGTCGACCTCGTCCGCGACCGCCGCACGCTCCTCACCGCGAGCGTCGAGGTGAAGGGGGGCGCGGGGGCGCTCGAGGTCGACCTGCCGCCGGAGGCCTTCGGCGCGATCGAGGTCCACGCCTACCACGTCGACCCGAGCGGGCAGATCGTCCGCGACACGCGCGTCGTCCTGGTCGACCCGCCGAAGGGGCTGCTACTCTCGGCGACGCTCGACAAGGAGACCTACCGCCCCGGCGAGAAGGCGCAGATCCGCTTCCAGGTGACGAACGGCGCGGGGGCGGGTGTGCCATCGGCCGTGGGCCTCTCCATCGTTGATGAGAGCCTGTTCGCGCTTGCGGAGACGAAGCCGGGACTCGAACGGGTCTACGCGGCGATCGAGGAGGACATCCTCAAACCGCGGTACCAGATCAAGTCCTGCCCGTTCACGCCGGCGAACTTCGCGCTCCCCGAGGCGAGGCCGCAGGGGCCGGAACCGCGCGTGCAGGCCCTCGCGACCGTGGCGCTCGCCGCGGCGGGGGAGGACCTCGACGAGGGGAAGGCCGAGTACAGCGCGCCGGTGCGGCAACGCGACAACCAGCAACGGCTGCAGGTGCTCCATTCGCGCCTTCATGACGTGGAGGAGTTCGGGGTAAGCGCGCTCTTCGTGATGGCGGGGATCCTCGTACTCGTGCTGTTCCCAGTGCTCGTGCTGGGGAAGCTGTTCCGCGGCGCGAAGGGCGCGATCGTCGCCACGAGCCTCACGCTCGTCGGGCTCCTTGCGGGCGTGGTGTGCGCGCCGACCGACGATTTCCGTGCGCTCGCGGGCGGGCTCTTCGTGCTCGCCTGGATCGCCACCATGCTCGCGGGCGTCGTGCGCCGAGCGAATCGGATCGCATGCACGCTCGCCATGTGCACCGTCCTCGTCGGAGGGCTCGCGGTTCTCTTCAACGGAGGACGTACCCGATCCATGTTCCCGGGGAGCGTGAAGTCGCTCGACGAGGGGCGCGTCTCGACCGCACTTCAGTCTCTGGGAGAGCATGTGATTACGTACCTGCCCCGAACCCACAGCCTCAAGCAGATGGAATCGGCAGGGGGGGAAGAGGCGACCGAGGGCTTCTCGGCGCAAGGCACGCCGAGGGCCTCCCGCACGGCCGCGCCTCCGCGCCTCCGCCAATGGTTCCCCGAGACGCTCTTCTGGGCCCCGCAGGTGATCACCGACGACACCGGCCGCGCGACCGTCGACGTGCCGAACGTCGCCGACTCCATCACGACCTGGCGCATGGTCGCCTCCGCCGTCTCCGCCCGCGGCGAGATGGGCGGGATGACCGGCGGCCTCCGTGTCTTCCAGGACTTCTTCGTCGACCCCGACCTCCCCGTCGCGCTCACGCAGGGGGACCGCGTGGAGCTCCCCGTGGCCGTCTACAACTGGCTCGCGGAGCCGCAGACGGTTGAGCTGACGCTGGTCGAGTCCGACGGCGTCCGCCTCCTCGACGGCGAGCCGAAGAAGACGGCGCGGATGGAGGGGAACTCCGTCGGAGTGGTCCGATTCCCGATCCAGGTCGAGCGGATCGGCCAGTGGAAGGTCCGCGTCGACGCGCGCGGGTCGAAGGGGCTCGCCGACGCGATCGAGCGGACCGTCCGCGTGCTGCCCGACGGCAAGGAGATCGACTTCGGCGCGAGCAACCGCCTCGGCGCCACCGCGCGCGAGACCGTGACGATCCCGCCCGAGGCCGTGCCCGGCGCGAGCGTCCTCCTCGTGAAGCTCCTGCCGGGGACCTTCGCCGAGGTGAAGGACGGCCTCGAGAAGATGCTCCAACTCCCGTATGGCTGATTCGAGCAGACCTCGTCCGTGACGTACCCGAACGTCCTCATCCTCGGGTACCTGCGGGCGACGGGCAAGGCGACACCGGAGGGGTCGCTCGACGCGGAGACGAAGATCAACCTCGGCTACCAGAGGCTCCTGACGTTCGAGGTGAGCGGAGGCGGATTCGACTGGTTCGGCCGAGCCCCCGCGAACGTGGTCCTCACGGGGGTCGCGCTGCAGGAGTTCACCGAGATGAACGCGGTCTACCCGATCGACCTCGCCGTGGTCGACCGCGCGCGGCAGTGGCTCCTCTCGAAGCAGAACCCGGACGGGTCGTGGACGGAGGCGCACCTCCCGTTCTCGCTCACGATCGGCAGCGGCGACGTCGCGGTGTCGGCGCACACGGTGTGGTCGCTGAGCGCGGCGGGATACGACGGTCCCGAGGTCGCCCTCGGCGTGCGGTGGCTGAAGGGGAAACTCCAGTCGGTTCAGGACCCGTACGCGCTCGCGCTCGTCGCGAACGCGCTGATCGCCGCCGACCCCGCGGATGCGGACGGGCGCGCGATCCTCGACGGCCTCGATCGCTCGGCGAAGCGCGACGACACCTCCGCGTGGTGGGGGGAGGAGTCGACCTCGTTCTGCGGCGGGCACGGCGCGACGGGGAAGATCGAGACGACCTCCCTCGCCTCGCTCGCGCTCCTCGCGGGGAAGGCGCACCTCGACACGACCTCGAAGGCGCTCACCTTCCTCGTGCGGTCGAAGGACCCGCAGGGCGGGTGGCCGTCGACGCAGGCGACCATCCTGTCGCTCAAGGCGCTCCTCCGCGCGTCGCTCGACCTGGCGCAGGGGGAGGGACAGGGGACCGTCGAGGTGAAGGTGAACGGCAAGGACGCGCACCGCTTCGAGGTCGCGGCCGGGCAGGGGGACGTGCTGCAGCTCGCGGACGTCACCTCGGGGATCGCGGCGGGGGAGAACACGGTCGAGCTGGCGTTCACGGGGAAGGGGACGTTCAACTATCAGGTCTGCGGGAGGTACTACCTCCCGTGGGACAAGGCGCCGCGCGAGGAGAAGAAGGCGATCGACATCGGCGTGACGTACGACCGCACCACGCTCGCGAAGGACGACTTGCTCACGGCGCGGGTGAAGGTGGACTACCTGGCGCAGACGCCGGCGGGGATGGTGATCGTGGACCTGGGAATCCCGCCGGGGTTCGACGTCGACGCGGGGTCGTTCGCGGAGTTGGCGGCGCGGCAGGGGACGCCGCACGTCGACAAGTTCTCGATCACAGGGAGGCAGGTAACGCTCTACGTCGGCGGGCTCGAGAAGGGGAGGCCGCTCGAGTTCGAGTACTCGCTCCGCGCGAAGTACCCTCTCAAGGCGAAGACGCCGGCGAGCACGGCGTACGAGTACTACGCCCCCGATCGCAGGGCGGAGGCGGAGCCGGTGACGCTGGAGGTGAAGTAGCGTCAGGGCAGGGAGAGCGATTCGAGCACGGTCCGCGCGCGAAGGCGCGCCTCGGCATCACCCGCGTGGGTGAGCGCAACGAGCAGGGGAACGACCGCCCGACCACGCGCGCCCAGCTCCTCCTGCGTACGGTCGCGCTCGAGTGGGTCGTCCGCGGCGAGACGAGCCTCCCAGCGGGAGACCTCCTCGGCGGCGGGCGAAGGGCCCTGCGGGGCCTCGCGGAGCAGGATGTCCACGAGCTCCTCGCGGACCTCGGGCTCGACCTCGCAGAGGAGCTCGAGCCAGTGGCCCGCCGACCAGCGCAGGTGCGGGCCCACGGGCGCTCGAGTGTACGCGTGGAGCATCTCGACGGCCAGGCGGAGGGCCTGTTCCGCGTCGGGTTCGCGAGGCCCCCGGTGGACCCACTTCGGGTCGTCGTCGTAGGGCTCCTTGTCTTCGAAGACCCAGTCGATCGCGATCGCGATCGCCGCGCGCGAGCACTCCCACCGGACGGCTTCGTCGGTCGCCTCCCGCACCGCCGCGATCATCCTCGACCAGGCCTCGGGGTGGCGGCCGAGTTGACAGAGCACAAGCGCGGCCGATGCCTTCGGGGGCACGACACGGATGGAGCAGTACGGCGGCGAAAAGGCGCGATACGCCGGGGGATTCACGCCCCCGCAGCGCATCCCGACCATGCGGTCGTCCTGCGTCAGCGGTCCGAGTCGCTCCGCCCAGGCGTCCACGCAGGCGATGGCATCCTTCGTTCGCTTTGCGGCGAGGAGGTGCAGGCACACATCATGGGCGAGGTCACTTTCGAGGTAGAGGTCCTGAGTGCTTTGAAACGTCTGGACCATGTCGCGAAAGCGCGCGACCGGATCGGGGTCCTTCACGAGCTGCTCCACCCAGGCGTCTTCATCGACTCCGCCGGACATGGCGAGCTCGACCATCCGCGGAGGCTCGACAGGGGGCGAGGCGGGCAGCGAAGGCAACGACGCCGGCTTTTCGGCAACGAGCTCCGCCCACCGCAGGTCCATCGGATGGCTCTTCGCCGCGGCGAGGACCTCCTCCTTCAGATCCGGGCACCGACCGTCGAGCTTGCGCACGAGCCATGTCGCGGCGAGGAATGGCCGCGGGCCATTGAGGACCCTCCGCCACACCGAGCGCGATCCCTGGCGCTGGGCCGCGGCGGAGGCGCGCCGGGCCCATTCGCAGCCCACGGTGAAGTCGTCCTTGGAGGGGGCAGAGCGCGCCAGGGCGTCGGGATCGTCGGAGCTCCCCATCGATGCCTTCGTACTCCCAGAACTTGCCGACGGGCGCTCACGGAGGAACCCCCACTCCGGCGGCGCCTCTTCCCTGCAGGTCGGGGGCTCGCGAACTCCGCGCCTCTCGAGCTCGTCGATCGCCTCCTGGATCTGATCCTCGTCGGCTTCGTCCGTCTCGAGGAACGCTTCGAGCGCCTCTCGCCCCTGCGACCGCAGCGCGCCGACGAGCAATGCTGCGACGGGGTCGCGGGCCTTCAGCTCGTCGAGGACCGCCTCACCGTCCCGTGCCAGGTCCTCGAGGAGACCTCGGCTGCGAAAGCCCGAGGCGTAGGCCTCCCGGCGAAGCCCCCGCGCACGGGGGACCTCGAAGTGCGGGTCGCAGAGGAGGGAGAGGACGTACCGTGAGCTCGGAAGACGCAGGAACTCCGGGTCGCCCTCGAGCTCCTTCCGAAGCGCCCACAGGTACCTCGAGCGCCCCGAGAACGTGTAGCGCCCATGGCAAGCCTGCCGCAGGGCCGCCTCGAGCCCGTTGGACAGGCTCTCTCGCGAGGCCAGTGCGCGCAGGAAGCGCAGAACACCGCGGAAGGCGCTCTCCGCGACGGAGCCCGAGGTCATGATGACCCGATCCATGTCCTCGAAGCTCGAGCCGAGCTCATGAACCTCGACTCGCGGGATCCTCTCGACGAGCGGGAACACGAGCTCCGGGCGTCCGTCCCTGATGGCGTACCCGAGGAGCCCCCCGACCTGCCACCCACTCGCCTCCGGCTGCGCCGAGAGCGCCTCCACCACGCGGTCAAGGCCTCCCGCCCCCTCCGCGCGGACCATGTCGTCGACGCAGAGGCGGAAGCCCTGCCTGGCCTCCCCCTGGCAGATCGCGGTCCATAGGTCGGACTCCGCCTCCGCGCCCCGATGGAGGCGCAGGCACGCGAGGACCCACCGCCGCTCGTCCTCCCCCAGGCCGAGATCCCCCTGGCGCCCGGCGTCGAGGATCGGCGCGACGCACGTTGTGGCCTCCTCGAAGCGCGAGCCATCGCAGTACGCGTGGAAGAGCGTCAGCCACGCGCAGACGCACGATGGGTCGCGTCGCACGATCGCCTCGAGCGTGCGTGTCGCCTCGTCGAGATGGCGCCACTCGAGGAGGATCGAGGCGCGCAGGCATGCCGAACCGGAGTCTTCGGCGCCGTCGAGCTGGGAGCACGCCTCCTCGAGGCCCCAGTCGAGCTCGATGGAATCGAGTGTGCGCGCGAAGGGGAGTCGCCACTCGTAACAGCCTCTGAGGCGCCGCTCGACGTCGGCGACCGCCGCGAGGCGCCGCGCGTCGTGCCCGGGCGCGAGGAGGGCAAGCGCCTCGTCGCAGAGCCCGCGTTCGAGGCCGTCGGTGCCGCAGCGGCGGACGTCGGCCCTCATGCCGGCGAGGACCTCCTCGCCGTTCGCCGACCACCAGGCGCGCGGATCCTCCTCGACGCGGATCGCGGCGCGGGCCCAGGCCACGCGCTCCGCCGACGTGGAGGGGCGACAGCGCGCGAACGTCGCGCGCGCGCGATCCGGATCGCCTGCGGACCGCTGCAGCAGGGCGAGGATGGCCCAGCAGCGCGCGTCGTCGATCCCTTCGCGATCGAAGCGGTCGACGGTCGCGCGGAGGGCGTCGCGGTGCCGATGCGCG
>ORJL011084263.1_pt1 | contig 13041 bp, 17 predicted proteins | sample 1779941 | NCBI WGS metagenome assembly ORJL01 (sample SAMEA104232317, study PRJEB22302) | groundwater metagenome | biome: forest; feature: aquifer; material: groundwater | place: USA | collected 2011-08-07 | depth 5.8 m
AGGGTTCGAATCCCTCCTTCTCCGCTCGGAGGGGTGGCAGAGCGGTCGAATGCGGCGGTCTCGAAAACCGTTAGGGGTCGTTAGGCTCCTCGAGGGTTCAAATCCCTCCCCCTCCGCTTGCTGACGGCGGGGCGCCCATCGGGTGCCTCGCCGCGCTCGCTACTCTGTCCGCGCCCGGAGAGGTGTCCGAGCGGCCTAAGGAGCGCGACTGGAAATCGCGTAGGTGCTGAAAGGTGCCTCGCGGGTTCAAATCCCGCCCTCTCCGCTTCAGCGCGGGGGAACGTGCGGTTCCCCCGCGAGCCCCCTACGTTCCGGCGGACTCGCTGACGAACGCGGCGACGTCGGCGATCTGCTGCTCGTCGAGGGAGCCCTTGAACGGCGGCATCACGCCCTTGCCGTTCGTGACCCGGTCCACGACGCGCGCGGCCGACGGCTTCGCGTCGTCGAGGTTCGGGCCGACGGCGCCCGACGAGCCCGCGGCGCTCAGCGTGTGGCAGCCGCCGCACCCGGCGCTCGCGAAGACCTCCTTGCCCGCTGCCGGGTCGCCCGCCGCGCCGCCGCCTCCCGCCTCGGTCGTCGCAGGCTGCGTCTCGGTCGGGACCGCCGCGCGGCCGCCCTCTTCGCCCTCCTCGCCGCCGGCGGTCATCCAGACCGTCGTCATCATGGCCACGAACAGGACGGCCACGAGCGCGACGAACGGGCGCAGGCTCTTCCCCGGGAAATCAGGGCGCGAGCGAGGCAGCACGATGGAGACGAGTAGCGCGAAGGCGATGAAGATCCCGCCGACGGCGGCGAGCCAGATCTTGCCGCTGGAGCTGAGCGCGAGCACGACGGGGGGACGCTAGCACGGCGTGCGGCGCGCGCGTGTCAGCGCTTGTCGAGCGGTGCCATCGTCAGCCCGTGGCCCCGGAGCTGGCTCCAGTAGTGCTCCGCGCGCTCCTTGTGCCCTGACCAGACGATCGCCCTGCCCGAGGTGTGGATCCGGTTCGCGAACGCCAGGCCACGGTCGTAGCCGACGCCCGGGAGGACGGCCGAGAGCGCGAACGCGACCCCCTCGAAGGTGTTGTGACCGTCGTTGAGGACGATCACGTGCCAGGGTTCGCCGAGGCCGCCACCGGGGCCCCGCGTCTCCCGCTCGCGGGTGGGCGTTTGCGTCGCCGGGCTCATCGCGCGCAAAGGTAGCAGCGGGCCTTCCCGCCGCTAGTCTTCGCGGCCGTGACTCCGGAAGAGCGCCTGGAGCGGTACGCCCGCCTCGCCGTCGAGGTCGGCTCCAACGTCGGCGCGGGGCAGGACGTCTGGATCGGCGGCGTGATCGAGCACGCCCCGCTCGCCCGCGCGGTGGCCCGGATCGCCTACGAGAACGGCGCGAACTACGTGGACGTCGCCTACACCGAGCCTCATGCGCGCCGGGCGCGGGTGCTGTACGCCGACGAGGAGTCGCTCGGGTGGACGCCGCCGTGGCTGCTGTCGCGGGTCGAGCACATCGCCGAGCGGCACGGCGCGCTGATCCAGATCGTGGGAGACCCGGAGCCCGAGCTCTTCGCCGACCTCGACGGAACCCGGGTCGGCAAGACGCGCATGCGCGAGCTGATGGAGCGGTACCTCCAGGCGACCGATCAGAACCTGATCAACTGGGCGATCGTCGCCTACCCGAACGACGGCTGGGCGCGCACGGTCTTCGGCGAGCCGGATGTCGAGCGGCTCTGGGAGGCGGTCGCGACGGCGACGCGCCTCGACGAGCCCGACCCGGTCGCGGCCTGGAAAAGCCACATCGAGAGGCTCGTCGCCCGCGCCGCTCTCCTCGACGAGCGGCGCTTCGACGCGCTCCGCTTCCGCGGTCCCGGCACCGACCTCACGGTCGGCCTGATTCCCGGCGCGCGCTGGTGCACCGCCGCCGAGGAGACCGTGGACGGCCGCCGCCACATCGTCAACATGCCGACGGAGGAGGTCTTCACGACACCCGACCGGCGGCGCACCGAGGGCGTCGTGCGCTCGACCAAGCCGCTCGCGCTCACGGGCCAGATCGTGCGCGACCTCGAGGTGCGGTTCGAGGGCGGGCGCGCGGTCGAGGTGAAGGCGTCGAGCGGCGCCGATCTCGTCCGGGAGCAACTCCGCGCCGACGACGGCGCCTGCATGCTCGGCGAGGTCGCGCTCGTGGACGGCGACTCGCGCGTCGGCAGGACGGGGCTCGTCTTCTTCAACACGCTCTTCGACGAGAACGCCGCCTGACACATCGCGTACGGCGCCGGCATCCTCGAGGCGATCGAAGGCGGCGGCGAGTTGCCCGAGGAGGAGCTCGCCGCGCTCGGCTACAACACCTCGGGCGTCCACACCGACTTCATGATCGGCGGCCCCGAAATCGAAGTGGACGGGCTCGAGCCCGGCGGCGCCGCGGTGCCGATCCTGCGCGGCGACGAGTGGCAGCTCGCCTGAGCGGCGAGCGCTTTTCACCGGCCGGCCCACCCGCCACGTGGCGCAGGCGCTCCGCGACGCCGTGAGGTACTAGGCTGCGCTTGACCGCCCTCGCAGCGGCGAGAGAACTCCAGGACAAGGAGAAGACGTGATGCGAAAGCGGCTTCCTCTCGCTCTCGCCGCGACCGCGCTCCTCGTGGCGCTCGTCGGGTCGACGTCGCTCGGCGAGGCGGCTCGGGATGTGGCGAGCGCCGTCCCGCCGTTCGCGAAGAAGGCGGGCTACGCCACGAACGCCGGCGCCGTCGGCGGCATCAAGGCGTCGCGCCAGCCGAAGCCCGGCTTCCTCGTGCCGCTCGGCGCCGACGGGAAGTTCTCGGCGGCCGTCGGCCTGGCGGGCCCCCAGGGCCCGAAGGGCGACACGGGGGAAACGGGGCCTGCGGGGCCCGCGGGGCTTTCCGAGCTCCAGATCGTCACCGCCCAGTCCGCGAACGACACCCTCGCCGGCCTGAAGACCGCGACGGCGTCGTGCCCGGCGGGCAAGAAGGTGATCGCGGGCGGGGCGCAGATCCAGTCGAGTCCTGTCTTCCCGATCACCCAGAGCTTCCCTCTGCCGGATCTCTCAGGCTGGAAGGCGCAGGGGTACGCGGACGGGCCGGGCGCGTACTGGGCGGTGATCGCCTACGCCGTCTGCGCGAAGGTGGCGTAGGTCGGGGCCCTTCGACGCCGTAGAGCCCGGCGGCGCGGTGCCGGCCCTGCGCTGCGCGGGCACACTGTCGTCGTGAGCGACGGGCTGAAGCAGGCGCGGAAGGCGCTCGGCCGCGGCGACGCCGACGAGGCGCTGGTGCTGCTCTGGAACGCGCTGGAACCGGCGCGGATCGCCGGCGACCGCGGGGCGTTGCGAACGATCGAGCAGCTCGCGACCCAGATCGTGCGTGCCGGCGACGAGGCGCAGCAGCGCGAGGCGAAGCGGCTGCTCGAGGCACTCGGCGCCTCGGGGCCGCAGGACGAGCCGGGGCGGCCGGCGACCGCCCAGGCCGAGGCCGAGGTCGAACGGGGCGGCGAGGACGTCGAGACGGAGGAGGCCGCGTCCAAGGCTCCGGGCGGCCTGCGGCTCGGACCGATCCTCTGGCTTCTCGTCCTGATCGCGCTCGTGCTCTTCAACCTGCTCAGCGAGGGCCGCGGCTAGGCGCCACCGCTACGATCTCCTCTCCCGGGCGCATAGCTCAGCGGGAGAGCGCCCGCTTCACACGCGGGAGGTCCCTGGTTCGATCCCAGGTGCGCCCACCTAGCGCCGGCAAGTCCGGCGCCTTCGGCGCCATGACGACTTGCCGGCGATCGTCCGCGGCGTCTGCGAGCCGCGCCCGCCAGGTCGGTCGCGGCGACGGGCGGCGTGCAGGACATTGCCCCGAGTCCGCTCATGCAGTCAGCGTTAGCCGCGTGGGAAGCATCGCGATCTCTTGCTTGCTCATCGACGGATCGAGCTGCTTCAGGATCTGCTGGGCGAACTCGTTCGGCGTCTCGAGCTCCGGCCACAGCTCCCGGAACTCGCTCTGCAGCCGGTACGTCTGACGCTCACCCTCGTTCCAGTAGCGCTGGTACTCCGTGATCGAGACTGGTCGATCCCTTCGTCGAGCATCGCCGCCGCCCACATGACGATGAAGCTCGCGACCCGCGTCGCCTTGGGCGTCACCTTCGCGACCGCCTTCACCGCCGCCCACTTCGACAGCCGCTCCGCCTTCGGCCCATAGGCCGCGACCGCCTCGTCGATCCCGCCCTGCTCGTTTGCCCCCTGACAGAAGCCCACGATTGGCTTGCTCACTTGCGGAGCCGACTGTATATGGGACGATCTACTCATGCAGATACTCGGCAACGTACTCCCGGGCTTTCGTGAGATACGTGCACCGATCATTGCCGGCTACCTCTGGCTGGCGTTCGGCTGGATTCTGGCTGCGCCCGACATCCACAACCGACCGGACGAAAAGGTGCTGGGCGCGATCTATGACCTCGGACACGATGTGGGGCGGCTCGGCGTGGGAATCGCTGTAAGCGTGGCGGCATACCTTCTCGGCGCGATTTCGCAGGCATCGACGGAGATCGTCCCCCGTGGGATTGATCGCACTGCAGCATGGCGATACGAGCCTGAAGAAATGCGGCGAACCGCGGCTGCTGGAGATGAAAGGGCAAGCGGAAGCACCCAAACGTCTGAGGGCAAACGGATCAAACGTGGGGTCGAACGGGTCTTGCGGTCATTGGGGCTCGCCGCCTCATATGCCCAAATGGCGGCCCGGCAGATGCTGAGCTGGGCGATATGGATGCTCACGTGGGTCCCACGCACGCTGACGCGCCGAGCTGCGAGCGTGGAGATACGTCCAATTGAGCGGGTGGAGAGGGCATACGCCCGCGCTAGTGCGGCTATCGACGCCGCATTTGGTCGAGGTCCTCGACGTGAGACCCCCGGAAGGCGATCCACAGTCCGAAATTCAGCGTTTGACCAACTTGATCACCGTGTCAGGGCGGCCCGGGTTGACGCGCGAGCGGAGCTTCAGCTGCCGGCGGTACTCCTTGTCGCCGACAGGCCTGAGTTGTTCGCCGAGGTCGACAGGCTTCGAGCAGAGGGTGAATTCCGGACTACCGTTATCCCACCATTAGTCGCGCTAGCGCTTGCGCTGTCGCTGATGCAAAGCTATTGGTGGGCCACGTCGTTGGTGGGCATCGGCATCCTCCTGCGTGAAGGGTTGATTCGGCTGGATCGATCACGCCTTGTCGTCTCCCAAGCGATTGCGCAGAGACAGATCCGGTCATCAAGCCAGGAGGAGTTCGAAAGCTGGGTCGACCGGTTCATCGCCGAAACGCTGCCAGCCATGGTCGCGCGGGAGGCGTCCCGGTTCGATGTGCTTAAGGCCGTCTGGCGCACTTCGAGCAAGGAGGTGGACGTGACCATAAGGATGCGACGATTGATCGAGAACGATCACCTGACTATCCCAGCGACGAACGAAACGATGGGCGGTGATCCCGACGAAGGGACGCCAAAGGTGCTCGAGATTACGTACCGACTTGGGGAGCGCACTGAGACGGCGACGTTCCGCGAAGGTGAAGAGGTCCGCCTTCCGCCGAACGGCCCGTAGTCATTTCTCTTGCACTAGCAACGAAACTCGAACAGACGCCGGCAGACGGTCGAGCAAGAGCACGCTCGCGCAGGCGACCGTTGTACCGCTTCCGCTTAGTTTCGTCGGGCACGACGGGTGCGATGAGCTTTCGACGGTGCTGCGGCGCCGGTTCAGGGGAAGCGAGATGGCTCGCCGCTGATCGCGGCCAGGCATGCCTCGTATGCGACCTGCTGGAACTCCGGACGGTAGGTCTCGCGGGTCATGGCAAGCACCACCTCCGCCTCTGTCATGCCGGTGATGTCCATGCCGTACTCCTTTGCAATCTCCGCCGGCGTGATGCCCAGACAGGTCGAGTACTCCACCTGGTAGACGTTGATCTGCTCGGAACTCAGACTGTCGGCTTCCAGCTCCGGCTCCGGTGCGGGGACGTCGTCGATCTCAGCGAGACTCTGTAAGCCATCGCGGCACCCTTGATAGGCGGCGTCGCGGAGGCGCCGATCGGAGACCTCCTCTCTCGCGTAGGCGGCAGCGGCCGCCCCCGCCGTTGTCCCGGTGAACGCGTACGACTCGGCGAGCGTGGAAGGGGACTCGGCAAAGCACGCTTCGAACCCGGCCTCGTATGCCGCTGAGCGGCTGGCGGCCAACTCGTTCTTGAGGACTCGCTCGACAAAGCCCGTGTCGACTTGCGTGCCTATTGTCCCATTGCTCGCGGCGGACTCAGCGTCATCGCCAGCTCGTCCACCGCATCCGGAAAGCAGCAGCACCGCGAGCAATGGGACAATGAGCGCGGCCGCCGCGCCGAGAAGGAGGCAGTGCTGCCGGCCCACTCTATGAGGCTAGCACGGTCTCCGTCCCAGTCTTGAAGGGACACGTCCCGAACCGCGTCTCGCGCTACGACCTTGAGCGGTCTACCCTAGACCCGAGGCTGGGGGAAAGTCCGGGGGTAAGCGGTAGCAAGCGCTCGACCCCTCCACGGCCGTTGTCTCCCCCGGCCGCCCCACCCTCACCGGGGAACATTCCTGAGCACTTGCACAGGCGGCAGGGCTGTACCGCGGCGTCAGACGTTGGCGAGAACGCCGTCCAGTGGGCGAGGTACGCAGCCGAGCTCGAGCGCCTCCACGAGCGGCGCTGCGAGTCGGATCTTCCAGTTCGTGAGGAAGCCCCGGAGCTGTTCCTCGGTTGCCCGTGCTCCGTCCGCCGGCGGTGAATCGACTGCGATCTGCGCTCGCAGTGGAGACGGAGCCTGTTGATCGTAGATATGGCAACGGCGCCCGGGCTAAGGTCACCGCACGTGTCGATCCGCGCCCAGACCGCGCCGACGGTCGTGCACTTGACGCGGAACCTATCGCCGCCGATCGGCGCTCAGCGCCTTCGAGGCCCGGGCGCCGTCCTTCGCGAGCTCGTCGGCAACTCCGTTCCGCTCCCTGGGAATCCGAGCGAACGTGACCCGCCCCGGATACCGGGCCACCTGCGCTTCGACCTCCTCCTTGAGCTGGATCAGGTGCTCGGCCCGCGCACGCGATGCCCCAGAGAGGTGGCCGAAGACCACCGGCGAGTCCATCCGCACGTGAGCCGACGTCGCGCCCGCGTCGGCCGCGGCCCGCAGCGCGTTCCGAACCGCCGTGTACTCGGCAACGTTGTTCGTCGCGTCGCCGAGCGCTTCCGAGCCGAGCAGGTGCACGCCGCCCACGACGACGTACCCTGCCCCGGCGGGACCGCCGTTCGGCATGGCAGCGCCGTCGCACCAGATGTAGACCCTCATCTCTGCCTCCACTATCGCTATGCCGCGCCGAGAGGTCATATGTCAAACGCTACACCGCGGGCTCTGCGGCGGTTCCGCATTTCTCTGCTCAAGCGACATTCCTGAACACTCGCGCACGCGGTTGTGCCGACCCCGGAGCGCGAAATGCCGTCCACCGACGACAGGCCGCCTACAGGCCGCGGAGGAAGAGGAACTCCCGGTCCTCGTCGTCGCGCTTTCGCGCGTCGAACCCCGCCAGGACGGTCACCCCTCCGGACACCTCGTCGCCGAACGGGTCGTTCACGGCAGCCGAGAAGCCGAACCAAACCTCCTGCCCGTCCTGGCGCACGACGCGCTGCGCGAAGTGGACATGGGAAGTCAAGAACAGGTTCCGCTCGCCGTTGGCGTAGACGAGCACCCTGCCCGCTTCGACGTCGTTCGGCACGCCGAACGCCACGTCGATCTTCTCACCCGTCGCCTTGGTCGCTCTGGTGTAGACCGGCATCCGCTCGATGTGGTCGAACTGGACGCTCGCGATGTGCTCGCCGCGCAATTCCGACAATGCCGGGATCTTGAGCGGCCCTGCCTTCGGTGACTCGTTCGCGTAGATGTGCACGTCGCCCGAGCAGTGCACCGACAGCTTCGGTCGCGCTGTCGCCGTCACCTGCTCGCGGAACTTCACCTTGAACGAACCCTGCCCCGAGGGAAGGGTCTGCGCCCCGTACCAATACTCGCCCCCCGCTGCGTAGGGGAACAGGTAGAGGCTGCCATCCGCACCGAACGCCACTTGCGCGGCGGCCCGCAGCGTCCCATTCCGCTGCTCCAGATGCAGTCGCAGGTTCGGCGGCGTCTCGGCCATCCCAACAGCGTACGGCCGCGTGGCGACGGACGGTGGTAGACCATCAAGGGACATTCCTGAACACTGGGGCAGCGCGGTGTTGTCCCGCTGGTGCCCCGGACGCACCTCGCCCTGACTACCGCGGCAGTGACCCGCCCTCCCCGGTGTCAAGAGCGCGGTGCCGGCGAACTTGTACGGCGATCATCGCGGCAGCGCCGAGCGACAGCCCGCAGAGCGTCGTGTTGCCACGGTGCTACGCGTAGTCAAGCGGGCGTTACCGGCGTGGTGTACGTGATCAAGTACGCGGCATCCAGTCCGCGGCGGCACCCGCCATGGGCTTGTGGAGGAGGTCGACGTCAACGTACTCGTGCTCCATGAGGAATCGCCGAACTCCTCCGTGGATCACGCCGTCGCGCTCGTTCGGGTCGAACGGGTCGAGGCTCTCAGGCGTCTCGATGAAAAGGTCCGTCCTGTTTGGCGCGCCCGGACGTCGCTTGACCGCCGGCATGTCCAGAACTTCCAGGAGCGTGTGAGGTTTCGAGCGGATGTGGAAGTTTGGACCGATCAGCCGCAGCCCCTCGCGTCGACGCAGTCGGGCGAGCACGCGGTCACGGCGGCTGCGCTCGATGATCGGCGTGAAGACCAGTGGCGCGAGTTCGTCGACGGCCGTGGCGGCAAGCATGTGGAGCAACGCATGAATGGCTGTTAGGTCGAGCCGTGCTGGTCCCGGAGGCGGCAGCGGCGAGAGCTCGGAACGGTACTGAGCATCTGGAAGTGGTTCCGCGCGAACTGGGCGGACGAAGACGTCGACCACGACGACTGGCCAAACCCCGCCGAACGATCGCGGCAGTTGCGCAATCGCCCGCGCGTACATCTCCCATTCGCCACTTATCGACGCGGGTTGTCGCTCAGCGGTGACCACCCAGTCATTGCTGGGGGTGACGAGCTGCCAACTCTCCGCGCCTTGCTCGGATGTGCGCGCTGACAGCCAACGCTCGAGACTCGACACCTTAAGCGCCTGTTCGAACTGGCGCATCAGCTCTTGCTCGAATCCCGCGCCGATGGAGACGGGGTGATCGGCACCGACTACTGCCCGCGCGGCGAGGCCGTCATCGCCGGTTGCTGCGAACGAGTCAAGGCCCCAATTGCCTGCACTGAGCGGATTCGCTAGGCGCAGCCGACGCAGATGAGAATGCGCTTCTTGACCGTACGCGAGGTCGCGCTGCACGCGCATGCGGTTGAAGGCCTGGAAGGGCGCTGCCACGAGCCCGGCCACGAGCGCCGCGACGGCCAGTGCCTGCAGCGAACGATCGTCAGTCCAGAAGAACGCGATCACGCCGATTGCACCGAACATCGTGCCGAATACGACCGACCAGAACCCGCGGACGACCTCACGCAAGTAGATGACGACCGCGGCAAGCACCACTAACCGGCATCCGCTCGGAAGGCGTCCGTCCAGACCGCAGGGACGAACGGAGCGTGTCTCATCGCCCGCGTCGCATCTCGAGGATCTCCTCGGCAACGACCCGACTATCGAGTTCGAAGAAGTTGAACTGCCAGTACAGCGGTGCGATCAGTTGATGCGTCAGCTCAGGGAGCTCGTCCGGGATCCGCGACGCCGCGCGAACCTCTACGCGGCTCAGCACCTCGTTCTCCTGGGCCGGTCCGCGTGCACGAAAGAGCGACCGGCGCTCGCCCGCGACGAGATGCCGGCCACGTATTCCGTGCCAGCGCGCCTCGAACGTGACAGCCGCGTCGGGATCACCAAGACGCTCCGCGAGCCGCGCCGGATGGAGGAGAGCCTCGCCGATCCGCCAGATCGGGAGTACGAAGTCAATCGACATCCCGGGATCGCGCTTCGAGTGTGACCCGTCTTCGTCGAAGCCACGCACCAGGAACATCCGACCAGACGAGTCGGCCCGCCAGAAGTCGACATCGCCGGGGAAAACGCTGCCGCCTTCGATTACGTGTTCGATGACGTTCCCGCGCAGCGACGGTCCCCCTTCGCCATCCATCACGATCCATACCGGCCAACCGGTCTCAGTCCCGCGAGTGACCCGCAGAACGTCGAGAAACGCTGGTGGCGTGAGCTCTGCGAAGTCGCCCTCCAGCAAGTAGGCAACGGAATACCAACCATGGCCGACGCGCTCGGCGCTCACTGGTTCAAGCCGTTCGCGAACGTCGTCCCACCTCTCCAGCGACTCGGCAACCCACTCTTCGAGAGCGTCAGACCGCGCTGGTTGCGCCGGGGCGTCCGCGCCCGTGATGATCCCACGAATCGCATCGAGAAGGTCTGCACGCGAAGCTCGTATGCATCGCCCAAGTAGCTCATCCCACTCGCGTGCCGACTGCGGAGGCTCGCTTTTCGGGCCGGGCCGTCTGATGTAGTACGTGTGCTCTTTGAGATGACGACCCTCGGGGCCGTCGCGCTTCGATCGGATCGGCACGCGGTGGTCGCCGGAGATGACGATGACCGGGAAGGCCCCGCCTGACGGCGTGGTCACGTGGTGCACCGCGCATGAGAACGGTGGCTCCGCGTACCGGTCTATGACTCCCGCCACCCGATCTTGGGTGTATTGCTCAAGCGTGGCCGGACGTTCAGCGGCCTCAGCGACAACGCCGCCGGCATCCGAGAATCCGATAACGACGTAGCCGCCGCCGGTATTTGCGAGGGCGATGAGTGCCTTCGCGAGATCTGCCTGAGCTACGCGGGACTCGAGATCCAGCCAGCCTTTCAGCTCAACCTCGAGTGCCTCGTGGGGGTGAGTAACGAGTTGCTCAAGCCGCCGACGTTGAACCGCACCGCCCGAATCGTTCGCTGGAGTCCGGCCTTCCCCGGTCATGGGGCGGTGCCCGTGATCGCGTTCAGCTTGGAAGGGAGGAGCGATTCGTCGTGCCACGCTGAACGATCCCCCCTGAGCGGGCCAGCGAAGAGCAGACCACCTTCGCAGCCCAGTTCTGTCGCCAGAAGGGCCGCGAGTACGCCGAGAAACAAACCGATGACGCCGAGCCATGCGCCCACCTCGGCCCAATCAAACCCCGGTTGCATCACCAGCGCGAACATTCCCGTTCTCCCTACGTCTCGGCGGCCGCACCGTAGTCCTCGGTACCAGTCACCACGGCAGCAATCTCCTCGGCGATTTCGGAAACGCTGTAGTCCGAAGTGCGAAGCGCGACCTTGTCTGCCAGCGACGGGCTCTGGCGGAGAACCTCGTCCTTGGAGATCTCGTGCCAGAGCGGAAGGATCACCTGCTGTCCGCTCACTGCCATAGTGACGAGGCCGTCCAACTCGTACTGAGGCCAGCTCTTCTCGAAGAAGGCGCGCGAGAGCACAACGATCCCGAAGCGGCTGCGCGCGATGCCCGCGTCGATCCTCCGGCGCAGGCTGTCTCCGATCCGTAGCTCGAACTCGTCGTACCAGACGCTCAGCCCCTGCTCTTGGAGCGCCAACGCGAGCGGCCGAACGATGGCGTCCTTGTCCTCTGCGGCGTGCGAAATGAAGACGTCGAACTCGCGCTCGTCTCGGTCGTCCGCGGGAACCAGATCAGCGGCGTTGGCGGCGATCTCAGCGAGATCGTGTCTCTGCTCCTGGATCGGCGGCAGCGGGCTGAGAGCTGCTGCCGGGATGACGCGGAAGCCTGCGCGCACTTTCCCGCGTAGTCCCTGCATGTCGACCACGCAGTGCCAGTGGCCGGTCCGTGGGACGCCGATCCTCGTAGGCGAACGTCTCGCGAGCCCTCCGAAGAACTGGTGCTTCTGCCCCCGGCGATAGCGGTTGAAGTTGCTCGTGTCGAGCAGACGTACGTTCGCTGCGCTCCCTGAGAGCGTCACCTCAACGACATCGCCGCTGCTTCGGTGACCCAGGTCGGAGTGAATGAAGTCGCTCATGCGTTGCCTTCCTTTGCCACCTTCTCCTAGTGCCGTTTCCTGCTGGGCCGCTGGGCGAGGTCAGAGGCAGCGGCACTCTTTGCGGTCTTCGTCGCCGTGTCCGCAGCGAGCGTCTTGCCCGCTGCGGACGCCGCCTTCTTCCCGGTCACGTTGCGGTTCCCAACCTGCGCGAGAGCGGAAGCGGCGGCGCGCCTTGCACTCTTCGAAGCGGTCTTCGAGGCGAGCGTCTTGCCGGCCGCCGATGCCGCGCGCCTCCCAGTCCTGCTCTTTGCTGCCATCTCCCTGCTCCTTGCTTACGGGCGGCCGAAGAGCTGCCCTACCAAGACGGAGAGTACGGGAGCCATCGGACGACATCCGGGACGTTTCACGAGACGTTTCCGTCTTGGCTCGTCCGACGGCGGCGATAGCTTCACTGCGACAGTTTCCGAACGACCAGCGGAGGATCTTCATATGGCCGAAGTGACGGTGTCCAACACCGAGCTGCGCACGGTCCGCGACGCGATGCGGGAGCTCAACCGGATGGTCGAGTTGCTCGAGAACGGCGACCACGACAAGTTCGTGCTGACGCAGCGCAATCAGATGCGCGCGGTGGTCGTTTCACTTGAGACGTTCAGTGAGTTACGGCGTGCTGCTGGTCGCGCGGCCTAGCGACCGGGTATATGACCGGCGGCGGCGGCGCCCACCCTGGCGGGTGGCGCGTCGCCGACGCGCCCGGTCAGGGGCCGCGTGCCGGGAGCGGTCGCCGGTCGAGACCGGACCCGGCTTCCGCAAGCTGGAGGCGACGAGGGTCATCGAGTCCCCGGCCGTCACGCACATCCGATACCGCGCCGTGAAGTGAGCGGACATCAGTCCGTCGCGACCGGGTGCTCGGACTCGCCGAGCGCCCACGCCTCGACGGCCGGCCACGGCCCGTAGCCGGCATCCGTGTTGATGTGACCGGCCTGCTCGATCCAGTCGATCGGAATGCCCGTCGCCTCGCCGATCCGCCGCGAGGTCTCCGGCAGGCACCAGGGATCGTTCGTCGAGCAGACGAGCCGCGTCTCGCGGGCCGCGGC
>ORJL011319323.1_pt1 | contig 13041 bp, 6 predicted proteins | sample 1779941 | NCBI WGS metagenome assembly ORJL01 (sample SAMEA104232317, study PRJEB22302) | groundwater metagenome | biome: forest; feature: aquifer; material: groundwater | place: USA | collected 2011-08-07 | depth 5.8 m
CTCTGCCGCCGCCCGTGCTGCCTTTGCGGCCTCGTACGCCCTGCGAGCGGCCTCGTTGGGATCCAATCTTTCCTCTGTCCCAGCCCTCTCGCCATCGCCGCGCTCACCGCCACCCGCACGCCTTGCGGCAGCGTCAATTCTTGTGACCACGCCCTCTGCCCCGCCTCCCTGCTCGGCGCCCAAAAGGGCATCAAGGCCGAGGGTTCTAGCGGGATCTGCATTTGCGGCTTCAGAAAAGGTTCTACCGGCCAATCCTTCAGATGTCTGTGCGATCCTCCCGATTTCAGCAAGCGTTAAGCGGGTAAATCCATCGGTAGGCTGACCGTCTTTCGGCCTGTTTCCTCCAGATAATATCTCTGAACTAACAAAGGCGCCCTGCGCAATACTGCCTAATGACTTCCACCTTTCAAATAAAAATGTGGCCAATTCACTAAGGTGTGTTTCACCAAGGCCTTTGACCCGGTCACCCACCCCTTTTATTGTTTGCATCCGTTCCGCAAAAGAGGCAATGGATAAAGATTCGCTGATCATCAATGAATCGAGCTCTTTTCCTAGCAGCCCTTCTATCTCTCCATTGCTGACATGCACACCGCTTATTTTCCTTACCGCTGCAACAACGTCTGAATGCGCGACTTCTCCCGACTTTCTGTCCGATGCAACCGCAGAGGCAACCTCTAAGACATCTATAACGGCGTCAAAGCGAGGACCCAAGACATCACTCCCTTCTACCCTTCTGCAATATTGTTCTGCCAGCCTTGCGGAGAAGTCTATTATCACCGGGGACAAGCGAACCTTGTATTCCCCCTCGATCTCGGTCTTTGTCACAAAGCCCTCGGCGATCTCTGCAACCACCTCGCTTAAAGAAGGGGTGTGAACCTTGTGCCACCAGAAGCGGCGGACGATGTTTAACTCCCCGTCCCTTCTGGTAAGCTCATCTTCTCTGCTTGTTGAGCCTATTAAAAGCAGATTTTCTCTGACGGTGGGATTGTCGCTCAATTCTCTTAGCAAGAGATTGATAGGCATTTCGGTCTTCTGCGTCCCGTCCCTGGTGCCATCGCCTGCTGCACCGCTCAATAGAGTATGATCTATTTCCGGCATATAGACGACTACCGGGCCCTTTTTGGCCATATTAATGACCACCTTGATCTTATCTGCCACCGAACCCCTCAGCCACGTGTTTTCTTGTGCCTCAACCGGTGATAATATGTAAATCTTGGCTCCTCTCCATTTTTTAGGAACGGCCTCATCCCCTTTCACAATAAGTACCGAGACCTCTTGAAATAAAATATCCTTGCCGGCTCCGGAAGCCCCTGTAAGGATCACCCTCGGTTTTCGGCTTCTGGCGAACTTTAGAACCTCCCTTGCCTCGGCCTCGCGGTTTTTAAATCCATAGTTGGGGTCCTTCGCCAATTTCTGCTCCAACTCCTTTTTATAATCCGTCAGCTTCATTTTAAAAAACATTTGTTTGATCTGCGGCCATCCAAGAAGAACTGCAACTCCTGTAGATACCAATATAGCACCTACGAGTAAATAAGCTGTATTTATCCCCTGCTCTGCTGCATCCATTTGCGCTTTTATTACTTTCATCATTCTTTTAAGATGCACGGCAAGATCTTCACGCTGCTCATCCGTCATGCCTTTGATCTCCACCGCATCGTCTCCCATCAGGGACTCCCAGAAAGAAGGCCCCTCTACGAGCTCGGTCAACCGGTCAATAAGCGCGTAGTTGGCCGCGAAGAGATAACTCCCCTTTATATATTTCTGCGTTGAGGCATCGAAGGTCGGGCAAAAGCCGACCTTGCAACAGACATCCCCGGGCCCTAATCTAATCTCCTGCAAAGAGACCAATCCCTTCACCTCATCGGGATGCATGTCGAACGAAAGGCCGACTGTCTTAATATCGCATTTATTGTGCAAGGCTAGAAAATCCCCCCTCTGAATTTTTTCGGCATATGCGAATATCTTCGTCTCTTTGCTCTTTGTATCCACCTCGTAGCACAATCCCTTTAAATTGCTCTTTTTCAGGTGATCTACAACCGAACTGTATTTAGCATCGCTGCTTACACTGATCTTTTCGGCCTCTTCAATTGTAGGATCTCTTGCATCCAGTGGCACCTTTGCAACGCCGCCGCTCTCTTCGAATGTATAGCCCTGCAAGCCATCTTTGTCGGAAAAGAGCGCCAGGCGTTTTAGCCCGATATAAAAATCATCCTGTCCCAGACCGGGCGAACATGTTTTGAGCTTATCAGCCATAATTTTCTCCTTTTAGGTAGCACCCTTTAGGGTGCGCTAATTGTATCCATTTGGCGCAGCCTAAAGGCTGCTACTCCAACTACTATTATTATCGGCAGATCGCGATAAAAGTTGCGGAAAAAATGCAATTTTTTTCTTGTCATTCCCGCGAAAGCGGAAATCTCCTGTAATTACAAGGGATTCCTCCGCCTGAGGCGGACGGGAATGACAGAAGTGTTTTTATCCATGAAAGGTGTCCCTATAAATTGCCGTGCCGTCATCAGAAAGTGGCGAAGGATATTCCCCAAGGTTATCGAATTGAATGAAAACATCGTCGCGGGGGTCCAAGGAAAGAAACCCAGCCGCAAATTCCCTTAATTTGTCGGCAACGATGCGGCCATAGATGAACCCGCCCTTGGCATAAAGGCGTTCGGCCAGAAGCTTTGGCCTCTCTGTAAATACCGGCTCGCCGCTGTCGGTCGTCACCTCAAGCTGCGTCCTTGCCACTATCTGCGCATCTTTGCCCATCTTTACGAGACCGTTCTCCATCTTCAGGTCCTTGTCTATGACAACGACCGCATAGCGGAAGCGTCCGTCACGTGCGCGGTTGACCGGCTGGCCATGACAATTATGGCCCGTATTTCTCGTTGGGTCCTGGCATGTCACAAGAGGCTCCCTTCCAAGATTCAAAAAACCGGCCGCGTCAGATGAAACGACAAGCCACGCCTGCCCGCTCAATGCCCCGGCAAAGAGGTTCTTTTTCAGCTCTTTCAGGTCGTTCACCACTTCCTCTACACCATCGCCAAGAAGCCCCTTCATTGCCTCCAGGTTCTCATCGAGCGATGCGATGACCTCGTCTATATCTCCCCCTCCGATATCATCCAAACTCTCCAGCTTTGCTATTAAGGCCGCCAACCCGTTCGCCAACGGCTGATATCCTTTTTCCTCGGACAGCTGTTCATCGGCATATCTCAAAACCGCCCCTGCAACCTCCACATCATTCATATGCGAAACACCTTCAATGCCCAAATGGTTCGCTGCCTGCCTTAGCGTGTAACCATAGCGGCTTCTGCGCAGGGCAAATGGGTCTTCGCTAATCACCAGGCCCTCATCGAGTTCGCCGAGGGGAATGGCAAAATCCTTGTCGCCATTTGCCCACGCACTTATGAATCTTTCATGAAATATCCCTTCAAGGGTCTGATACCTTCTCATATTTATGAACCTGTCGGAACCGGATCCAGCCGTTGCGGAAGCGGCCGCATCTGAGGTCAGGTCCGTCACCAGTTCAGATATTGCATTTCTCCCCTCAAGTTCTGAAAATGACTGCAGGGAGACAAGATTGCTCATAAGGTTGCGGCGTTCCCACAGAGGCATTTGGCGTTGAACAACGGCCTCAACACGCTTTTTCTCCCCTTCCGGCAGACTGAGCTCCCTGACGAAACGCTTTGCGAGAAACTGCCTCAATCGCCCATAGGCCTTGTTGATGTTGATGGGAAGCCTGTCTATCTTCATCCTTTCCGCGTCAGCCTCTAGTTCGGCGACAAATTCATGGCGAAGGTCGCTTGATACTGAATTGAAAGACCTGAAGAAGACCACTGCCTGCTGAAGCGTGCCGGCCGTCGTCGAATCCCGCAGTAGTTGAAGGGCAAGCCTTTTCTGCCCATCACTTGTGAAGAAGTGGGTGAATATCGTGTTGATCAAAATGACATAATGTGATGCCGGAAGAGCGAGCCCGGTCAAATGGCCCATGTCGAACTCATTATTTTGGCCCGCCATTGCACTGCTCGTAAAAAGGCCAAGCACGCGCGAGGTCTGCCACTCCGGCATATTGCTGGATAAATAAGACAGTGCATGCAAAAGATTAAATTGCTTCATTATCTTCCAGTCATACCTTTGACTCACCATAATTTTAAGAATCTCTGTCGCATCTATACGGCTTTTCTTGTTAAATATATCATTGATCACTGATATCCTGCCTGCAATGAATTCCAGGACGTCGCCCTTTAATTTATCATCTGCCCCTGCAAGAAAGTTAGAAAGCGCGCCCACGATCCGCATACGATCACTATCATTATCTTCTATTTGACCGACCACTGCTTTTAATACGCCAAGCCTTTCGTCTGGAGGAAATACAGAGATCCCGATCTTCGACAGCGCGTAAAGATACGTGGGCCTGCGAGCCATATGTTGTCTTAACCTGTCTCTAAGGCCAGCTACCAGTTCCCGCGGGGCGTCTCTGGAATAAAGGGGCAGAAAGTCATAGACCGGGTCCATCCCTCTCTGTCCAATACTGTCGCCAAGGAGCCTTTGCAGGCGGACATCACCCAAGAGTTGCGTTCTTGTACCCGGGTCCATACCGTGCCACGCGTTGGCAAGGTGAAAAAAGTATCTTCTAGAAGCCTCTTTGCCTCCGCTCTCGGAGATGACAGATAGCGCCTCAATTTCAAACCGTCTCTTCTCGGCAACTGTTAGGGACCCGGCTGACGTATCCATGAGTGAAAAAGCCTCCAACTGCCTTGAAGCCGAACCGCCTTTCAAGAAGCGGAGCGCGATCTTGGCCAGGCCAAGGCGCTTGATGATATTGTTTCTCTCCTTAGCTTCAAGCCCTATTGCCAGGTATGCCGCCCCTTTTGCCGCCTCAAGGGCCACCCTCCAGGAACGGTCAGGGGCCGCATCGATCAATAGTTCAATATATGGCCTGCGCTCGCCGGGAGCGATCTGCGTAGCCCGGCGCACAGCTGTTTTTACGGCGATCATCCTTATCTGCCACAAGGGATTGCTAAACTCTGCGATCGTCCTCTGCGCGGCAACGGCCCTGAACGGCTCCGGCAGGTTAACGATCTCCAAACTAAAGGCGTCAATGCTTCGCATGAGGCCCTCTATGGATTCCGCAGAGGTTGCCCTGCCGGGGCCAAATCCCCCAAGCCCCCATCCCCCTATCGGAACCGCATCAAATGTGGCAAGCATCGCCATCCAAGACGACAGCCTGCCGGCGCTCGTATCTTGCAGATGTCTCTCCTCCTTCAGCCACTCAATGGCCAGCAACGCCGTAAATATCTGACCCCTGACCTCATCCGAGATGTCGTCATTGCGCAAAAGCTCATTTATATTGTCTGCAGACGCAGATGCCCATGCCGGAATGTCGCGGCGTTCAAGGATTGTCCCCGCGCGAGCCCGAAGCGCTTGCAGATCGGAGCCTTCTTTATATCCCGCAATAAGTTGATCCAAGGTCTCGATCCGCAGAGATCTTGTCAATTGCTCGTTAAATATTGCTCCGTAGGAACTAGCGGCATCATCAATTGAGATCCTGCGCACGCCCTCCCTTGTGACCTTTACAAGGCCATAAAAGATAATGGCATGCCGTTCTGCCTCGCCCAAGGCGTCATATTCATTGGCAAACCGGATGAGGCGGCGCGCGTCTTCAGGGGATCTACACCCTTTAAAGAGGTCCAAAAATTCATAATTATTTAGGATCAACTTTAAAAAGCCCTTCGAAAACTGGACGCCTTCGGCCGGCGAGAGCCCGGTCCATCCACTTCCATCGGAGGAGATCAGCCCGGCAGTTTTATAGCCTTCCACCAATTCGTCCGCGAAGGGATACAAGAACGATTGCAGATAATAGACATTAGAGACTGTAGCAAGTATAAGGTTGAAAAGTGTTGGAGAGCCCTCCGAAAGGGCGACCATCCGATAAACGACAGGCAACGCAGATTGGTTGTATTGCCGTGATGCCGCGAAGTATTCTGCATCAAGGTAGTGTTCCTTCACACCTTCAAGAAATCTTGCATTGAGCTCCTCTAACTCCCTTTTTAAACGACCGTATTCTGACGGTCCATCCGAATTGGAACCCTCTTGAGCTGCGGCGCCTCCCTGAACCGGCGCGGCAAACCATACCCCGGCGGCGCCTGCGATAAAGACAGGCAAGGCAGGACCGTGCAGTGCGGCCAGATCCAGAAGCGGAACATAGGGAATGAGCCTTTCAGTCACGTGGTCAAAGGCGCTCCTGATATACCGCTCGGTGCTCCTGAAGAGATGGGTTACGGAAGAAGCAAAGGGAGTGAACGTAGCGTGACCAAAATCGAGATCAGTGATCTCGGTAATATCAGTAGCGTCGGCCACGATCGGAGAAGGTTCCTCCATAGACCATTCGGACGCAGTAATGGCCCCTAGATCGCCCATCGGGGCGAGCTGTGGCAGTCGAATTGTGGTTGACGACAGGACACCCATAACTATTTATATTATCGGATCGGCAGAGCAAGCTCTGCCACTACTATTATTATCGGCAGGACGCGGAAAAAGTTGTCAAAAAAATGCAATTTTTTTGACAATCCTGAGCTAAGCGAAGGATCTCCTTGATATTATTGGTGTTTTTTGAGCGAAATCGGCTTAAATCGCGCGCTGAAGTGCGCTACTCTAAATGTGACAGATCCCTTTTAAAAATTTTCCGGGGTTATTATTTTGACGGTCTTGCCCATAACCGGTTTAACGGTCTGCGGCTGAAGCTTGACATCATAGAGTTCGATATCCTTTCCTTGTTTCAAAAGGATATCAACTTCTCGTTTCAGGTTGGATGAATACCAATAATATATAGGGTCATGTATCCTTGCCAGATGGTTTATGACAACGGATTCAAAGACATTTCCCCTGTTCTCCGGCTTGTTCAAATACTCGATCCACCACTTAAAACTGTTACGAAAACCCCTTAGATAACCGCCGGCGACAACATAAAGAAGCGGGTCAATGAAATATATCTTCTTTGCCTTTCTTGGCGAGGCCATCTCTTTGTCAATTTCATAACAGTTAAGCACCTTGCATAAAAATGCCAGCTCAAGGTGCTCCACGTAGGCCGACGCGGTTTCGTGACTTTTAACCGGTGTTTTTTCTATGATCCTCTGCCATGTGACCTGCGTGCTTAAAGTGTCGAATATGCGGAACAGAATATGGATAAGGACTTCCCTCGATAATGAAAACCGGTGGGCATCACCGAAGATCCAATTAGAATATGTTTCATATGTTTCGTCCAGGACCTGGCCAAACTCGCAGAGGTCACGTATGGCATGCGGAAAGCCTCCCACCTTCATATATGTTTCCAGCAGTTCAGCTTTCGGTTTTCCTTTAAAACAATCAAGTGTGGCATAGTCATCCACGTTTAGCGGATAGAGATTCACTTCTTTCACGTTTCTGCCAGGGAAACGCTCGGCCATTTTTTTTAGGTCGCGGGCGTTGGAGCCGGTAATGAAAAGGGAACTATTCTTCAAAAGGGCGGAATTATAGAGCCAAAGCACACATCGTTGCCAGTCATCGACGAATGTAATTTCGTCAAGGCAGATAACCGTCTGGTCGGTCCTTTTGGTGCCCAGCCAGTCGACGATCGTATCCCGCAATTTCTCGTAGTTGCCGAATGATTCGCAAGAAAGAAAAATGCACTTGGTGGCGGCTACTCTTTTGACTTGAATGGCCTCTTTGATCTTCTCTTTCAGAAGGGTTGTTTTTCCGATCTGTCTGCTTCCGCGCATGATATAACCCCTGCCGGGTTCAAGAGCGAGTTCACTTTTGACGGGGTTGTTAAAATAGTATGGTTTATCCTTTATCTGGACAATGTGTTCGTCACTTTCAATGGCCTCGGGTTTTTCCCACCATGGATTCAAGATCTTGATCGAATTTAGATTCATAACCTACTGATTTTGTTGCAATAATGCCTAGTTTGTAAACTACGCGATTATGATCGCATAGTTTAGGGAAAATGGCAACGTTAATTTCGTTTCAAATAAAACTCGTTTGAGAGCGCGCTTAGGTGTGAGAATCCCTTTGTCGCCGGGATCATTAGGCGATATTTTCCCATCTCGTCGGCTTGGTCAGGCGTGATCTTTACCTCGCAAATGCCGCCTGCCGTCAAGGCTTTGCCATCGCACGCGTCGATGGCTCTGACGTCGGACCATTTTCCGCGGCTGAAGGATTGCAGGACGAGTTTGTCAGTGAAAGATCTCTTCGTCCGGGTGATGTTCATTACTACAATATCAACGCCCTCGCCGGGGAGATAGACATCCTTGTCGGTCATTACCTGCCACTTGTCACTCTTCTTGAACGCCATCAAGAGCCGCCCGGGCCTGTCCGGCAGGTTCCAGTTGCGGAGCTCGCCCGTGTCGATGTGGACAAAATCCCATGCGGGATAATATCCAACTCCGCCGAGCTTCTTGCCGCGCGCGTATTCGGCCACACCCTCCTCCGTCGCTTCATCTATATGTATGTCCGCCGCCTTCCCTTCCAGATGCATGCTCTCCTCTGCAACGTTCGCCCCGTGGCTCTTCAACTGCCGGTTAAGCTCGGGACTGCGGTAGCCGGAGATCAGTTCAAGGCAGTCGGCGCCAAAGTGGTGCTGAACGTCGTCCAGAAGTTCGATGAGCTTGATGTCGACATCGATCTCTTTATTGTCCGAGCGCGAACGAAAAATATTCTTTATCTGGGTAATGGACTTTTCGTCATATTTCCCTTTTACCTTGTATGTGACATCTAATATCTCGCCCGTGTGATAGTTGTTGATGCAGATATTCCCATCCTGCGCGAAGGCGGTGGTGGCAAGTAAAAGGCTAAATATTATTGTTGGTATCTTCATAGTTGATTTCATGCATGTCATCCTGAACGAAGTGAAGTATCCAGCGCGTTCAATTACGCACACGGGATTCTTCGGGCTTCGCCCTCAGAATGACAAGAGGCGCCCTTATAGCAAATTTCAGCGATAAGGTAAAAATAAAAAATGCCGAAGCCCTTTTAAGGACCTCGGCATTCTTGGTTGCGGGGGTTGGATTTGAACCAACGACCTCCAGGTTATGCTTACCACTTCAGCTTTCGCTGCTCTCCGCCTTTGCGGAGATTCGTGGTCTGGACTATGCCTTCACCCACCGTGCAATGAATAAAACGGTTAGGGTGTCTGCCGTCTAGTCTCTACACCTTCCGAACGCCTGATTCAGGCGCCCGGCTTGGCTCGGCATTACCATTTAAAAGGCTTCACCGAGTTTGGCAGAATCTCTTTCAACCGTTACCGGTTGAACGGCCCAAAGCAATCAAATGATTGAGCCTGGCAAGCTACCGGGCTGCTCTACCCCGCGATATGTGGGAGGGCTTATAGGCGGACACCGCCTAAAGGTCAAGAAAATTATGCTTTATTTCGCGGGTAGCACTGTCATTCTGAGGGCGAAGCCCGAAGAATCCAGTGACATCAGTCGCTTCGCTGGATCCTTCGCCCTTCGGGCTCAGGATGACAAACCCTCAAATCTTCTCCGCCAGAAATTCCGCGAAGTATGTGATGATGAAATCGGCGCCGGCGCGTTTGATAGATGTGACCGACTCAAAGGCCGCGCGTTCCATGTCGATCCAGCCTCTCTCGGCGGCGGCCATTAACATTGAGTATTCACCGCTGACATTGTATGCTCCGACCGGGACGTTCACGGCCTCTTTTACCTTTGCGATTATATCTAAATAAGGAAGCGCCGGTTTGACCATGACCATGTCGGCCCCTTCTTCAACGTCCTGCAGGACCTCCTTCACCGCCTCGCGCGAATTTGCGGGGTCCATCTGATAGGTCTTTCTGTCGCCGAACTGCGGGGTCCCTTTCGCCGCCTCGCGGAACGGGCCATAGAATGCAGAGGCATATTTTGCGGCATAGGAGAGTATAACCTTATCGGAAAAACCTTCTTCGTCCAGCGCGCACCGAATGGCCGCGACCCGCCCGTCCATCATGTCCGACGGGGCAATGATATCCGCACCGGCCTTCGCCTGGGAAAGCGCCGTCTTTGCCAAGACACCCAGAGTTTCGTCGTTCAGGATATTCCCGTCCTTCACCATGCCGCAGTGCCCGTGGCTCGTATATTCGCAGAGGCAGAGATCCGATATAACAAGCAGGTTCGGCGCAATGTCCTTGATGCGTTTGATCCCCTGCTGAATAACGCCGTTCTTGTCCCACGCCCCGCTCCCCTCTTCATCTTTGTGTTCGGGGATGCCGAAAAGGATGGTTGCTGGAATGTCGCAAGAGACTATTTTTTCAAGCGCCTCACCTACTCTGTCCACACTGTAGCGGCATATGCCCGGCATGGATGCGATCGGCTCTTTTTTGTCGCGGCCGTGGACGAGAAAGATGGGCATGATGAGGTCGTCAACTGAAAGCCGTGTCTCGCGAACGAGCCTTCTTATCGTTTCGTTCCCCCTGAGCCTGCGTCCCCGCTGTGTTGGAAAACTCATAATATCTCCTTTGGCGCGGGCTAAAGCCCGCTACTCCACAACTAAAACCATATTCTATTTGACTTTACTTGGCCATTTTCATTAAATGCACCCACAAATTTTAAAAAGCAAGGGGATTTTAATATGACCCAACATACTCAACAACTCGACGAGATCATTAAAAGGCGCGGGACAGATGCCTCTGCAACTATCCCGATCCTGCAGGACATTCAAAACAAGTTTCGCTATGTGCCGCTCGACGCCCTGAAATACGTGAGCGAAAAGACCGGCATATCGGCAACGGGGCTTTATGGCGTCGCAACATTTTTTTCGCAGTTCAGGCTCTCGCCGGTCGGCAAACACATAATCAAGGTCTGCCACGGAACCGCCTGCCACGTCGCCGGCGCGGTCGGCATCTCTGAATCGCTCTATGAACATCTGGACGTCCCCGAGGGTGGAACGACCGAAGACGGCAACTTTACGTTAGAGTCGGTCGCCTGCCTCGGCTGTTGCTCGCTCGCCCCTGTTATAATGATAGACGAAACGACCTATGGCAAACTGAACCGCACAAAGACGCCAAGGTCGGTCGACACGCACCTGAAAAATTGCGAATGCGTGGCAAAGAACATGCTTGAAGGCGTTGAATGGAAACCCGAAGGCGAAACACACGTTGAAGAGATCGTGGTGGGCCTTGGCAGTTGCGGCATCGCCAGTGGCGCGGAAGATCTGCATAAATTATTCATGGCGGCGATCAAGGAATATAAGCTCCCGGTCAAGGTCACGATCACGGGCTGCATGGGGCTTTGCCACAGAGAGCCGATGATCGAGGTCAAGGAACGCGGCGGAAAGAGCTTCATGTACGCCGGTATCGATATTTCAAAGGCGAAGAAGATCTTGGTTGAACACATCGGTTGCAACAGGCCGCAAGTTGAATGGACGATCGATACGGCAAAAAAGGATTCCTCCGAAGGCGAATATCTCTCAAAGCAAAAGCGTATCGTGTTGGAGAACTGCGGGATCATTGACCCGGAGAGCATCGACGCATATATCGCGGCCAAGGGCTATACCGCCATGGCAAAGGTCCTGAAGATGACGCCCGAGGCGGTGATCGAAGAGGTAACGAAGTCCGGCCTGCGCGGTCGTGGCGGCGCCGGTTTTTCGACCGGGACGAAGTGGAAGTTCGCGCGCGCGGCAAAGGGCGACCAGAAATATATCATCTGCAACGCCGACGAGGGCGACCCGGGGGCGTTCATGGACAGAAGCGTCCTTGAGAGCGACCCGCACCGCGTCTTGGAAGGAATGGCCATTGCAGGATATGCGATCGGGGCGACCGAGGCCTATATTTATTGCCGCGCCGAATATCCGCTGGCGGTGAAGCGCCTCTATAAGGCCATCGCCGACGCGGAGAAGAAGAACTTGCTCGGCAAGAACATACTCGGCAGCAACTATTCATTGCATATCCATATGAAGGAAGGGGCCGGCGCGTTCGTCTGTGGTGAAGAGACCGCGCTCATCGCATCGATCGAAGGACGCCGCGGGATGCCTAGGATCCGCCCACCCTTTCCCGCCAACGCCGGACTCTGGGGCAAACCGACCAACATTAATAACGTGGAGACGTTCGCAAACATCCCGTGGATAATCAACAATGGCGGCTCTGCCTTCGCCGCGATGGGGACCGATAAGAGCAAGGGGAGCAAGGTCTTTGCACTGGCAGGAAAGATCAAACGTGGCGGCCTGGTCGAGGTCCCGATGGGAATAACCCTTCGCGAGGTCATTTATGATATCGGCGGCGGAACATCAAGCGGCAAACCGGTCAAGGCGGTCCAGATGGGCGGCCCTTCCGGCGGTTGCATTCCGGAATCGCTCATGGACACGCCGGTCGATTACGAAGAGATCACCAAGACCGGCGCCATCATGGGTAGCGGCGGCATGGTCGTGATGGACGAAGCGACCTGTATGGTGGATGTCGCCCGTTTCTTCCTGGATTTCACGCAGAAGGAATCGTGCGGAAAATGCACCTTCTGCCGCATCGGCACCAAGCGCATGCTGGAGACACTGGAGCGCATCTGCAAAGGCGAAGGCGATGTGTCCGATATCACAATGCTCGAGGACTTAGGTCAGCAGATCAAATCTACGTCCCTTTGCGGACTGGGCCAGACGGCGCCGAACCCGATCATTACCACGCTCAAATATTTCAGGGACGAATATGAGGCGCACATCAAGAATAAGAAATGTCCGGCCGGCGTCTGCCGCGACCTGATAGAATTCACGATACTGGTGGAAAAATGCACCGGCTGCGGCGCGTGCATCAAGGCCTGCCCGGTCAAGGCGATAGCGGGCGAACGACGCAAACCGCACACGCTGGACAAGAAGCTTTGCACCCACTGCGGCGCGTGCAAAGAGACGTGCAAGTTCGAGGCGATTTTGGTTTCGTAGTTGCCCGATTCATCGGGCCAATATTTGGCTTGTCATCGCGAGGAGGCCAAAGGCCGATGTGGCGATCTCCATAACTCAAGTGTTTATGGGAGATTGCTTCGTCGTTTCACTCCTCGCAATGACGCAATAACATATGACCACATTCAACATAACCATCAA